>Ga0180438_10000317_pt1 | contig 97024 bp, 83 predicted proteins | sample SS_ome_12_FD_132455 | JGI IMG/M metagenome (GOLD analysis project Ga0180438, IMG submission 132455) | Hypersaline lake sediment archaeal communities from the Salton Sea, California, USA - SS_3_D_2 metaG | ecosystem: Environmental > Aquatic > Non-marine Saline and Alkaline > Hypersaline >... | reverse complement strand
TAGGACATCGTCCCCACCCCCACCTCACAGGAGAACTCCTCACCCGCAGCTATTTCAAGCTAGCACCGCTCCCCCGCATGCGCCATCTTTCACAACCGGCAGAGGTTTGTCGGACAGCCTCTCGGAATTCGGGAATTCCACGGATGCCACGGATTGCCGGCGTTCCAATTCCCGACTCCCGAATCCGGGAATCCCGGAATGCCGGAATCCTCAATTCCCGAATTCCCAACCAGTCTTGACAACCCCGCGACTGGCTGTCTAGGTTAGCTTCCGCATTTTCCCCGACCGCAAGGCCTATTCACCTCTGCAGTGGTGCGCTATCGCCGCTGCAAGCTCAGGAGGTTCAAGTTGGGCGGAGTCATGCTGTCCACGCTCATGGCGGCCCAGGCCCTTGGACAGGGCCAGAGGCTCGACCTGGTGCAGACGTTCAAGGACGGCGGGTTCATGATGTACCCGCTCGCCTTCTTCGCGATTGCCGGCGCCATCATCATCGTCTGGAAGTTCGTCGACCTGCAGATCAAGGGTGCACGGACCCGCAAGATACTGCGGGAGACGGACCAGCTGCTGGCCGAGCACCGGATCGACGAAGCGATACGCACCTGCCAGGAGTCCAAGGCCCCTGCGGCGGCGATCCTGTTGGCAGGGTTGCGGCGGCACGAAGAGGGTACGGACCGGGTGATGAAGGCGATCGAGAACGCCGGTCTGATCGAGCTGGCTTCGTTGGAGCGTGGCCTGGTCTGGCTGGCGACGCTGGCGAACGTCGCGCCGCTCACCGGGTTCCTCGGCACGGTGATCGGGATGATCCAGGCGTTCCAAGCGATCGAGCTTGCCGGTGAGGTGGAGGCGACGACGGTCGCCGGCGGCATCAAGGTCGCGCTGATCACGACGGCGAGCGGCCTGACGATCGCGATCCCGATCAACATCGCGCACAACTACTTCGTCACCCAGATCGACCGCCAGGTGATCGAGATGGAGGAGAGTGCGCAGAAGATGATCGACGCCCTGCACGAGATCGAGGCGAAGACACGGACCGTGTGATCCCCGTAAAGCGGACGGTCTGCAAGTGGAGAGGCCACCCCCGGGGTGGCCTCTTTTTGCTCTGGCTGCTGTGCGCCGGCTGCGGGCCGGCGACGTCGAGCCCGGAGCTGGGCAGGGGTCCGATCCCGACGCCCGGGCGGACGGCCGATCGCCTGGACATCTACGAGCGGCTCGGCTTTCTGGCCGGTGACTCGCGCTTCGCCGTCGTCGGCCGCTTCGTCTTCGTACCGGGACCGGGCGACAGCACCTACGCCATCCTCACGCTCTCGCTGCCGAACAGTGCCCTGCGATTCCGGCGTGCCGCGCCCGGCTTCGTGGCCCGCTACCAGGTCGATGTCGCGGTGGGCGACAGCGCGGCGCCGGCGGCGCGATTGAGCGAGATCCAGGAGGTCCGCATCCGCACTTTCCGCGAGACGGCGCGCCGGGATGAGAGTGTCGTCTCGCAGAGCTTCCTGACCCTGCCGCCGGGCGACCATACCGCGCACGTCGACGTGAGCGACGTCGCGTCGGGAGACGGCTTGAGCGCCGACCTCGAGCTGCGTGTACCTCGCTTCGACGTGCCCTCGATCACCGCACCGATCATCGCCTACCGGGCAGAGCCGCGCTCGACTCGTGAGCTGCCGCCGGCATTCATTCTGAGTCCCCGGGCCACCATCGAGTTCGACCGACACGAGCGGTCCCGGGTCTACGTCGAGTTGCTATCCGAGGAGGACCGCAGCGTCTTACTCGAGGCCCGGGCCGCCGGCCAGGTCGTCTGGTCGGACACGTTGAGCCCGGAGCCGACCGAGGGACCGCTCCGCTCGGCGTGCGCCGCGCTCGATAGCGTCCGCCTGCCGCCGGGTGCGCTGAGCCTGCACGCGCAGCTGGCAGGCACGTCGATCGGTGACTCGACCACCCTGGTGGTCGCTCTGGCACCCGACTGGCTGGCCGCCGACTACGACGAGGCGCTGGGCTACCTGCGCTACGCCGGGACCGCGGAGCGGCTGGAGGAACTGCGGAACGCGCCGCCGCGGGAACGGGCCCGGCTATTGCACGCGTTCTGGGCTGGAAAGGATCCCGACCCGGAGACGGTCGAGAACGAGTTCTTCCAGGGTTACTTCCGCAGGATCCGGGAGGCCAACGCGCGTTTCGGCGAGCCGGCGACTGCCGGATGGCTCACGGATCGCGGTGCGGTGTATGTTACCTTAGGTCCGCCCGACGAGGTCCTTCGCGACCTCGACACGCGGGGCGGACCGGAACGGAGCCAGGTTTGGCTTTACGATGAGTCGCTCGGCTTCGAGGTGCGGCTGGTGTTCACCGACCCCAGCGGGACCGGCGCTTTCAGCCTGACCGCGGAGTCACGCCGCGCCCTCGCCGCCGCCGTCGAGACCCTCGATCCCTGAGCCTCCGCGCCGCGTCCTGAGCCGAGTCAACCCGCTGCAACACGTAACGACGTTATGCACCTGTCACGGCTGTACGTCTCGTGCCTGTTGATCGCCATGGTCCCGATCGCACTGGGCCCCGGCGATAGCGTGGACGACGACCCGCTGGCCGAGGTGGCCGAGGCGCTCGACCAGGGCCGCCACTGGTACGCCGCGCGGCTGCTGCGGGACCTGAACGGCGGCGCCAGCGGTACGCCGGCCGCCGTGCTGCTCTCCGCCCGGGCCGACGCGGGACGCGGCGCGTGGGACGACGTGGTGGCTCGCCTCGAGTCGGCGAGCTGGCTCGACTCCATCGGTTCAGGGGACGGGCGCGCCCTGCTCGCACGCGCCTGGCTGGAGACGGGCGAGCTGGAGCGGGCCGTCGAGTCCTACCGGCTCTTCCTCGGGTACTCCCTGGAGCGGGAGCCGCGAGCGATCGCCGAGGTCGGATTGGCGCGCTCGCTGGAGCAGCTCGGCCGACCGCTGGAGGCGGCGGCCGCCTACGGCCGAGCGGCCGAGATCGCACCGGAGCTCGCGGGATGGTCGGCGATACGAGCCGCCGAGGTCCTCGCCTACGTAGGGGACACGGCAACGGTGAACGAGCTGTTGAGGCGCGCGGCCGGTGTACCGCTGTACCGACGTACCGGCGCCGCCGTCGACGCATACCTCGCCGCCGGCGACCGCCAGAGCGCCCTGCGCATGTTGCTCGACGCCGCGCCGAGCGTCGGCGTTCGCGCCAACGAGCTCAGGACCCGCGCCGCCCAGCTGCTGCTCGACGAGGCGGACAGCGCGACGGCCGCCACGACGGTGCGCGCGGCGATCCGCGCCAACCCCCGCACCGCTCGAGAGGCCGCCCAGCTGCTGGCCCGGTTCCCCGATCTCAGCGCCGCCGACCATCTGGCGCTGGCCCGCACGTTCGAGCGCTCGGGCGCTCCGGGGCCGGCGGCAGAGGAGTATCAGGCGTATCTCGAGCGCCAGCCGCTGCCCGACGGTGAGCGGCAGGCGATACAGCTGCGAATCGGCGAGCTGCTGTTCCGGGCGGGCCACTACTACTCGGCGGTGGACGCGCTGGAGCGCCTGGCGGCCACCGAGCCGAGCGCCGCGACCCTGGCGCGAGCCGAGTACTATATCGCGCGTGCCACATATCGCCGCGGTTGGCGCCGCGAGGGTCAGGCCCGCCTCAGAGAGGTCGCCGACCGCTTCCCCGGCACCGGGTCCGCCCTCAACGCCCTCTCGCTGCTCGGCGACCTTTACGAAGGTGCCGGGAACACGCCGCGCGCCGTTACGATCTACGAGGAGCTGATCAGGGACTACTCGGGCTCCAGCGCCGAGCGAACCGCACGCTACCGGCTCGGCATACTCGCCTACCGAGAAGCTGACTACGCCGAGGCGCGTCGACACTTCGATCGCCTGCGTCGAGCGGAGCGCAGCGGCGACCTGCGGATCAGCGCGACCTACTGGGCGGCCCGCGCCCGACTCGCCGAAGGCGATGCCGCTCACCTGGCCGAAGCCGAGCGGCTGCTCCGCGACGTCCACAACCGCGCACCGTTCGGCTACTACGGCTTCCTCGCCGCCGATCGCCTCGACATCGACCCCTGGACGACGTTGCCGGCCGGCCCCGCGCCCGCGCCCATCGACGCGGAGACCGATCGCATGCTCACGGTCATCGACCTGTTGATCCGCGCCGGACTGCACGAAGAGGCGAAGGCCGTGTTAGCGACGATCACCGACTCGCGGCCCGAGCGTCCCGAAGAGCTGATCGGGCTCTCGGTAGCCCTCGCCGAGCACGGGTTCGGCCAGGAAGCCGTCCTCTTCGGCTGGCGAGCCCACTCGGCGCTGCGCGGCCGCTGGAGCGCCAGCGTGCTGCGCGCGATCTACCCACTCGCCTACGAGGAGATCATCCTCGCCGAGGCCGACTCGCGAAATCTCGACCCCCACCTCGTCGCCGCCATCGCCCGACAGGAATCCGCCTTCGCACCCGACGTCACCTCCCGCGCCGGCGCCCGCGGCCTCTTACAGATCATGCCGGCAACCGGCCGCTGGTGGGCCAACCGGCTCGGCGTGCGCGACTACAGTGACGAGCTGCTCTACCATCCGGAGATCAACGTCCATCTCGGCACCGCCTACTTCGCCGACCTGCAGCGCCGCTACAGCGAGCTGCAGCTCTCACTGATCGCCTACAACGCGGGCCCCACCCGCGCGCGTCGCTGGCGCCAGCGGCCCGAGTACCGCATCGATCCCGAGCTCTTCGCCGAGCGTATACCGTTCTCGGAGACGCGGACCTACGTGAGGAACGTTCAGACGCAATTCCGCATCTATGAACGGCTATATCCCGGGTTCGGAGAGGTGGAGCCGGGTGAGTGAGCGGCCCGAAACTTTACCGAACCTATCGCGTTGACAGGCCGAGATCCGCTTGATATCATGGCCCCGTCGGTAGCTGTAATCATCACCCCACGCAGGAGGAAGTGCAGGATGGCCAAAGGGCGGATCAAGTGGTTCAATGATGCCAAAGGTTACGGATTCATTGAACAGCCTAACGGTGGCGAAGACGTGTTTGTCCACTTCTCGGCTATCAACATGGAGGGATTCAAGACGCTCGCTGAGGGCCAAGAAGTGGAGTTCGAGATTCGGCAGGGCGAAAAGGGGCTGCAGGCCGCGAATGTGACCCGATTGTAGCCTCAGACTGATATCGAACTTCCCGCTCGCCCGGACGCGCCCAATGGTCCGGGCGAGTTCTTTTTGATGGGAATTCTTGAATGTCGAGTTGCGGATTCAGGTATTCTGGGATCCGGGGAGTTGGGAATGGCAACGCCGGCAATCCGTGGAATCCGCGGTATCGGGGAAATGCGGAGTCAGGGAACCCCTGAATCGCCGAATCCCGGAATCTACGGATTCCACGGACCCCTCGGATTGCCACTCGCCTTCCCTGATTCCCGGAATTCGGGAATCCCCCAAACCTCTGAATCCCCGAATCGCCCAGTCGACCTCCCCTATACGCGAACAGGGCCGCGCCTCATATTCCCACCCATGGCTGAGCAACATGCGAGAACCGTATACCTGATCGACGGCCACGCGCTCGTCTATCGGGCGTTCTACGCGATGATCAGCCGGCCGTTACGGACGTCGCGCGGCGAGAACACGTCGGCGCCCTGGGGCGTCACGCAGTTCATCCGGAAGGTCCTGGCGGAGCGCCGGCCGGACTACATCGGGTTCGTGTTCGATGCGGGCGGCGAAGAGACGTTCAGGCACGAGATCTACGAGGACTACAAGGCGACGCGCGAGAAGCTGGACGAGACGCTGCAGCAAGACTTCGACACGGCGATGCGGCGGGTCCGCCAGATCCTGGCGGCGTTCGGCATCCCGACGATCGAGCTCGAGGGCTACGAGGCGGACGACGTCATCGGCACGCTCGCCAGCCAGGTCGCCGGCCAGGGTCTGCAGGCGGTGATCGTTTCCGGCGACAAGGACTTCTATCAACTGATCGGTGACAAGGTCGCACTGCTCAACCCCGGTCGAGGCGGCCCCGCGGCGGTGGAGCAGGAGCTGGTCGACGAGACGAACGCCGCGGAGCGGCTCGGCGTGCCACCCGAGCGGGTGACCGACTACCTGGCGCTGGTCGGCGACTCGTCCGACAACATCCCGGGTGTGCGTGGTGTGGGTCCGAAGACGGCGGTCAAATTGATCGAGCAGTTCGGGGCGTTGGAGGACATCCTGGCGGGCGTCGATGAGGTCGCGCAGAAGCGAGCGCGCGAGGCGCTGAAGCGGCACGCCGACGATGCGCGCCTCTCGAAGGACCTGGTCACGATCCGGACCGACGTACCGATCTCGCTCGGGCTCGACGAGCTGAGCGCGGGCGACCCGGATCGCGAGCGGCTGCGCGATCTGTTCATCGAGCTCGAGTTCCACTCGCTGGTCCGCGAGTACGCGGCGGACGAGGGTCCGGCACCGCGAGTCGAACAGGTCGCCGGCTACGAGCTGGTCACCGACGTCGGACGCCTGGCCGGGATCGCCGCCGCGGCCCGCGCGTCGGGGCGGCTGGCCCTCGACGTACGCTCGGCGGGCGGCCGCCCGGCTGGCGGGCCGCTGGTGGGTCTGGCGCTGGCGGTCTCCGAGGGGCGAGCCTATTACCTGCCGTTCGGCCACATCGCCGGCCGCCGGCCGCGCGAGCTGGAGCTGGGCGCGGTGCGGGAGGCGGCGGCCGAGAACCTGCCGCCGCTGGGGTCGGAGGCGTTGCGGCCGATCGCCGAGCTGCTGGAGGACGAGACGATCGAGCTGGTCGGCCACGATCTCAAGCGGTGCAGGCTGATACTGGGCGCCGCCGGGATCGAGCCGCGCGGCCCGATGCGGGACGTTACCATCGCCTCTTACTGCCTCGACCCGGGCCGGCGCCAGCACGATCTGGAGACGCTGGCCCTGGAGGAGATGGACCGGAAGATCGAGTCGCTGGCCGACCTCTGCGGGAAGGGCAAAGCGGAGATCCCATTACCCGAGCTCGACCCGGCACGCGCCGCCACTTTCTCAGCCGAGCGCGCCGACCTGGCCCTGCAGATCGATGCGCGCCTGACGCGGCAGCTGGACGACTACGGCTTGCGACGGCTGTTCGAGCAAGTCGAGATGCCGCTGATGCCGGTGCTGGCCGAGATGGAGCGGGTCGGGGTCGCCATCGACGCCGAGTTCTTCGAGGCGATGAGCGAGCGGCTGGACGGCGAGCTGCGGCTGGTCGAGCAGGAGATCTACAAGCTGGCGGGCCGCGAGCTGAACATCAATTCACCGATGCAGCTGCGCGAGGTCTTGTTCGAGCAGCTGAAGCTGCCGGTGAAGAAGCGGACCAAGACGGGCCCATCGACCGACGCCGAGGTCTTGGAGCAGCTGGCGGCGGAAGGCCACCAACTGCCGCGTCTGATCATCGAGTTCCGCGAGCTGGCGAAGCTGAAGTCGACGTACGTAGACGCGCTGCCGGCGCTGGTCGACCCACGTACGAACCGCATTCACACATCGTTCAACCAGACGGTGACCTCGACCGGCCGTCTGTCCAGCTCCGACCCCAACTTGCAGAACATCCCGATCCGCTCGCCGCTGGGCGCCGAGATCCGTAAGGGCTTCGTCCCCGCCGAGGGTCTCTCGTTTCTGGGGGCCGACTACTCACAGGTCGAGCTGCGCATCCTGGCGCACCTGTCGAAGGATGCCGCCTTCCTGGAGGCGTTTCGACAGGGTCGCGACGTACATCGGGAGACGGCGGCGCTCATCTTCGGCGTCGATCCGGACGCGGTGACGCCGGCGATGCGCGCGACGGCGAAGACGGTGAACTTCGCGACGATCTACGGCCAGGGCGCCTTCGCGCTGGGCCGCCAGCTGGGGATAAGCATCGCCGAGGCCCGCGTCTTCATCGACGACTACTTCGAGCGGTTCCCGGCGATCCGCGAGTACCTCGACCGCCAGGTCGAGAGGGCGCGCGAGCAGGGATACGTCGAGACGCTGTTCGGACGCCGCCGCTACATCCCGGAGCTCAACTCGAAGAACCCGAACATCCGCGGCTTCGGCGAGCGCGTCGCCACCAACTCACCGATCCAGGGGACCGCGGCCGACCTCATCAAGCTGGCGATGATCAACATCCACAGCGCGCTCGCCGAGCGTGAGAGCGGCGCCCGGATGATCCTGCAGGTGCACGACGAGCTGCTGTTCGAGGTGCCGCCGCCGGAGTTGGACGACGTGAAGCGGCTCGTACGCGCGGAGATGGAGGGCGCGCTGGAGCTCGACGTGCCCATCGCCGTCGAGATGGGCGTCGGCTCCAACTGGTACGAGACCAAGGCCGGCTTGTAGAGTGCCTCGCTACTGGGTCGCTTCGGTCGGCGGCGCAAGGCTCTCGGCGACCATGGCGATCTTCCAGACGCCGTCGTGCTTGCGCAGGACCGCCGTCCAGGTGCCCTGCGAATCCTCGGTCTCGCCCGCCGTCCTGACGGCGTGCCACTCCCAGGTCGACGTCACGCAGGCGGCGTCGGGGGCCAGGACCTGGATGTAGTGATCATCCCCCCAGGCGAACTCTACCGACTCATACTGCCAACCACTCCGGACCTCTTCGGCCATCGCCGCGAAGCCGACCGACACCTCACCGTTCACGGCGATTGTGAAATCCTCGCTCTGCTCGAACTGGTCGAGCCAACCCTCGATGTCCACGGCGTTCAGGATCTCCGCCTGCTCCGCGTACAGCTGCTCGATCTCACCTTCGATCGCGGCGCGCTGCGCGTCGGTGAGCCCGGCCGGCTGGCAGGCCAGCAGCAGGGCGGGCACGGCCAGGGCGGCCACAGTCCCGATACGCATGGTCCCTCCTTGTCGTGATGGTTCGGCAACCTAGCGCCGGCGGGTGGGTGGGGCCAGAAGGGGTCGCGAACGCCGGGTCAGAGCCAGTCCCAGAAGTCGGGCCGCACCCGCACGACCAGCTCCCAGAGACCGCCCTGCCTGAGCCCGCGGGCGACCTCGACGCGCAGAATGTCGAAGACGAGTCCCACGCCGGCGCCGACGCCGACCAGCGTGCCGTCGGCGGCCGAGGCCGGGCGGCCCGCCCGATTCCAGCGCTCCACCGCCCGAGCGGCGCCGGCGCCCTCGAGCCCGACCCAGCCGAGATCGGCGAACAGGGCGAGGGAGACGAACGGGTAATAGATCCGCCGACTCAGCTCGAGGCCGGCCGAGCCGTACAGGTTGCCGACGAAGCGGTGAAACGAGTAGCCGCGCACCGTGCCGCGGCCGCCGGCGGGCAACAGACGCTGTGCCGGGATGTCTCCGCCCCAGACCGCACCTGCGGCACCGGAGACGCGGACGCCCACTCCCACAGCGACCTCGGGCCACAGCAGCTCGCCACGCGCCGCCGCATGCACGTACTCGAAGTCGCCGGCGATCGCGCCGCTGGCCGCCTCGACCCGCACGTCCCAGCTCGCGCCACCGACCGTCTCCACCGCCATCACCGGCGGCCTCTCGAGCTCGACGGCGAGTGCGGCGTTCTCACCTTCGTCGAGCTGGCGGACCGCGCGGTAGCGGCGATCGAACATGCCGCCCGGCGCCAGCGCCGCCGGCTCCCAGTCCTCCCAGCCGATCGAGACGCTGCCCCGCGCCGGACCGAACGCACGCGCCACCGTGAGCCTGCCGCCGCTCGCCCAGTACGGCTCGCGATAGTCCTCGCCATCGATGAGCGCGGCCAGCGTGGCGACGGCGCCCGAGCTGGCCGGCCAGGCCGATACTTCAGCTACCTGCCGGTAATAGCCGCCCAGCTCGATCTCGTAGGACGGGGACGGCTTCCAGCGGACCCAGCCCTGTCCCTGACCGCGTTCCGCACCGAACGCGTAGCCGCCGAGCAGCAGCGTGCTCCCGCCCGCCACGCTGCGGCCGAGCCCGGGCCCGGCGTACAGTCCCTCGGCACGTCGGAAGCGGAACACCGACGAGATGCCCGGCACCGCCAGCCGCAGGCCCTCGGCGCGCTGCAGGTACGACTCGGTGACGATGCGGGTCGCCTGCTCCCGGATCTCCTCCATCGAGGGCGGCGACGTGGCGACGGCCGGATCGAGCGCGTCGTAGAGGCCACCCTCGAACTCGAACGCCTCACGAGTCGCCTGCGGCAGCGCGACGATGGCAGGGCCCCGGAAGAACGTCTCGGGGATCCCCGTATTGAACCGGTAGTCGCCGATGCTGAACTCGGCGCGGATGATGCCGCCGGCGGGGAACTGCACGAACTCGACCTCGCGGCGCAGCTCGATACCCTGGCGATACGGCAGCCAGTAGCGTCCCTCCCACAGCCCGTTCTCCAACCGGATGTTGAAATAGTCGAGCGTCTCGTCGCGGTAGGACGCGGTGGTGAACGTGACTTCCATCCGCACGATGTCCGCTGTCGCGCGGTCCAGCAGCAGCGAACCGACGACCCCGGGCCCGTCCAGGTCGTGGGGTCTCACTTCCACCTTGTAGACCCGCACCTCGCGGTCCGGCAGCACCAGCGTCAACGAGTCGGCGAGCCGATAGTCGTAGAACTCGAGCGCGCCCGGCGCCGCGGGATGGAGAAGGTCTCTCACCTCCGAGCCTTCACCCAGCCGTATACGGTCGCCCAGGTTGTCCATCACAACCATCAGGTGATCGATATGGTAGCGGATGTTCGTGGGCAGCACCTTCTCGTCGCGCCGGCCGACGATCAGCTGCCGGGTCCGGTCGGGCGCATGCCAGTAGAGATCGAGCGCCAGCTGGTCCGCCTTGACCAGGTGACGCTCGGTGCCCCGCCCCAGATCGTAGAGGAAGTAGATGTGACCGCGGGCATGCGCCTGATAATCGACCAGCCCGCCCGCGGCCGCCCACTGGGAGCGGCGCGCGATCGCCCGCTCGACCAGCGCGCGGGCGCGCGGCGAGTTCCAGTCGGATTGCGACGCCGGTCGCGGCCCCGTTTGGGCGAACGGCGGCAGCTGCGGCGCGGCTGCGGCGTCGGCCGCGGTCACCGCCGCCGCCAAGGCGACGGCGGCGCTCACGGCGGCCGCCCTCGCGATCAGCGGGTGCTGGCGGCTACCGCCTGATCGTTCAAGGTCCAATCGTAGCTCTCGAACTGGACTCCGTACTCCCCCGTCTCGAGAAACTCGGCCACGCGTTCCCTAAGATAGCGCGAGACGAAGCTCAGGACGCCGCTGACCTCAGGGTCGCGCGCGTAGCCCGGCTCGCCGGCGAACTGCTCGAAATCCTCGCCGTACCAGTCGAACAGTTTCGAGAGATGGACCCGTCCCCGTTCGATCTCGAACCGGTTGTGTCTCGGGTCGTTGAGGAAGCGGCGGCCCTGGTCATCGAGCTGTTCGTCGAGCCGCACGCCGCGATACGCCTGCTCTCTGAGCGGCGGGCAGCTGACGGTGGCGCGGACGAGGGCGAAATGGATGCGCGGCTCGTCGTAGTCCGTTCGCAGGGTCGCGTGCTCGATATCGTCCAGCGTCATCTCGGTACCGGCGACGTCGTGTCGTAGGCGATCGAAGACGCCGTCGATGTGGCGGATCGAGCTCTTCGGGAGGCCGAACCGGCTCGGTGACGTGAGCTTCTTGAGGAAGCCGCTGCCCTCGATCGGATAGTGGTCGATGACCGTCTCGAGAACGTAGGCGTTGTAAGCGTTGATCAGATAGGCGATCCGCTCCGCCTCGGGCCAGCCGGCGAACTCGTCCGCGCCAACGCCGGCGAGCTGGTCGAGATAGCGGTCGAGGCTGGCGCGTCCGAACTTCAGGGCGGTGTAATCGACCCTGCCGTCCTGCACGTAGAGCGCGAGCACCGTATCGAGCGTCGCGTGATCGAAAGCCTGGGCCCGCGCCGCTTCGCCCGACCCCGCCAGGACGGCCAGCGCCAGCGCCAGCGATACCCGGTTCGACCTCAGCGGCCGTGTCCTCGATCGCGAGAAGCGGCTCATCACTTCAGATGTCGAGCGGCGGTCGGCAGCGCGATGTCGCGGCTGCGCATGAGCTGCGGGTCGACCGTCGCGCTCTCCAGCCGCAGCGGCCCCTCGATCCGCAGCGAGACGACCAGGTCGTTCAGGCGCGTTCGGCTATCGATGGGCAGTGCCGCCTGCAGCCGATAGGCGACGCGCGAGCCGGCCGGCGTAGCGATCAGCAGGCCGAGCCCCGCCGAGCCCTGTATCCCCGAGTTCACCCCGAACAGCGCCTCGTTCGCCCAAATGCGGCCACCATCGACGAACGCGGTAAGGCCCAGGTCCAGGAGTCGGCCCATAGAACCGAGGAAGTACCGATTCTCCAGCCGCAGCACGGCGCGGGCGCCGCCCGGGTACCGGTGCGGCGCGAAGCCCGCCAGCCCCCAGGGGCCGCCGAGCGTGAGCTGGAAGGGAACGCTCGCTTCCCAGCCGGCGCTCCAGCGCCCGTCGAGGGTGACCGTGCGGCCCGGCCCCAGCAGCCAGATGTTGGTCCACTGCAGCGCGCCGAACACGTCGCGCCACCTGCGCTCCCTATAGTCGCGCCGCGCCTCGACGTTGGCCCGTAGCAACGAGAACCAGTTGCCCCTCATCCGCGCGCCACCGTAGAGGTCGAGCCCGGCCAGCACGTGATCGTCGCTGGAACCGAAAGCGCTGCTCGCCAGCCCGAGCACCAGGTCGGCGGTCGCACCGATCGCCATGTCCTCCGTCGCCTGCAACGTGCTCACGCCGCGGCGCCGGATGAAGTCGAGCCCGCGGATCCCCACCACGAGATTCACTCGGACATCCTCACGCGGCCGAAGCGCCAGATCGGCGAGCGCCGCCGCGGCCTCCTCCGAGAGCGCCAGGTCGGCGGCGGTGGCCGAGTCCCTGGGGAACGCGTCACCGTAGCTCAGTCTCTCGTACGATACCGTGAGACCGTACGACCCGAGCTTCGTCGCTCGCCCGCGCGGCGCCGCCATGACTCGCAGCGCACCGCCCGCCTGTGCCGCCACCTGTGTCAGAGGCAGGATCAGCTCGCGACGGTCCTTCGAGTCACCCACGTAGTAGCGGAACCAGCGCTCGCCGTAATACGCATCCTGAAACGCCGCCCAGCGACCCACCAGGCCGACGAACGGATAGCCCAGCGTCTCGGCCAGCACCCAACCCGACTCGCCGCTGATCGCCAATACACCCGCGTTCCAACGACTCCCCAGCAACTGCGGGTTGTAGAAGCTGCCGCCGATGTCATCGCGACCGGCCCGACTGGCGTACAGAAACTCCAGCGCCTTACCGCTGCCCGCTATGTTCCACTCCGTGACGCTGATCCCGGCGACCGCCGGACCGCCACCCAGCTCGAGCCGCGGCACGATCCGCAGCGACCACTCGTCCCGCGTCGTTACCGCCACGTCGTAGTCCGCGTCCGCCCGGCGCCTCGCCTCGACCTCCGCCGACTGTATGAACAAGAAGCCGCGCAGCAGCCGCTCGCTCTCCGTTATTCGTAGATGCTCGTAACAGTCGCCCTCCTGGAACAACAGCTCGCGCCGGATGACAGCCTCACGCGTGTCCATGTGCAGCCAGTCCGCCGCCGCGTAGAACTTCGACATCACACCGCCCCCGCCATCCCCGAAGACGCTGCGGCGCTCGATCCTGATACTGGCGATCCGACCCGCCTCGCAGACCGCGCCCTGCTGCGCCGACACCTCGAGCGCAGTAGCGAGTAAGGCGACGATCACGGCGCCTGTCGTAGGTAGTCGGTGAACGGTCATTCGGTGTGCGGTGTGCGGTGTGCGGTAGGCGGTACGCGGTGTGCAGTCAGTTCGAAGTCGCACGTTCGGAACTACCGCATACCCCACACTGCATACCGCATACCGGTTCAGCTCGCGTCAATCCGCCGAGCCAAACAGGTCTTCCTGGCCGGGTTGGTCGGTCTCGTACGTCACCAGCGCCCGCAGACGGTCCTCCCAGCGCGCCAGGTCCAACCCGCCCTCGTGAAGGAGCATCCGCCTCAGGACGGGCGATAGGGCAGACAGTTCTTCCACCAGATCGGCTACCGCCGAGCGCAGCTCCCCGGCCCTGAACTCCGCTTCGCTGCCCCCAGACATCTCGCGCCGGATCGATTCCTCCGATCGCGATGCCACGACCGGATCATCCAGCGTCATCACGTACACGTACGTGCGACGGCCCGGGCCACGCTCGTCTTCGATGGGGACGAGACCGACGATCTGATCCGACCGCCAGTATTTCCCATACCCCAGATAGACCAGCCGGTTCGCCTTGATCTCCACGCTCGCCTCCGTCTGTCCATTCGGTTCGCGGCAACGCCTAATCTTCGCCCCCAGAAGGCGTTGGGCAAGCCGGTTAACGGTGGCCGGTGACCGGTACGCCGGTAGCCGGTAAACGGTAGCCAGTGGCCGGTACGCCGGTGACCGGTAGTTCGCACCTCCTGCTTCCACCTTCACCGGCTACCGGCCACCGTTTACCGGCTACCGCTTACCGGCCACTGGCTACCGTTCACCGTCCCCAGGGGTTGACATATAGATATATACATATATATTCGCCCGCTAACCCGGAGTACCCTATGTCGATCAAGACCCGGAAGCTCAGTCTCGAGGCCGTTCAGCAGGCCGCCACGATGCTCAAGTGCATCGGCCACCCGGTTCGCCTGCAGATCATCGAGCTGCTGGACCGGACAGGTGAGCAGAACGTGACGACGATCTACGAGACGCTGGAGATCGAGCAGGCGGTGGCGTCTCAGCACCTTAACCTCATGCGCGACAAGGGGATACTTGCCAGTCGCCGGGCGGGGGTGAACGTCTATTACAGCATCAACGATCCGCGGGTCACCCAGGTGATCGACTGCATACACGACCATTGCGACGTCTAGCGACCGATTCACAGAACCGCGACACGAAGGAGCCGATGAGTACACCGATGAAATCCGGCCTCGCCGCGATCCTGGTCTTCGTCTGGAGTGCGGCGGGGCTAGCCCAGACGCCGGGCGCCGAGGTTGCGGTCCCGCTGCTGCGCGAGATCTCACTGGAGGCGGCGCTGGAGGCGGCGCTGGCCGGGAACCCGGAGCTGAGCGTAGCGGCGGCGCGAGGCGAGCTGGCAGAAAGCGCGGGCCGGGGTGCGGCGGCGCCGTTGTGGCCGAGGCTGGACGCCGGGGCCGGTTACACGCGTTCTGTGGACCCGGTGTTCGTCTTCGGATCGAAGCTGCGACAGGAGCGCTTCACGCAGGGGGACCTGGCCCTGGACGCGCTGAACAGGCCGGACGCGGTCGACGACTGGTCGGCGTTCGTTTCGCTGAGTTGGAGCCTGCTCGACCCGACGGTTTGGGCGGGCCGCTCGTCGGCGAGGAGTCGGGCGGAGGCCGCAGCGTGGTCGGCGGTTCGAACGCGCGAGGCGACGGTTCTGATGGCCCGGCTGCTGTTCTACCGCGGGCTGGCGGCGGCCGCACGAGAGGAGTCGGCGCGCTCGGCGGTTGAGGCGGCCGAGGCGACGCTCGATCTGTTCCGGCGGCGAAACGAGCGCGGGCTACTGACCGACGCCGATCTGTTGCAGGCAGAGGCGGAGCTGGCGGCGGCGCGGGCGCAGCTGGCGGAGGCGGAGCGGGTCAGGTTGGACGCCCTGCAGGACCTGGGCAGCCATCTGGGCTGGAGCCCCGACACGTTGCCGGTGCCGGCGGGTCCGCTGTCGTCGCCGACGCCGCCGGGTGAGCGGGATTTCGATCCGGAGTGGCGCGCCGATGTGAGAGCGCGGGCGGCGGCGGTCGATGCCGCGGACGCGGCGAAGGCCCGGGCGACCCTGGCCTACCTGCCGGCATTAGACATGTTCGGCCGCTTCGACACGCACGCCCGGGACGCCTTCTCGGTGGATGGTGACGACTGGACGGTGGGCGTGGCGCTGCGCTGGAACCTGTTCTCCGGCTTCGGCCGGTCGGCGGCGGTGGAGCAGGCCAGGCTACAGGGCGAGATCGCGCGGACCGAGTACGAGAGTGCGTTGCGCGAGGCGCGCAGCGAGCTGGCCCAGGCGGAGCGTGCGGTAGCGAGTGCGCTGCAACAGTATGAGGCGACGCGTGCAGCGGAGGCAGCGGCGGAGCGGGGCAGCGAGCTGATGCGTCGGCGTTTCGAAGAGGGTCTGGCGACCGCTGCGGATCTGCTGGGAGCGGAAGCGCGGGCGACGGCCATGCGGGAGCGCGCGATCAACGCGCTGGCGAATTATCACATGGCGGTCGCGCAGCTGGAATTCGTGCGATCGCAAGTTAACTCCGAGGATCAGTGATGAAGTGGATCGACAGCAGGATCGGTGTCGCGTTAGTTCTCGGCCTGGCAGCCTGTGGCGGCGAGCCGGGTGAGCTGCCTCCCAGCTCGGAGCCGGTGGACGTGGCGGCGTCCAGATCGGTGGTATCGTACGGCCTGGTCACGGCGCCGGGGACCGTCGTCGCCGAGGAGGAGGCCGAGCTGGCGACGCGGATGAGCGGGCGGATCCGAAGCGTGCACGTCGAGATCGGCAGTCGGGTCTCGGCGGGCGATCCGCTGGTCAGCCTGGAGGGCGACGAGGTCGAAGCGCGGATCCGCAGCGCTGAGGCGGCGGCGGATCTGGCGCGTCAGTGGCACGCGCGGATCTCGGCGCTCGCCGCCGACGGCGCGGCGACAGCCCAGGAGCTCGACGACGCGAAGGCGCGCCTCGATATGGCGCAGGCGGGGCTGCGCGATGCCCGCGCCCAGCGCGCCTACGTGATCCTACAGGCGCCGTTCAGCGGTGTGATCACGGCGCGCCTAGCCGACCCCGGCGACCTCGCCGTACCCGGCGTCCCGATCCTCGAGATGATCGGCTCGGGCGGCCTCGAGATCGAGGCCGACCTGCCGGCCGAGCTGGCGGGCCGGCTCGCAGTGGGCGACCGCATCGCTGTCTTCTGGCCCGAGACGAGCCGGCGCTTCGCCGCTCAGGTGAGCCGCGCCGTGCCCGCCGTCGAGCGGGCCAGCCGCCGCTTTCGCATCGAGGCGCACTTCGTCGTCGACTCGACGGGGCTGCCGGCCATCCCGCCCGGCAGCTTCGTGCGGCTCGAGTTGGGTGAGCGCGCCACGACGACGCGCTGGATACCCGCCGACGCCGTCGTTAGCCGCGGACAACTGACCGGCGTCTTCGTGGTGGACGGTGACGAGTTGCGCCTGCGTTGGATCCGCGCCGGCCAGCGCCTGGGCGCGGCGGTCGAGATGCTGGCCGGGCCCGGCGCCGACGCGCTACTCGTTCGCGAACCCGCCTCGACGTTCGTCGACGGACAGCCCGTGGCTAACGTCCGGAGCGTGCGCTGGACGCCACCTTTCGCCGACCTGCGGACCGCCAGCACGGAGGGCCCCCGATGAAGAGCGGATTCGCCGGCCGGCTGGCCAACGCCTTTCTCGACTCGAAGCTCACGCCGCTGCTACTGGCCGGCGCCTTGGCGCTCGGACTGTACACGGTCATGACGCTGCCGAGCGAGGAGGAGCCCCAGATCATCGTACCGCTCGCCGACATCTACCTGCCGCTGCCGGGCGCCGAGCCGGCCGAAGTCGAGAACCGGCTGCTGATCCCGATGGAGAACGTGCTCTCCGGGATCGAGGGCGTCGAGTACATCTACAGCCACGCCGAATCCGGATTCGGGCTGGTGACCGTGCGATACGAGGTCGGCCGTGACATGGAGGAGAGCCTCGTCCGGCTATATGCCACCATGATCAAGTACGCCGATCGCATGCCGCCCGGGTTCAGCATGCCCCTGGTCAAGACCGTGACCATCGACGACGTCCCGTTCTTCACCACGACGCTGACCGGCGGCGAATACGACCACGCGGCGCTGCGCTCGATCGCCGACGAGCTGAGGGTGGCGCTCGAGGCCGTACCCGAGGTCCGTGACGTATCGGTGATCGGCGGCTACCCCCGCGAGATCCGGGTCGAGCTCTCCGCCGAACGCATGGCCGCCCTCGGTGTCGATCCCACGATCATCGCCGAGCGGTTGCGCCTGGCCAACCTGAACGTCGAGGCCGGCCGCTACACTCAGGGCGGCGAGGTGGTGCGGGTCATGGCGGGCCCGTTCCTGCGCTCCGCCCGGGACGTCGCGTCGGTGGTACTCGACGTGCGCGATGGCGCGCTGGTCCAGGTCGCGGACGTGGCCGAGGTGATCGACGGGCCCGCAGAGGTCGGCACCTACACGTTCCATGGCGTGCCGGGCTCGCCGCTGCACGCGATGGTCACGATCGCCGTCTCCAAGCGACCCGGCGCCGACGCCACGGAACTGGGACGCGCCCTCGAGTCGAAGATCGAGGCTCTCCACGGCCGCATCGTGCCCGGCGACGTCGAGCTGCACACGACGCGCAACTACGGCGAGACGGCGCGCGAGAAGGTCATGACTCTGAAGGAGCACCTGCTGCTGGCGATCCTCGCGGTCGGCCTCGTCGTCGCCCTGTCGATGGGCTGGCGCAGCGCGGTGATCGTCATGATCTCGGTGCCGATCACCTTCGCCCTGACACTCTTCGTCTATCAGTTCTTCGGCTACACGCTGAACCGGGTGACGCTGTTCGCGCTGATCTTCGTCACCGGTATCGTGATCGACGACTCGATCATCGTGGCGGAGAACATGGAACGCCATTTCGCCATGCGCGACCGGCCGTTACGAGCCGCGGCACGGGCGGCGGTCGACGAGGTGGGCAACCCGACGATCCTGGCTACCCTCACGGTGATCGCCGCCGTGCTCCCGATGCTCTTCGTCTCGGGCCTGATGGGTCCCTACATGAGCCCGATGCCGATCGGCGCGACCGTGGCGATGCTCTTCTCGCTCGGCGTGGCGCTGATCGGGACCCCTTGGCTGGCCTACCGCCTGCTGCGCGGCGCACACGGCGCCAAGGAGAAGCCGGCCTACGTGCTGGAGAAGACTCGGATCTACCGCCTCTATCACAAGGTGATGGGCCCGCTGCTGCGCCGGCCCGTTTGGATGTGGGCGATGCTCGGCACGGTGACGCTGCTGCTCGTCGGGGCGACCGCGATGTTCTTCACCCGCGGGGTCACGGCGAAGATGCTCCCCTTCGATGACAAGAACGAGATGCAGATCATCGTCGACCTGCCCGAGCGCACGCCGCTCGAGACGACGGTCGCGCTCGCCGAGGACATGGTTCGCGGCCTGGCCGACGTGCCGGAGATCGCCGACGTCCAACTCTACGCGGGCACCGCGGCGCCGTTCAACTTCAACGGTATGATCCGACACTACTACCTGAGGCGCGGCCCCCACGTCGCCGACATCCAGGTCAACCTGGTCCACAAGTCGGAGCGCGGCGATCAGAGCCACGACATCGCGAAGCGAATCCGACCCATCGTCGAGGACGCAGCCAGCCGCTCGGGAACCGGCGCACGCGTGAAGGTCGTTGAGGTGCCACCAGGGCCGCCCGTGCTGTCGACCCTCGTCGCCGAGATCTACGGGCCCGACCCCGAGTCGCAGACCGAGGTCGCCGCCCGCGTCCGCGACATCTTCGCCGACCAGCCCGGCGTCGTCGACGTCGACTGGTCGCTCAGCGAGCCGCAGCGCGAGATCCGGCTCCAGGTCGATGAAGAGAAAGCCGCACTGAGCGGCGTGCCCAAGGCAGCGGTCGTCGGCGCGCTCCACACGGCCCTGGGAGGCAGCGTGGTCACTCACCTCTCCCAGCCGACGGCGCGCACAACGGTCCCCGTCAGACTCCGGTTGACGGAGGCGGCACGCTCCGGGGTCGATCGGCTCGGCAGCCTGCACGTCGCCTCGCTGACCGGCCAACTGGTGCCGCTGAGCGAACTGGTCCGGCCGGAGGTCGGTGAGGCGCCGCAGTTGATCGACCGCAAGAACGGTCAGCGGGTCGTATACGTGACGGCCGACGTCGCCGGTGAGGCCGAGAGCCCGGTCTACGCGATACTCGACATGCGGGAGCGGATCGGGTCGATCGCGCTGGAGAGCGGCGCCCGGTTGGGACAGCTCTACACGAGGCAGCCGGGCGCCGTCGAACAGCCGGTGATGAAGTGGGACGGCGAGTGGCAGGTGACATACGAAGTCTTCCGCGACCTGGGGATCGCGTTCGGCGGCGCGCTGCTGCTGATCTACGTCCTGATCGTCGCCTGGTTCGGCTCGTTCATCGCGCCGCTCGTGATGATGACCGCCATCCCGCTCACCCTGGTGGGAATCGCACCGGGGCACTGGATGTTCGGCGCCTTCTTCACCGCAACGTCGATGATCGGGATGATCGCCCTGGCCGGGATCATGGTCCGCAACGGGATCCTACTCATCGACTACCTCGAGGCGCGCCGTGCCGCGGGCACCGCTCTCGAGAAGGCGGTCATCGAGGCGGGCGCCGTGCGTACCCGGCCGATCGCCCTCACCGCCGGCACGGTGGTCATCGGCGCGATCGTCATCCTTTTCGACCCGATCTTCGAGGGGCTGGCCGTCTCGCTGATCACCGGCGCACTGGCCTCCACCGTGCTGACGCTGATCGTCGTGCCCAGCGTCTACTTCCTCGTGCACCGCGACCGCAGCAGCAGCGCCGAGCCCGCAGCCGCCGCCGACCCCGACGAGAACCCCGATGCGGAGACGGAATGAAAATGAAGATCGTTTACCTCATGTACCTGGCCGACGACGAGAAGTGCGTGAACCGACTGCTCGCCGAACAGCAGGTCACGGCCTTCAGTCGCCTCCCGGTCGAGGGCCACGGACCGGGGAGCGCCGTCGGCTGGACGGGGGAGATCCAGCCCTACGAGTCACAGGTCGTCATGACCGTCCTGCCCGCCGACAAGGCCGCAGCCCTCATGGAGGCCGTCGAGTCGTGCACCGGCGTCGAAGACCCGCGCCATCCGATCAGGGCGGTGCAGATGGCCGTCGAACAGTACAGCTGCTGCCAGCTGCGAGACCACACTGAGCCTGCGAGGAAAGAATGACGCTCGAGCACAAGATCCGCCTGATCGCCGGGACCTTCGTTCTGGCCAGCCTGGCACTCGGCTGGTGGGTCAGCCCCTATTGGTACCTGTTCACCGCCTTCGTGGGGGTCAACCTGATCCAGTCTTCGATCACCCAGTGGTGCTTGATGGAGGACATCCTGCGCTGGACGGGAATCCACCGGGACCGCAGCGCGGCCGCCGGGTAGCCTGACCCCAACTCCCTCTTACTCTTACTCGTACTGGTAATCGTGATCCTAATCGTAATCGTCTGGAGTACGATCACGAGCACTTTTACGAGTAAGAACGGGAGGCAAGAGCCTGGACAGGCCGGTTCCGACTACGAGGATAGCCAGGCTGAGCAGGACCGGCAGGATCGCCGGATAGCGAGGTCCCAGGGCCCCGGCCAGCAGGCCGTCGCCCTCCCCCACTATCGCCTTCATCAAGGCGCCGTCCCCGATCCCCCCCAACACGGCGGTAGTCCCGCCTACGATGACCGCCGTCATGGCGACGCCCGGCGCGACGCGCCCGCGGCCCCGTAAGAAGCTGGCCAGCGTCGGGAACACGACACCGCCCACAAAGACCGTGTAACCCAGCAGCAGCGCCGAGATGATGCCCCGCTCCAGGCCGGCGACCGCCCAGGCCGCCGCACCCACGCCGACCAGGGCCAGCCGTGTCAGCCGGAGCTGCTTCGCCCGCGACAGGTTGCCGCCGGCGCCGAACACGTTGAGCGATACGATCGTGGAGGCCGAGATCAGGGTGGTGTCCGCCGACGACATCACGGCAGCCAGGAAGCCGGCCAAGATCAAGCCCGCAAAACCCGCCGGCACCAGCTCGCCCACCGCCGTGGGCAGCGCCGCTTCCGGGGCGATCCCCGGGAAGGCGGCGCGGATCAACAGCCCGAGGGCCGCCAACAGGAACGAGATCGGCACGACCGCCGCCGCCGCCGCCAGCGCCGACACCCGGGCCGCCGCCGAGTCCCGCGCGCACAGGACGCGCGAGTAGATGTCCGGACCCGCCAGGTACGGCAGGCCGACGATCAACGGATAGAAGACCAGCAGGTCATACCACCCGAAGCCTTCCGATACCGGGAAGCGGAGGTGCCCGGCGGGAACGTCGCCAACCGCTGACGGCCCCTGGCCCGGCGCTGCGAGGGCCAGCAAGATCAGGCACACGAGGATCCCACCCACGAACAGCGCGAACTGCCAGGAATCCGTCCGAACGACCGACAGCTGGCCGCCCCAGTACGTGTAGAGGACAAAGACGACCGCGACAATCGCCAGTGCCCACGAGTAGCCCAGCGGTAGAATGCCGCTCATCAGAAGCGCACCCGCCGTCATCTGGGCGGCGATCACGCCACACCAGGCCAGGGCGATCACAACGGCCGCAGGTACCGCCACCCGGTTCCCGTACGCCCGCCTCAAAATGTCCGGAAGCGTATAGACCTCCAGCGCCCTGACCCGCGCGGCGAGGGCGAGCCCGAACGGTATCAGCGCCGCCGCCCCGACCAGCGACCACCAGGCGGCGGTGAGGCCCCGGGAGTAGCCCAGCCCGATGATGCCGATCGTCGAAGACGCGCCGAAGATCGTCGCGACCAGCGAGACGGCGACGGTCCCGCTTGCGTATCGCCGGTCGGCGACCCAATACGATTCGGCCGACTGTCGCCGCGCGCGCCAGCCGACGGCGAGCATCACGCCCAGATAGACGAGTACGATGAGCGAATCGATCACGATCGGACTATTGCCTTTGCTCGAGCCGCGGTCCCGGCCGATAGACTACAACACCGGTCCGATTTGACAAAGGCCAGCTTCGCACCGTATATAAAACCGCTCCGACGCCCCACCGAACCTCGCTCGTGCCAGAGGCGATGCTGGTCTACACGGATAGCGTAGATTACGCCCGGGTCGTGCTCGGGCGAAGCGCTGACCTCTGGTCGGCGCCGGCTTCGGAGCCCGCTGACGACCTTCGAGGCCTGATAGAAGGCGCCTACGGCGCAAGACCGGTCCGCGAGTCCAAGGTGAACGGCGACTCGCCCTGGAACTACCTGTTAATGGTGGAGGTGGCCGAGCGCTCTCACTATGACCTGCTGATCGAGCTCAGCCGAGCCGGGGTCCGCCTGCCGGACCGCTTGCTCTGCCTCGCCGGTGCCGGCGAGCGATTCCACGGCTTCAAGGGACGACCCTGGTCGGCGCCGCGCGGCAACACGTACCTCGCGGCTCATCTGAGACCGACGCGCGCGGTCGAGCGGCCGGCCACGAGCTTCACGGTCCTGGCAGCGGTCTCCGTCGTGGACGCGATCGACTCGATACCCGGTCTCGAGCGCTCGGCCGGCGTCAAGTGGGTGAATGACATACTCATCGATGGTGCTAAAGTAGGCGGCGTGCTGGCATACACGCACAGCCTGGGCGGAAAGACGGGCGGAGCGGTCCTCGGGATCGGCGTCAACGTCGAGACCGAGCCCGAGATCGAGCCGACACGATTCGTGCCGCGCGCCCGCAGTCTCAAAGGCCTCGCCGCGCGGCCCGCCGACTGCACGCAGGGTCGCTTCTTCGCCGCGCTCGCCGCCGCGCTGGACACGAACTACAGCCGGCTGCTCGGCGGGGAATACGAGGCCTTGCTGACACGATACCGAGAGCGCTCGGTGGTGATCGGCCGACAGGTCACGCTGTGCGCCGAGGAGTCGGAGTCGGACGTGATCGCCCAGGGTCGGGCGCTGGGGATCGGCGATGACCTGGGGCTGATCATCGAGGGCTACGAGCGGCCGTTCACGAAAGGTAGGCTGATGGTCGGCCCGGTCGAGGAACCCGTGTCGAGGAAAAGGTAAGCATGGAATCGTATCGACTGCTGTACGTCTGCCTGTCATCGTTGCTGGCGGTCTTCGTGCTGCTGGCCGTTCTGGCGGCGATCATGCGGCTACTGATCGCCGTCTTCCCCGAGACGCTGGCGAAGCTCGCGAAGAGCGACGCCGCGTTGCTCGCCGCGATCACGACGGCCGTTGCGAGTGTGTATCCAGGAATGAGGGTCACTAGAGTCGAGGAGGAAAAATGATCTCCGCAACGAATCCCAAGAAGATTCGGGTAATGTTCACACCGTTCCGGGACGGGCTGCAGAGCTCGTTCGGTGGCAAAGTCCGTCTGAACGATTTCCTCCCGGCCATGCAGGCCTCCGCGGAGGCGGGGATCAGACACTTCGAGTTCGGCGGCGGCGCACGCTACCAGGCGCCCTATTTCTATCTGGGCGAGAATCCGTTCGAGGACATGCGGAAGATGCGCGCCGCGGTGGGGCCCGATGTCGACCTGCAGATCCTGACCCGGTCGGTCTCCGGTGTGACGCTGACCACGCAATCGATCGAAGCCCTGCAAATGCAGGGGAAGCTCATGAAGGCGGCCGGCACCACGTGGGACCGGAACTTCGACTACATGAACGACACGGACAACCTGGTCAAGACGGGGAAGCCGATCGTCGAGGCCGGCATGCATCACCAGGCCGCGATCGCGCTGATGGGCCTGCCGTTCGAGTCGAAGACGGTCCATACGGCGGAGTTCTACATCAATATCGGGAAGCGGCTGCTGGACAGCGACGTGCAGATCGACAGCATCTGCCTCAAGGATGCCAGCGGTACGACCGACCCGCAGACGATCTACGACGCTGCGGTAGGGCTGAAGAAGATCATGCCGCCCGAGATGCCGCTCTGGATGCACACCCACGACACGGCCAGCACCGCCGTCGCCTGCTACATGGCGGCGATCCACGGGGGCGCCGACGGTATCGATCTATCGGTCCGGCCGATGGCCAGCGGCACGGTGCAGCCGGACGCCCGCTCGCTGGCCCACGCCCTCAAGGGGACCGGTTACTCGCTGGATATCGACGTCTCCAAGATGCCCGAGATCGAGAGCATGCTGAAGGAGCTCATGGAGGAGTATGACTTCAACCCGACGACGACCACGGCGGACGCCCGCGTCCTGGGCTTCCCGATGCCGGGCGGCGCCATCGGCCCGAACGTGCACATGATGGTGAAGGCGGGAATCCTGGAGAAGTACGGTGAGGTGCTGGCGGAGTTCCCGGTCGTCGTGGAGGCGGGCGGCGCCTGGACGAGCGTGACACCGGGCAGCCAGCAGTACTGGTTGCAGGCCTTCAACAACGTGATGTACGGGCGCTGGAAGAAGATCGATCCCGGCTACGGCCGTGCGGTACTCGGCTACTTCGGGAAGACCCCGCTGCCTTCCGACCCCGAGGTCGTGAAGATCGCGTCCGAGCAGCTGGAGCTGCCGGTGTTCGAGGGCGATCCGCTCGAGGCGGCGCCCAAGAACATCGAGCCGGCGAAGCAGGCGCTCGAGGAGCGCGGCCTGCCGACGACCGACGAGAACATCTTCCTGGTCGTGGCTGCGATGGTCCCCGGCAAGAAGATGGAGCTGAACGAAGGCATCCGGCTGCTGACCGGGAAGTCGAAGATCGACATACCGCTGAAGAAGAAGAAGGAGGAGGCGGAGGCGGCCGCGGCGGCGGCACCGCCGGCCGCTGCCGCCGCGCCGCTGCCGAGCGGTCCCACGAAGACACGTTGCACGGTCGAGGAGAACGGCACGATGCGGACGTTCGTCGTGACGCTCGAGCCGGCCACCGAGTCCGCGGGCGGGGCTGCGGCGGCGGCCGCGCCGGCGGCGGGAACGACGGTCCATTCGACTTTCGCCGGCTCGGTAGAGGTCGTCGATCTCTTGGTCAAGCAGGGTGACCAGGTAGCGGTCGGCCAGGTCGTCGCCGCCGTGGAGGCGATGAAGGCGAAGCACGACATCAAGTCACCGGTCGCCGGGCAGGTAACGGCGATTCATGTGGAGATCGGTGACGAGATCGATTCCTCGAAGCCGATCATGACGATCGCCTAAAGGGGCGACCGATGGAAACAGCGCTGGAGCTGATCAGGCAATCTGGCCTTGCCAATCTGAGCATCGGCAACGTCGGGATGTTCGTGATTTCCGGTGTTCTGATCTACCTGGCCATCGCGAAGAACTACGAGCCGCTGCTCCTGATTCCCATCGGATTCGGAGCGATCCTCGCCAACTTGCCGATGGCCGGTCTCGGGTCTTACGGCGACGGGATCATCGCGCTCATCTACGACGCCGGGATCAGGACGGAGCTGCTGCCGCCGCTCATCTTCCTGGGAGTCGGCGCGCTGACCGACTTCCGGCCCCTGTTGGGGCGGCCGCTCACCTTTCTGCTGGGAGCGGCCGCCCAGGTCGGCATCTTCGTCGCCGCCCTGTCGGCCGGCTATCTGCTGGACTTCAACGCTCAGGAGGCCGCCTCGATAGGCATCATCGGCGGCGCCGACGGGCCGACCTCCATCTTTCTCGCCAGCCAGCTGGCACCGCATCTGCTGGGGCCGATAGCCGTGGCCGCCTACAGCTACATGTCCCTGGTGCCGATCATACAGCCGCCGATCATGCGCCTGCTCACGACGAAGAAGGAGCGGGCGATTGACATGCCGCAGGCGATACCGGTCTCGAAGAAGGCCGTGATCCTGTTCCCGATCGTGACCGGCCTGGTCGCCTCGCTGGCGGTGCCGTCCAGCGCCCCGCTGATCGGCATGCTGATGCTCGGGAACCTGCTGCGCGAGTCCGGGGTCACGGACCGGCTGCGCAAGACGGCGGGCGGCGCGCTGATCGACATCGTGACGCTGTTCCTGGCGGTGGCGGTGGGCGCCACCATGGACGCCGAGCATTTCCTGACCACCGGCACGCTAATGATCCTGATCCTCGGCGCAGTCGCCTTCTCGTTCAGCACGGCGGGCGGGGTCGTGTTCGCCAAGACGCTGAACCTGTTTCTGCGCAGGAAGATCAACCCGTGCATCGGGGCGGCGGGCGTCTCGGCGGTTCCGATGTCGGCGCGCGTGGTTCAGCAATTCGTGTCGGACCAGACGGATGGCCGCGTCAACCCGCTGATGCCGGCTATGGGACCCAACGTCGCCGGCGTCATCGGATCGGCGGTGGCCGCCGGCGTCTTCCTCACCCTGCTGGGCTAGGAGCTGCCGAACCTCGACGGCGGCCCGCCCGGCCGGGGAACGCTTCTTGCGCCTTACCATATCACGGACCCTGCCTCCGGGACGCCTTACACGACGCCTTGGGACAAAGTACGACAGGGTGGGCCGCCGGAGGGGACCGGCGGCCTTTGACGACTAGATACTATCGGCCGCCGGCCGCATGGCGCGGCGGCGAGCAAGCAGGAGGACACGATGTGGTCCGTCAAGACAGACCCGCGAACCGGTGAGGAATACCTGGCAGTCCACCACACCGGGCGACCGGTGCTGCTCAACCCTTTCACCAACAAGGGCACGGGCTTCACGGCGAAGGAGCGGAAATCGTTGGGGATCGCCGGGCTCGTGCCGCCGGCGATCTTCACCTTGGAGGAGCAGCTCCCCCGCTCGTACGAGAACTTCCAGGCCAAGACCACGGACCTCGAGCGCTTCATCTACCTGGCGAGCCTGCAGGACCGGAACGAGACCATCTTCTTCCGGCTGATCCACGAGCACATCGATGAGATGATGCCCATCGTGTATACGCCGGTGGTGGGGGAGGCCTGCCAGAATTTCTCGCACATCTGGCGGCGGGCCCGCGGCCTCTACATCAGCTACGATCAGCGAGACGAGATCGAATCGGTCCTGGCGAACCATCCGCGGCCGCCGGCGGTCATCGTGGCGACGGACGGCGAGCGGATCCTGGGGCTGGGTGACCAGGGCGCCGGCGGTATGGGCATCCCGATCGGCAAGCTGTGTCTCTACACGCTGTGCGCGGGCATTCCGCCGCATCTCACGCTGCCGATCATGCTGGACGTCGGTACGGACAACGAGCGCCTGCTGAACGATCCGCTCTACGTGGGGCTGCGCCAGCGGCGCGTCCGCGGGGAAGCGTACCAGGAGTTCATCGACAGGTTCGTGGAGGCCGTCCAGAAGGTGTATCCTGAGGCGCTGTTGCAGTGGGAGGACTTCCTCAAGGGCAACGCGATCTTCCAGCTGAACCGATTCCGCGACAAGCTCTGCACCTTCAACGACGACATCCAGGGTACGGCCGGCGTGGTCGTGGCGGGCATCTTCAGCGGCCTGCGGATCAGCGGTCAGGCGATGAAGGACCAGCGGATCCTGTTCGCCGGGGCGGGAGCGTCGGCCCAGGGGATCTCCGACCTGCTCGTCTCGGCGATGCAGGAAGAGGGGCTCAGCCTGGAGGAGGCGCGCAAGCGGATCTGGACGGTGGACAGCCGGGGCCTGGTCACCAAGGCGCGGGAGGGGCTGGAGGACTTCAAGGCGACCTACGCCCGGGATGTGGCCGAGCTCGAGGCGTACGAGTGCCAGGATAGGTCCCGGGTCACACTGGAGGAGACGGTCGCGGGCGCGAAGCCGACGATCCTGATCGGTACGTCGGGCACGCCGGGCATGTTCACCGAGCCGGTGGTGCGGGCGATGGCCGAGCTCAACGAGCGGCCGATGATCTTCCCACTCTCCAATCCGACCAGCAAGAGCGAGTGCACCGCCGAGCAGGCCATAACGTGGTCCGACGGCCGGGCGATCGTCGCAACGGGCAGCCCGTTCGACCCGGTGGAATACAACGGCAGGCGCTACCGCATCGGGCAGGGCAACAACGCGTTCGTCTTCCCGGGCGTCGGGCTCGGCGTTTGGTACGGAAACGTCCGGCGCGTAACGGACGGGATGTTCCTGGCCGCCGCGAAAGCGCTGGCTCAGCAGATCAGCGAGTCGGACCTGGCCGAGGTGGCCGTCTATCCGCCGCTGGGCCGGATCCGTGAGTGCTCGCACGCCGTGGCCTGCGCCGTCGTCAGGCGTGCCGTCGAGGAGGGGCACGCTGAGCCGGAGGTCCTGGAGGATCTCGAGGAGCGGGTCGCGAACGCGATGTGGTTCCCGGAGTACCGTTCGATCCGCTACGAACGACCGGCCTGGTGATCTTGGATGGGGGTTCGGGATTCGCGAGTCGGGAGCTGGAACGCCGACAATTCGAGATTCCCTGATTCCCGAATTCCCGCCCACCGGGCGACCGTGGTGCTCGGGCGCGCGGCACCCGATATTGCCAACCGATGACAGTCATCCGCGACCCGATCTGGCAGAATATCTGGATCGAGCGCTCGGCGCTCCGCCTGATCGACACGGCGGCGTTCCAGCGCCTGCGCCGGGTGAAGCAGCTGGGGCTGGCCTACCTGGTATACCCCGGCGCCATCCACACCCGCTTCGACCACGCACTCGGTGTCTACCACCTGACCGGTCGAGCGCTGGGGCTACTGGAGGAATCGGGCCAGCTGGAAGGCGTCTCGGACCAGGACCGCGCGATCCTGCGTCTGGCCGGACTGCTACACGACATCGGGCACTACCCGTTCAGCCACACGCTCGAGGAACTGGAGACGGGCCTGGTGCCGGAGGACCACGAGCACCTCGCGGGTCAATTCCTCGCCGATCCGGAGGTGGCGGCGGCGCTGGAGCCGCTGGGCCCCGGCGCCGCCGAAGCCATCGATGCCCTCATCCTCGGCCGCTCGGACAGCCCCCTGCAGGGATTGGTCTCGGGCTCGCTGGACCTGGACAAGATCGAGTACCTGACGCGCGACGCCAAGTTCTGCGGTGTCCCGTACGGCGAGATCGACGTCGACCGGTTGCTCGACTCGCTGCGCCTGCTGCGCGACCCGGAGAGCGGGCGGCTGGAGGTCGGGCTGGCCGCGCGGGGGGTATCGGCCCTCGAGTCGCTGCTGTTCGCGAAGTACCAGATGTTCCGGAACGTCTACTGGCACCACGCGGTGCGGGCGGCATCGGTCGTGTTCAACCGGCTCGTACGCGAGGCGCTGACGGGCGGCTGGGCGAAGCGCGACCACATCGTGGGCACCGGCGACGAGGAGCTGCTCAGCGTGCTGGAGACGCTGGCGGCCGCCAGTGACACCGAGAGTGCCCGGCGCGCTCGGGAGCGCCTGATCCCGGCGATCAGGCACCGTCGTCTGCCGAAGCGCGCCGTCGAGTGGTGGGGCGACGCGCTGACCGACGCACTGACGCGGCTCGATCGCGAGGTGGCACCGTGGTTCCACGAACGGCCCGACCTGAGGGCGGCGCTCGAAGACTATCTGGCGCAGGAGCTGGGGCTCGAGCGCGGAGGCCTGTTCATCGACTACCCGGCCAAGTCCCGCCTGCTGGAGCTGGACATTCTGATGCTCGGTCGCGACGGCAGCGTTCAACGCCTGACATCCGCGGGCCGGGCCGGGCTGATCGACCTGCCGCGCCTGGGCCGCGACCTGTATCACGCTGCGCGCGTCATGCGCGTGTTCACCTGGCCACGGACCGAACTGCAAGAGCCCGAGCGTGTCCTCGAGCTCGTCACGGCGCCCGAACACTCGATCCTGTCGCTTGTAGGGAGTTGAGGCTCTGCTGCAGGGAGCGAATCGATGGCCGGATGCCGGCTTCGCCGCCGAACCGCGCCTTCCGCCGGCCCTAGTCGGTGATCTTGATGACGACTGCCGTGATGTTGTCCATGCCGCCCGCCTCGTTGGCGGCGTCGATCAGCTCGTCGGCGGCTTCCTGCACATCCTCCTCCGCCTTCGAGAGGATCTGCTTGATCTCATCGTCGGGCAACATCCCGCTCAATCCGTCGGAGCAGAGCAGGAAGACGTCACCCTCCTGCACGGCGTCGCCGTAGGTGTCTACCTCGACGCTCAGCTCGGTGCCCAGCGCCCGGGTCAGAATGTGCGACAACGGGTGATCGCGGGCCTGGTCCGGTGTCAGGGCGCCCCGATCGACTTGCTGCTGCACGACGGTGTGGTCGCGGGTGATCTGGCTCAGCTTGCCATCGCGCAGCAGGTAGCCCCGACTGTCGCCCACCTGGTCGATCAGGTACCCCTTGTTGGGCACGAGGGCGAGCAGCGTCAGCGTGGTCCCCATGCCCCGTTTCTCGGGCTCGTTGTCGGCGCGCTCGAGGATCGCCCGGTTGGCCTCCTCGATCAGCTCGAGAACACGGTTCTCCAGCTCGGCGTCCTCGAGACCTTGCGCCAACGCCTGGCTGACGCCCGGGCCCACCGTCTCCGTCACGATCTGGCTGGCGACCTCGCCGGCGACGTGGCCGCCCATCCCGTCCGCAACGATGAACACGCCCTGCTCCTCGCTGACGAAGAGGGCGTCCTCGTTGCCCTGCCGGACCTTGCCGACGTCGGTCTTACCCGCGTATTCCCAACCCATTAGTCCTCCACCCCGTGAATCCTCCAGGGTGTGACAAACTAGCCATTTTGGCGCCGCCTTGTCCATGGCACCACGCTTCCCCTTGGAGCTGCCTGGATTGCCGGGTCGGTCGGGACGGGCCATCTCCCGGAGCCACCAACCCGATGCGCGGGGGGGACTTGGACGACAGGGCGTATCGGCGCTCGGCCGGGGCCCTGCGTAAGGGTGGTTACACCCGGCCGGGGCCAAAGATCCTCCGAGATTCCCGGATCCCCGGGTTCGGGAATTCAGGAGTCCGGGAGTCCGGGAGTCCGGGAGTCCGGGGGGTCGGAGAACGGGGAGTGCGGAATCCGTGGAATCCGTGCAGTCCGTGGTATCGGGGAAGGTGGGAAGGACTTCCCCCATCGCAGCGATTCCCGGATTCCACGGATGCCTAGTACAACCTCTCAGAATCACGAATCCCGGAACCCCTGAATCCCCGAATCCCGAGCTCCCATTGCGGGGTCCGGCGGCTCCGCTATACTCTCCGCACCCTACACGCACAGTCGTACGGCTCGCGATCCCAAGGAGGGGAGTCCCACATGACCAGCAGGCTCCGACTCGCCGCCCCAGCCGCGGCGCTCGCCTTGATCCTCACCGCCGGCTCGCTCAGCGAGCGGCCCGCAGACGCCGGCATCGTGGCCGGGGCCGGCCACGCCACTCTCCAGGAGGGCGGGCCGCCACCGGTGGTCGGCGACACGATTACGACCGACAGCGGCCTCAAGTACATCGTGATCATCAGCGGCGACGGCCGCCGGGCGGAGCGCTACCGGCCCGTCCGGGTCCATTACACCGGCTGGCTGGAGGACGGTACCCTGTTCGACAGCTCCGTGCTGGCCGGCGAGCCGGCGGAGTTCGAGCTCGGCGCCGGCCAGGTCATTCCGGCCTGGGACGAAGGCGTCAACCTGATGCGGGTCGGTGACAAGTGGCGTTTCATCGTGCCGCCCGAGCTGGGGTACGGCAGTCGGGGTTACCCGGGCGTGATTCCGCCCGACGCGACGTTGATCTTCGATATCGCGCTGCTTGCCGTCCGGTAGGGCCCGCGCCGCGCGGGACCCGCGCCTCGGTTCGCAGCGGGAGGCAGGCTCACCATCAGAGGAGCGAGAGATGTACAAGAGACCGAGTACCATCATAGTCGCAGCGATCTTCGCCGCAGGCTGCAGCGGCGACGCCGAGACCGACACGGCAAGCACGGCGGGCGCCGACGCGCCGGCCGCAGCAGAGGAGAGCGTCATGAGCGAGACGGCCGGACCACCGCCGGTGACGGGCGACACGACGACCACGGCCAGCGGGCTGAAGCTGATCGCGATCGAGGACGGCAGCGGCGCCATGGCCCAGCAGGGCCAGGTCGTGCGGGTCCACTACACCGGCTACCTGACCGACGGCACGAAGTTCGACAGCTCGCTCGATCGCGGCACGCCGTTCGAGTTCCAGCTCGGAACGGGACGCGTCATACCCGGTTGGGACGAGGCCTTGGCCCTGATGCAGGTGGGTGACAAGCGGCGCCTGATCATCCCGCCGGAGCTGGCCTACGGCGCCGGCGGGCGCGGCCAGATCCCCCCCAACGCCACGCTGATCTTCGACGTGGAGTTCCTGGGGATCGGGAACTAGTTCTCGGCCACAGTGATCATGATAAATCGAAACGTGGGTCTTCTTGGTGCACAACTCACACCCGCGTCTTCGCCTCGTCATCGCCGTCGCCCGCGCCCGCGATTCCCGTGCTCCGCCTCGTCGTAGCCGCGGACGAGGGCGCAGCCGCGGGAGATGACGTGACGACGACGTCTGAGGATTCTTCCTAGGGAACCCATCGGGCCGCCGAGCAGCGTCAAGACTATCGTGGCCCGGTACCAGCTAGGGAGTCAGGTTGCAGGTTGCCGTCTCGTGTAGCGGCCTGAGAAAGAGCTACGGCGATGTCGTGGCGGTCGACGGGCTCGACCTCGAGGTGTGTACCGGTGAGTGCTTCGGGCTGCTGGGGCCGAACGGCGCCGGCAAGACGACGACCATCGAGATACTCGAGGGACTGCTGGAGCCCGACGCCGGCGACGTCGAGGTTCTCGGGATGCGGTGGGGGACCGACGACCGCGCCATCCGGCAGCGGCTCGGCGTCCAGCTGCAGGAGACGCAGCTGGCGGAGAGACTGACGGTCGAGGAGACGCTGCGCATCTTCCGCAGCTTCTTCGACCGCGGTCGTAGCGTCGACCAGGTCTTGAGGATCGTCGAATTGGAGGAGAAGCGCTCCGCCTGGGTCTCCCGTCTCTCGGGCGGCCAGCAGCAGCGCTTGGCCGTGGCCTGCGCCCTGGTCAGCGAGCCACACCTCCTCTTCCTCGACGAGCCCACCACCGGGCTGGACCCCCAGTCGCGCCGCCAGCTCTGGAGCCTGGTGCTCGACTTCAAGGCCGCCGGCGGCACCGTCCTGCTCACCACCCACTACATGGAGGAGGCGGAGCGGCTCTGCGACCGGGTCGCCATCGTCGACCACGGCCAGGTGATCGCCCTCGGCACGCCCGACGAGCTGATCGCGAAGCTGGGCGCCGAGCACGTCGTCGAGATCGCCTTCCAGCCCGATGATCCCGAGGTCGACGACTGGCTGCGCCGCGTCGACGGCGTCGAGAACGTGCGACGCGAGCGCCGCGGCATCCTGCTCACCGTGCGTGAGGTGCACCGAACCGTCCCGGCTCTGCTCGCCGGGCTCCGCGACCGGTCGGTAGAGCTCTCCCGGCTCACCACCCACCACGCGACCCTCGAAGACGTCTTCGTCTCGCTCACCGGCCGGCACTTGAGAGATGAGTAGGCCCTTACACCCGCTGTGGGAGTTGACCCGGGCCCGGGTCCTCGAGTTCATCCGCGAGCCCGAGGCCATCTTCTGGGTCTTCATTTTCCCCGTACTCCTGGCCCTCGGCCTCGGCATAGCCTTCCGCAACCGCCCGGCCGAGTCGCTGCGCATCGCCGTGCAGGACGGGCCGGGCGCCGCCGCGCTGGCGGCGTCGCTCGACACCTTCCCCGACCTGCGGGCGCTACTCCTGCCGGCCGACCAGGCGAACAACGACTTGCGCAGCGGCAAGCTCACACTCGTCGTCGTACCCGGCGACTCGCTCACCTACGTCTTCGATCCGACGCGCGACGAGGGCCAACTGGCCCGCCGCGTGGTGGACGACGCCATACAGCGCGCCGCCGGCCGCCTCGACCCGCGCACCGCCGGCGAACGGCACCTCACCGAACCGGGCTCGCGCTACATCGACTTTCTGATCCCCGGCCTGCTGGGCCTCAACCTGATGGGCAGCGGGATGTGGGGGATCGGCTTCAACATCGTCCAGGCACGGCGCAAGAAGCTCCTGAAACGCCTGCTCGCCACCCCCATGCGCAAGAGCCATTTCCTGCTCTCCTACGGCCTCTCCCGACTCATCTTCATGATCCTCGAGCTCGCCGCCCTCGTCGGATTCGGCTGGCTCGCCTTCGACGTCCGGGTCCACGGCTCCGTCCTCGACCTGCTCGTCGTCTCCATGGTCGGCGCCATGAGCTTCGCCGGCCTGGGACTGCTCACCGCCAGCCGCGCCCGAACCATCGAGGGCGTCTCCGGGATCATGAACTTCGTGATGCTGCCCATGTGGATCTTCTCCGGCGTCTTCTTCTCCTACGCCCGCTTCCCCGACCCGCTGCAGCCCTTCATCCAGGCCCTCCCCCTCACCCCGCTGCTCGACGCGCTGCGCTCGGTCATGACCGACGGCGCGCCACTCTCCGCCAACCTCGGCCGACTGGCACTCGCCGCCGCCTGGGGCGTCGTGAGCTTCGGCGCCGCGCTCAAGATCTTTCGCTGGAACTGAGCGGTTCGGGGAGTCGTTCCCGAAACCGGGAGTTCAGGAATACGGGAGTTCGAGGCTGGGGACTCTGGGAGTGTGGGAAGGGGAGTGTGGAATCCGCGATTCCCAGAATCCCCAGGTCCCGGAATCCCCTGCTCCCAGAATCCACCGCCCTTGACAGAGCGTCGCCGCCCCCTACATTAAAGGGCTGGCCACGGCCGGCCACACCCCAGGTCCGCTTGAAACTTTATTGGCTGTCAGGTGTTTTATTTACCGGACCCCGGGTGCAGGCGGGCGGCATGCCGTCTACGTGGCGAGATCCCGGCGGAACGGGCGTTCCCAGCCGGGACTTTACTTTGACGTGAGCCCAGAGATGGGATCGGAGCCGATAGTAGAGCGATGATCATGGATCGTGATTCTGCCAGGGCGAAGCGGGTGGCCAGCCAGGCTCTGAAGAGCCGGGTGGCGGGGGATGACTCCGCCCTGGATCAGTATCTCCAGGATGTCAGTCAGCACGGGCTGATCACGCCCGAGGAGGAGATCCGGCTGGCGCGGCGAGCCCAGAAGGGCGATACGGGCGCGATCCAGGCGCTGTGCAAGGCCAACCTGCGTTTCGTGATCTCGGTGGCGAAGAAGTATCAGGGGCGCGGGCTGCCGCTCAGCGATCTGATCCAGCAGGGCAACCTGGGTCTGGTGACGGCGGCTATCAAGTTCGATCCGGACCAGGGTGTGAAGTTCATCAGCTATGCGGTCTGGTGGATCCGGCAGGCGATCCTGTCGGCACTGGCGCACCATGGACGTTCGGTGCGGGTGCCGCTGAACCGTGCGGCGGAGCTGTCGAAGATCCTGAAGGCTCGGCAGACGCTGAAGGTGACGCTGGACCGGGAGCCGACCAGCGAGGAGATCGCGCGGCATCTCGGGATGAACCCGTCGACGGTGGAGATGCTCGAGGCGTTGAACGCGGGCGAGGTCCGGCTCGACGCGCCGATCGGCGACAGCGAGGACTCGAGCCTGGTCGAGCGGTTCGTCAGCGAGGAGGCGAGCAACGCGCACGCCGAGGTCGAGGAGCGGCTGCTCCGCGAGCAGATCGACGATGCGCTGAGCACATTGCGGGAGCGTGATGCGCTGGTCCTGAGGCTGTACTACGGCCTGGGCGACGGCCGGGAGCACACGCTGGAAGAGATCGGCCAGAAGCTGGGTATCACCCGGGAGCGCGTGCGCCAGCTGCGCGACCGGGCACTGCGGGAGCTGCGGGAAGGCGACCGCGGGGCGGCGCTGGCCAGCTTTTCCTCGGTCTGAGCTGGGCCCGGCGGGTAAGCGGGCTCGCGAGGGGCGCCATTCGGCGCCCCTTTTCTTTGCCCTCGCAACGCGCAACCTTACCAGATCGCCGGACGTCTAAGCGGGTGTCCGACCCGATCCACTCGAGCCCGGGGATCCCAATGAGCCTGACGAAGCTGTTCCCAGTCACGCTGGCAGCCGCCGCTCTACTCGTCGCGCCGCTCGACGCGGCGGCGACCGTGCAGCCGCCGGTCGATTACACCGTCAGCGTCGCGCAGCCCCATACCAGCATGATCCACGTCCGGATGGAGGTCTCCGGCGTCGGCGGCCCGGCGCTCGACGTCTCGATGCCCGTCTGGACCCCTGGGTCGTACCTGGTGCGGGAGTACGAGCGTCACGTCAAGACATTCGCCGCTCAGGATGGGGCGGGCCGGCCGCTCGCCTGGCACAAGGTGGACAAGAACACCTGGCGCATAGAGACGGACGGCGCTCAGCACATCCTCGTCGACTACGATGTCTACGCCCGCGAGCCGGGGATCCGCTGGACCTTCGTCTACGATCAGGGCGGCCACGTCATCGGGCCCAGCCTGTTCATGCATGTGGTCGGCGCCGCCGATGCACCGGCGACCGTCAGATTCGAGCTGCCGGACGGCTGGCGCCTGAACGGCGCCATCGCGCCGTCGCCCGCCGATCCTTACCGGATCTCGGCCGCCAGCTACCACGAGCTGATCGACGCGCCGATGCTGATCGGCCACTTCGACGAGATCGAGTTCGAGGTGGAAGGCATCCCGCACCTCATCATCATCCTCGGCCCGCACAACGCCGATCTCGCACAGCTGCGCGATGAGTTCACCAGGATCGTCGAGGTCTGTTCGGAGCTGTTCGGCGGCCTGCCGTACGATCGCTACGCCTTCGTCTTCACGACGCTGACCGGCGGCGGCGGCATCGAGCATGCCAACGGCACGACCATCGGTGTGGGCGGTCTCGACTTCCAGAGCCCGCGCGGCCGCATGGCCGTGCTCGGCACGACGTCACACGAGTTCTTCCACGCCTGGAACGTTAAGAGGATCCAGCCGCCCGCCTTCCGGCCCTACGACTACGAGGAGGAGAACTACACCGACGCGATCTGGTTCTATGAGGGGTTCACCTCGTACTACGGTGACAGGATCCTGCACCGCGCCGGATTGATCGAGGCTCCCGGCGACCCCGTCAATCTGGTCACGCAGTACCGGTCGGTCCCCGGCCACACGGTGCAGAGCGCCGCCGACGCGAGCTTCAACGCCTGGATCCACCTCTACCGCAGTGATGAGAGCTTCAACAACTACCACACCAACTACTACTTCAAGGGCATGGTCATCGCCAACCTGCTGGAGCTGGAGATCGGGCACCGGACGCGCGGCGCCAAAGGGGTCGATGACGTGATGCGCCTGATCTGGGAGAGGACCGTGAACGAGGGCGCGACGTTCGGCTCCGAGGCGATCCGCGCGATCTGCGAGGAGGTGGCCGGCGGCTCGTTCAGGGACTTCTTCGACCGCTACGTCTTCGGGACCGCCGACATCCCGTTCGAGGAGTTCTACCGGCTCGCCGGATACGAGCTCGTCGTCGATGAGGCGGCGACCGCGCAGGCCAACCGCACGGGATACATGGGCGTCTACCTCGGCGAGTCGAACGGCCGCGTGGTGCTGAACGGGGTCGTGCGCGGAGAACCGGCCTATCGCGCCGGGCTCGCCTACGGCGACGAGATCATCGCCGTGGACGGCGACGAGGTCGCCGGCTTGGCGGAGTTCCGCGATCTCATGCGGGCGTTCGGCCCGGGTGAGCAGGTCGAGCTGCTCGTCTCACAGTTCGGCCACAACGAGACCATCACGATGACGCTGGGCTCGCGCAGCGTTCCCGTCTTCAGACTGGTAGAGGTCGACGAGCCGACCGCCGTGCAACTGGCGGTTCGCGGCCGCTGGCTCCAGACCGCGGCGGCCGAGCGCTGATCGCCGCCTCTTACGGCGGCAAGGAGAGGGGGGCGTCGACGGCGCCCCCCTTCTCATCTCTGCCGCCACACTTGCACCTTGTCGCAGCCGCCGTAGCTTACGCCCCGCACGCACGCCTGCAATCCACACATACAACAGGAAACGCCCATGTCGCACTCGCGTCGTTTCATCGCGCTTCTGGCCGGGCTCACGCTGCTGGCCCAGGCCGTTCCGCTCGCCGCCCAGGACAGATCGCGGGCCGCCGCGACGACGGCGCCCGTCGCGCCGGACGTCTACCTCGGTCATCGCGTCGGCGCCGACTTCAAGCTCGCCGATTGGGAACAGATCACCGGCTATTTCGAGCAACTGGGCAGCGCCTCCGCCGCCGTTCGCGTCGACACGCTGGGCCGCAGCACGCAGGGTCGCCCGTTCATCGTCGCCATCGTGACGGATCCTGCGAACATGGCGCGGCTCGACGCGATCCAGCGCCGCCAGGCCAAGCTCGCCGATCCGCGTCAGCTGGGAGATGGCGAGCTCGAGTCGGCCTTGGCGAGCCAGCCGGCGGTCGTCCTGATCAGCTGTAACATCCACGGCACGGAGATCGCCTCGAGCCAGGGCGTGATGGAGCTGGCCTACAGGCTGGCGACCGATACGGATCTGAGGGCGACGATGGCGGACGTCGTGGTTCTGCTGATCCCGTCGATGAACCCCGACGGCCAGCAGATGGTGTCCGACTGGTACGAGCGGACGCTCGGCACGCCGTACGAGGGCGGGCGAATGCCGTGGCTCTACCATTATTACGTGGGGCACGACAACAACCGCGACTTCTACATGCTCACGCAGGTGGAGAGCCGGTTGCTGACCGATCTGCTGTATTGGAGCTGGTATCCCGAGGTCGTATACGACATACATCAGATGGGGAGCAGCGGGGCGCGCCTCTTCGTGCCGCCGTTCGACGACCCGGTGAACCCGAACATCGATCCTCTACTCGTACGGATGATCTCGCTCTACGGGTTGCAGATCTCGACCGAGCTCGAGGCGGCCGGCAAGTCCGGCGTGGTGAACGCATCGCGATTCGACCTCTGGTGGCACGGCGGCCTGCGGACGGTGCCCGCCCGGCACAACATGATCGGGATCCTCTCCGAGTCGGCCAGCGTGCGGCTCGCCTCGCCGATCTTTCTCGAGCCGGACCAGGTCCGGCAGCCGGAGCACGGGGTCAACTTCCCGAACCCGTGGCCCGGCGGCTGGTGGCACATCCGCGACATCATCGACTATCAGCTGATCGCCGCCCGCGCGGTCATCGGGCTCGCGGCGCGCGAGCGTCGCCAGCTGATCGGTAACTTCGTCGAGCTGGGGCGCCGCGCCGTCGCCAGCGGTCGTGACGAGCCCCCCTTCGCCTACGTCATACCGGCGGACCAGCGCGACCCGGGTAGCGCCGCCGCCATGCTGGAGGTGATGCGTCGCGGTGCCGTCGAGATCCACCGCGCCGCCGCGCCCTTCGAGGCCGACGGGCTCGCCTACCCCGCCGGCAGCTGGGTCGTCCTGATGGCGCAGCCCTACCGGGCTCATGCCAAGGATCTGCTGGAGCGCCAGGTCTATCCCGACCGCCGCCTCTTTCCCGGCGGCCCGCCCGACACCCCCTACGACGCCGCCGGCTGGACGCTCCCGCTCCAGATGGGCGTCGAGGCGGTGGAGGTGCTGAGACCCTTCGAGGCCGACCTGCAGCTGCTGACCGGCGAGATCCGGCCGCCGGCCGGCCGGGTGAGCGGCTCGGGCCCCGCGTACGTCGTGACGAACACGACGAACGCCGCCAACCTGGCGGTCCACCGCCTGTTGGCCGCCGGCGGCGCGGTCGCCTTCCTCGCCGAGCCGGCGCGCTCGGCAGGCCGCAGCTGGCCCGTCGGGAGCGCCGTGTTGCAGGGGGCGAGCGCGCGCGGGATACTGGAGGATCTGGCGAGCGAAGCCGGGCTCTCGGCCGAGTCGTTCTCCGGCCGGGTCACCGGGTATCAGGTCGAGGGGCTGCGGGTCGGTCTCTATCAGCCGTGGACCGCATCGATGGACGAGGGCTGGACTCGCTGGGTGTTCGACAACTGGGACCTCTCTTACCGGACGCTGCACGACGCGGAGATCCGAGCCGGCGACCTGCGGGCACGCTATGATGTGATCGTCTTGCCCGACGTGTCGGCGAGCTCGATCGTCCAGGGGCGGCGGCCGGGCACGGTGCCCTCGGAGTACGCCGGCGGCTTGGGCGACGCCGGTACCGCGGCGATCCGCGGCTTCGTGAGAGCCGGCGGCACGCTGATCTGCATCGATTCCTCCTCGGAGTTCGCGATCGAAGAGCTCGGCTTACCGATTCGAGACGCGCGCCCGTCGCGCGAAGAGCTGAGGAGCGGGGAGGCCTTCTACGCGCCGGGCTCGATCCTCGCCGTAGAGATCGATCCCGAGCACCCGGTAGGCTACGGGATGCCCGAGCGCACGGTCGTCTACTACTCGAACAGCCCGCTCTTCGAGGTCGGGGACGGCGCAGGCGATGTGACGGTCGTCGCGCGCTACCCGGACGCGGGGCAGTTGCTCAGCGGCTATGCGCTGCACGCCGAGTACCTGAGCGGGAAGGCGGCGCTGGTCGAGGCACGCTACGGGTCGGGACGGGTCGTGATGTTCGGGTTCCGCCCGCAGTATCGCGGGCAGCCGCACGAGACGTTCAAGATCCTGTTCAACGCCATCTACAGCGGCGCCTTCGGCGGGCCGCAGGACCTCGAGTTCTGAGGACCGAGCGGATCTGTTGACTAGCGCGCCGACAGAAGCGCGCGGCCGCCGTCGATCGAGTGGATCCCGCCCGTTATCCATGCCGCCTCGTCCGAGCAGAGGAAGAGGCATAGCGCGGCGATCTCCTCCGGCTGCCCCACCCGTCCCAGCGGGTGCGTCGTCTTCGAGTGCTCGAGGAACGCGTCGTAGTCGGGCACGGCGCCGGCCGCCGTGTGCAGCTCGGTGACCACGACGCCCGGGTTGACCGCGTTGACCCGTACACCGTGCGGCGCCAGCTCGAGAGCCACGCACCGCGTGAGCATGTCGACCGCCGCCTTCGACGCGCAGTAGGCCAGCAGGTTGCCGTAGGGCCGTATGCTGGTCACCGACGAGACGTTGACGATGGCGCCCCGGCTCTCGATCAGCTGCGGCGCCGCGTGCCGGGTGACGTAGTAGATCGAGTCGACGTTCGATGCGAACTGCCGCTCCCATTCTTCCGGCGGCGTGTCGAGGACACCGCCCGTACCGATGACGCCCGCCGCGTTGATCAGGTAATCGATCCGACCCAACTGCTCGATACAGCCCGCGACGGCGGCGCCGGCCTCGTCCTCCGACCGTAGATCGGCGACCGCGTGGTGCTCGAAGGTGCCCGCCAGGCGCTCGACGCGCCGCGCCACGGCGAAGACCGAGGCACCCTCCTCCTCGAACCGTGCCGCGCAGGCCCGTCCGATCCCACTCGATGCCCCGGTTACAAACGCGACCTTGTCTCGAAAGCGCATGGCTCCTCCTGATTTTGCTGTGGGCGGAGCCAGCTTACAGCCGCGCACGCCGATCGACAACCCACGCAAGTAGACCGGCGCCGCAACCGTCAGGTCACGACGCCGGCGTTCCGTGATGCCGTTCGGCTCAGGGATTCAGGTAGTAGTTGAGCTTGATGCTGAAGTAGTTCTCGCCGTCCGCCCTGCGCAGCGCGTCGAGGTCGCCGATCGGCCGGAACTCGCCGGTGTAATCGTACCTCGTCTTGCTGGACGACCAGACGAAGAACAGCGTCGAGCCCGGCAGGTACTCCCAACGAAGGACCACCGTCGAACGGAACTGCTTGAAGTTGAAGTTCGGGTCGTCGAACGAGAAATCGGACCCGCCGTCGCGGTTCAGATCGACGTAGTAGGTGCCGGGCGCCTGCGGATCGGTGCTCGGCTCATAGCTCAACCGATCACCCTCGAGCCGATCGAACCGGTCGTCGTAGGACGCGGCGTGCGGGTCGACGACCTCACTGAACGTCGTGTAGTTCCCGGCCGATACGAACGGCTGCGCGTAGAGCTGCAGGCTGAGGTTCGGCGTAAAGGTCCAGTCGAGCCGCGTGGTCAGATAGATCGTCTGCTGTTCGAGCACACCCATGATGTAGCGAGTCGAGCCGAGGGCTTCCCGTGCGCCGACCCAGGCCCAATCGTCGTGCGTCCTGTTGTACTCGGGACCGAAGGTGAGGCGCAGGTTGGCCCGCGGCCGCCAGGACACGAACGCGAACCCGCCACGCGAGGTCGACCGCTCGTCGTCCATCCACTGGAAGGTCCCGATCTCCACGGCGATCGGCTTGCGGTCGTCGCTATAGAAGCCGGCCCACCAGTTCCAGGACCCGGGGGCCAGCATCGACGGGCCGCCGCGCAGCACGCCGGTGCTGGTCGCCTCGAACTGCCGATTGATGCCGCCGAAGCCGCCCCAATAGTTGAGGAGGGTGAAGTTGCCGTTGATGTTCGTTCCCGTCGCGGTCCGCTCGCCGCCGAACGTCTGCCAGTTCCAGGCGTTCCAGTTGATACTGTAGCGTCGGAAGATCTTGCCCGGCTGGTTCTCCCGATATTGGAGCCAGACGCTGTTGCGCCACAGATCGGCCTGTCGCTGGAAGCCCAGGTCGTTTACCTCGAAGCCCGGCGAAAGCCAGTAGCTGGCGAGCGAGCCGCGCCAGTGGCGGCCGCCGATCTTCGCTAGGCTGAACGATCCACTGGTGCCCGCCAGGCTGGTACGGGTGGGGTCGTAGTCGAGATGGTCGGCGTCGGGGCGCTGGAAGTAGCGGGCGGAGCTCGTCTGGGTCTCATCGATCGCCAGCTGTGAGCCGGCGACGTACGAGGCGAGCAGTTGGCCACGCAGCTCCCAGTCGCCGCCCCAGAGGCGATGGCGCGCATCGATCCCGCCGGCGTACGCGCTACCGCGCAGCGAGGAGAGCGAGCTGGTGAGTTGCCGGTTCGTCGCCGTGAAGATGGCGCCGACGGCGCTGCCGCCGCCGTTGAAGTCCTTCTGCACACGGGCGACACCGTAGTTCGTGAGCGGCTCGACGACGTCCTCGTGCCGGTCTCCGCCGGCATCGATGACCACGGCCTTCTCCCGGGCCGTGACCGCATCGAGCACGCCGATCGACCAGCCGCTCGCCGACTTGCCCGACAGCTTGGTGGCCGCGATGATCGTCGTGTTGTCGGGATGGTCCACGTAACCGCCGCGGTCATCGGCAGAGCCCTGCGGCCGGCGCCCGATGCGACGCGAGTAGAACAGCTGCTCCATCCCGTGGCCGCCACCGGCCAGGCCGAACTGGAAGATGTTGGCGCCCTCCAGGAAGAACGGCCGCTTCTCCGAGAAGAACGTCTCGAAGGCCGACAGGTTGACCACCGAGGGGTCGGCCTCGACCTGCCCGAAGTCGGGGTTGAGCGTGAGGTTCAGCGTGAGGCTGTTGGACAGGCCGTACCTGAGGTCGGCGCCGACGTTACCCTCGAACTCGCGACCCGTCTGAAACGGGTTGTCGGGATCGGCGATCGTGTAGCCCTGCGTTGCCACCGCGTAGGGCAGGACCTCGAGTCGGCGCGGCGGCCGGATCCCGTTGATGCCGGCCAGCTCACCGTACTCGGAGACCCAGCCCGAGGCGTCCTTGGGGATCGGTTTCCACTGCACGACTTCGTTCTTCCGCTGGATCACGCGCTCGATGTTGAAGCCCCAGATCTGTTCCGCCGCCGCCGAGAAGCGGAGCTGCGAGAACGGTACGCGGAACTCGGCTACCCAGCCCTCGCCGTCGATGCTGGTCGCCACGTCCCAGACGGCGTTCCACGAGTCGTCCTCGTTGGTGTCGTCGTAGCGGTACGTGTCGCGTTCCACACCCGCCGGGTTCACGCTGAACTCGAACGCCGTTCGCCTGTCGTAGTAAGAGTCGATCGAGACGACGATCCAGTCGGAGGCCGACCACATGTCGCGACGGGTCAGCTGGCCGATGATCTTGTCCGGCTCGCTGTCGTAGGCCCGGACCCCGATGTAGAGCGAGCCGTCGTCGTAGAGTACCCAGGCCCGGGTACGCTCGGTCGCCGGCTCTCCCTCGTCCGGGTCGCGCTGCACGAAATCGATGATCGGCTCAGCCAACGCCCAGACGGCCTCGTCCAGCTTCCCGTCGATCTCCGGGGTTCCCGGTGTCGCGCGGCTGGCCAGGGCTCGGTAGGGCCTCGGGTCGGGGTCAGACTTCTTTTCGGGGTCTCCGTTCTCGCTCGCCGGGGCCGGCGAGGCTACGAGGGCCAGCGACAGCGCCGCGACCAACGCCGTTCGCGGATTCTTCGCCATGGCGCATGTTCCTGACCACTCCCGGATTTCGTGGACCTAACGACTGCGCGAGCCTGTGCCCCTCACGAACCTTAGACGCCCCGGACACGGCAAGGGTTGGCACCGCGGGGTTTTTCTTGCCCGGCTCGGTGGGCCGCGCTAGCTTCGCGAGATTAACGGCCGATTAGGACCCGGCGCGGGAGGATGCAGCCTTGACCGAGCAACTGAAGCACAGATCGCTCTACCGGCTGCCCTGGAGTCTACCGGACAACGCGATCTCGTGGCTGGAACCGACCGCGGCCTGCAATCTCTACTGCGAGGGCTGCTACCGGACCAACGACCCCGACTCGCACAAGCCGCTGGACGAGATCGCCGATGAACTTCGGCGGCTTCGTGCAGAGGGTCCCGAAGCAGGATCCTCACGCCCACTGACCGAAGATGAGCGAAGCGATCGCAGCGGTCGGACCCGAGGCGACCGCTGAGCCGGACGCCACAGACGGCCGGCTGAGCGCGAGAGCGGGGCTCGTCGACCGGGTCGCGTCCGCCTACAACGTGCTGCTGGCCGTCGTCTGGGCGATCTTGATCCCGCAGTGGTCGTACGCCGTCTGGCTCTTCCTGGCGCACGCCGCGGCGGCGGCGATCCCCGCCCTGCTCGCCCGCACCCGCGAGCGACCGTCGCCGGTGATCCGTGTGATACGCGATATCTATCCGCTCATCTGGATCCTCGCCTTCTGGACCGAGCTGGATTTCATCCGGCCGCTGCTGCACGATGCGGCGTACGACCGGGTGATCGGGGCGATCGACCTGGCGGTCTTCGGCCGTCATCTGAACGAGGTCTGGATGCCGGCGATGCCGTGGCTATGGTTCAGCGAGGTCATGCACATCGCCTACTTGAGCTACTACCCGACGGTGATCGTCCCGCTCCTCTACATGCTGTTCCGCGGTAGCCCGGAGATGAAGCGGGACATGACCTTCCGCGTGGTACTCGTCTACTTCGCATGCTACTCCTTCTACATCGCATTCCCGGTGGACGGCCCCCACTTCCTCGGCGAGCACTACGAGGGCCCGCTGCAGCAGGGGCTGCTCTATCGGGTGGATGCTGCCTTGCAGGGTCAGGGCGACGCGTTGGGCTGCTCGTTCCCGAGCTCGCACGTCGCCGCCTCGACGACGATGGCCTATCTGGGCATCCGCTGGCTCTCCCGGCCGTCGGCCGGCTTGCTGCTGCTGGCCGCCGTCGGCGTGGCCGCCTCGACGGTGTACACGCAGCACCACTTCGCCATCGATTCCGTGGCGGGCGTGATCTGGGCGCTGTGGCTCAACCTGCAGGTCGCACCGGCGCTCCTGAGCTGCTGGCGTCACGCTCGGCCGTCGCCATCAGCGCGGCCTTCGCGCTGAGCTCGCCGTACTCCATCCGCTCGTAGGCTTCGGCGAGCGTGCCGCCCACAGTGACCGCGCCGTGTCGCACCAGAAGGACGAGCTTCGCGCCACGGGCGACCGCGCCGCCGACCAAGCTGGCCAACTCGTTGGAGCCCGACGGGCGATAGGGGAGGCGGGCGATGGGGCCCAGAGCGGCCGCCGCTTCGGGCAAGATCGCTGCCAAGTCGAGGTCGCGGATCCCCAGCGCCGTGAGCGCCGGGGCGTGCGTATGAATCACCGCGCCGACCCTCGAGTCCGCCAGGTAGCAGGCGCGGTGCAGCGGCAGCTCGACGCTGGCGAGCGCGTTGGATTCCGGCGCGGCGCGCAGATCGACGACCCGTATGTCGGACGCATGCAGGCGCGACTTGTCCGCCGCGCGCGGGGTGATGTAGATGGCGTCCCTGTTGTGCAGGCGGGCTGACAGGTTGCCGCAGCAGCCGGCGATGAGTCCGGCCTGCCAGGCCCGTTTCCCATGATAGCAGAGCAGCAGGCGGAGCGCCTCATCGTGGGCGGCGGCGGCCGGCTCGACGATGGCACGGCGGATGGGACCGAACAGCAGACCGCTCTGTCCCACATGCCCGACGAGCCGTCGCGTGCCGCCGAGCCATGGCGACAGCACGGACATCGTGACCTCCTTTTGACCTGGTCCCATAATATAGCCCATCTTTCCCGGACCACCGAGCCGACCCGAAGGAGAGGAAGGGACCCGCGACGAACGCGCCGTCCGCCATTGCGCCGCTGACGCCGGTGTTCCGGGCTGTCGTCCGCACGGTCGTCCCCGAGGCCGATGCGCTGGACTCGGCTGCCTGGGACGAGCTGGAGGGCCTGGTCTCCGAGTCGCTCCGCGACCGGCCGCCCGTACTGCTGCGCGGGCTCCGGCTCTTCCTGCGTCTCGTGCAGTGGGCCCCGCTGTTCCGCTTCGGCCGTCCCTTCACCCATCTCGATCGCGACCGCCGGACCCGCTTCCTGGCCGGCCTCCAGAACAGCCGCAGCGATCTCATCCGCGTCGGGTTCTGGGGGCTCAGGACACTGGCGCTGCTCGGCTACTACGGCCGCGAGCAGGCCGCCCGCGTGATCGGCTACCATGCGAACCCGCGCGGCTGGGAGGCGGTGGAGCGATGAGGGAGCGGGAGTACGATATCGCGATCATCGGCTCGGGCGCCGGCGGCGGCACCGTGGCTCAGGAGTTGGCGCCGCTCTGCCGGGACGGTGCCAGCATCGTCGTGCTCGAGAAGGGTCCTCGGCTTCGGGACGACGAGTTCAACGGGCGCGAACTCGAGATGGCGGAGGCGCTTTACGAGGACGGCGGCGGTTTGCTCACCGCGGATGGCTCGCTGACCCTGGCCATGGGGTGCGGCTACGGCGGCTCGACGACCGTCTACACGGGCACCTCGATCGCCGCGCCGCAGCGCGTGATCGAGAGCTGGAACGTTCCGGGCCTCGGCTACGAGGAGGTCATGCGCCGCACGCGCAAGTTCATCGAGCAGAACGACGTCCACTATCTCGAGGAAGGGCGTATCAACGAGAACAACCGGCTCTTCGTCGACGGGTGCCGGCGCCTGGGCTATGACGTAGAGCAGTTCCCGATCAACGTGCGCGGTTGCCGCGGCTCGAGCCTCTGCAATCTGGGGTGCCCGAACGGGGCGAAGCAGGGCACGAACCGGGTGCAGCTGCCGCGGGCGGAGCGGGAAGGCGTCGAGGTAGTGACGCGCTGCGAGGTGAAACGATTGGAGGGGCGAACCCTGATCGCGCGCGTGACGTCGAAGCCGGAGGGCGGTAAAGGCGAGCCGTCGCCCTGGGAGGCGGGCGAGTACCGGATCCGGGCGAAGCTGATCGTCGTGTGTGCCGGTGCCGTGAACTCGCCGGCCTTACTGCTGCGCTCGCGGCTACCGGCCCGACTGCCGCGCCTGGGTCACGGGTTCACCGCGCATCCGGCGCTGATCCTGGTCGCCGAGCACGAGCGGGCGATCAGCAACTTCGTCGGCCACCCGAAGAGCTACTATCTGGACCAGTTCGTCGAGTCGGAGGGCTTCATCCTCGAGACGTGCATGTACTTCCCGTTCACCACGGCGAAGAGCCTGCGCGGGTTCGGCGCGCCGCACAGCGCGTTCATGCGGGCCTTCCCGCGCCTGCAGATGATCCTCGTCCTCGCCTGCGACCGCGCCGACCCCGCCAACCGGGTGACCGTCGATCGCCGCGGCCGGCCCATGGTCCACTATCGGTTCGCGCCAGCGGTGAAGAAGGCTTTGGCCCGCGGCACGCTGGCCGCCGCGCGAATCTTCTTCGCCGCGGGCGCGCGGCGCGTCCACGTCCCGGCGGCGACGCAGACGACGGTGGAGCGGGACGACGCCGAGCGCCTGGAACAGATCATCGATGAGCGGCACTTCCGGCCGGGCGGCGTCAGCGTGTCCGCCGCCCACCTGCAGGGCGGCTGCGCTATGGGGCTCACCACCGACGACTCGGTGACCGACTCGTACGGCCGCGTGCACGGCGTGCCGTGGCTGTTCGTGGCCGACGCCAGCCTGTTCCCCGACGCGATCGAGATCAACCCGTACCTGACGATCATGGCGCTGGCCGACCGGGTCGCGCAGCGGATCCGTCAGGACGCCGGGACTCTGCTGAGCTGACCCGATGACCAAGATGAGCGGTGGCGACATCGTCGTGCGGGCCCTCGAGGAAGAGGGTGTCCCATTCACCTTCGGCATCCCCGGCACCCACAACATCGAGCTCTACGATTCGCTGAGTCGCTCGACCGCGGTGCGCCCGGTCCTGGTGACCGACGAGCAGAGCGCCTCGTTCATGGCCGACGGGGTCTCCCGCGCATCCGGCCGGCTCGGCTGCGTGAACCTGGTGCCCGGCGCCGGCCTCACCCACGCGCTCTCCGGGATCGCCGAGGCCTACCTGGACGGGATCGCCATGCTGGTCCTCGGCTGCGGCGTCCGCAGCGATAGCGGGAAGGCGTTCCAGCTGCACGACGTCGACCAGATGGCGATGGTCCGGCCGGTGACCAAGGCCCGGCTGCGGCCGGAGCGCGGCGCCGATCTCTACGCGACGGTACGTCGCGCCTGCCGGATCGCGCGGGCCGCGCCGGCGGGCCCCGTCTTCGTCGAGGTCCCGGCGAACCTCTATTTGTCCAGGCACGCGGTCGGGCTCGACGGATGGATCGACGAGGGGTCGGCGCCCAGCGAACCGGACCCGCAGGCGCTGAACCGTGCAGCCGATCTCTTGGCCGCGGCCCGGCGCCCTCTGCTCTACTTGGGACTGGGTGCGGCGGGAGCCGGCGCGGACCTGGTGGCGCTGGCGGAGCGGCTCGAGGCGCCGGTCGCCACGACGATCCAGGGTAAGGGCGTCTTTCCGGAGAGCCACCCGCTCTGGCTGTGGCCCGGGCTGGGGGCGATGGCACCGCGCTTCGTTCGGCAGGTGGCGGGCGACCGCGACGTCACGCTGGCGATCGGCTGCCGCTTCGCCGAGGTGGGGACGGGGAGCTACGGCTTCGAGCCGCCCGGTTCGTTGATCCACGTCGACGCCGACGACTCCGTCCTGGGACGGAACTACCCGGCGCAGCTGGCCATCGCCTGCGACGCCGGCAGCTTCGTCACCGCCCTGCTGGCGGAGCTCGAGCCCCGGAGCCCCGACCCGGGGCTGCGCGGCGCGATTCGCGACGGCCACGCGCGGGTCGAATCGGGGTGGGCGGACGGAGGCGGCGAACGGGTGAGCCCGCATCGTCTGTTGCGGGCGCTGCAGGACCTCTACGGCCCGGACGCCGTCTACACCACCGACAGCGGTAACGGCACTTTCCTGGCTATGGAGCACCTGCGCCTCGATGTGCCCCGCGCCTTCCTGGCGCCGGTCGACTACTCGTGCATGGGATACGCGCTGCCGGCGGCGCTCGGCGCCGCACTCGCCTGCCCGGACCGTCCGACCGTCGCCCTGGCGGGCGACGGCGCCTTCCTGATGACCGGCCTCGAGCTGCTCACCGCCGCCCAGCTGCAGCTGCCGGTCACCGTCGTGGTGCTCCGCGACGGCGAGCTGGCCCAGATCGCACAGTTCCAGCAGCGGGCGCTGGCCCGCAAGACGGCCAGCCGCCTACCCGACTTCGATCTGGAAGCCCTCTGCCGCGCCGCGGCGGTCGACCACCTCGCGCTCGCCTCCGACTCGCAGTTGACAGACGTCCTGCGTCGGGCTCGCTCCAGCCACGCCGACGCGCGGCCCGTAGTGATCGAGGTCGAGATCGACTACTCGCAGGCGACCTACTTCACCCGCGGCGTCGTCCGCACCGCCCTGGGCCGGCTTGCCTGGCCCGACCGGCTCCGGTTCGTGGGCCGTGCGCTGGCCCGCAGGCTCGCGGCCCGGGACGGCTAGCGGAAGCGGCCGAAAAGTGTAGTTTGTCCCCTCTACCCGTCAAAAAACGCCGCGACTGTATCGTGTCCGTAATCCTGCACGGAGGGGTACACAATGGAGACACATCCCCTAACCATCAGCCCGCCAAGGCGTTACAAGGGCCGCTCGCTCTTGTGCGCCGCCGCGGCTCTGGCGCTCCTGCTCGGCGTCCAGGGCCACGCTCTAGCCCAGCAGGGGACCGTCACGGGACGGGTAATCAGCCTCGACACCGGCGATCCGGTGGCGGGCGTCAGAGTGGACCTGGTCACCGGTGCGGTGGCTCGCACCGTGGCCTCGACAAACACCGATAACGACGGCCAGTTCCGGATCCCGAACGTGGCGCCGGGGAGCTACTCACTCGTCTTCTCCCTGGACCTGTATCGTGAGAAGCGCGTGGACGGGATTAGCGTGTCGGGGGGCCGGGCAGTCTCCGTCGGGACGGTGGAGCTCACGTCCTTCACCTTCGAGCTCGACCCGGTGGTGGTCACCGCATCGCGTACGCAGGAGAAGGCGCTCGACTCTCCGGCGTCGGTCTACACGGTCGAGACGGAGGACATCGAGGAGCGGACGGCGACGACGCCGGTGGATCACATGCGCACTTTGCCCGGCGCCGACGTGGTGACCACGGGCCTCGCCCAGCACAACGTGGTGGCTCGCGGATTCAACAACGTCTTCTCGGGCGCGCTGTTCGTGCTGACCGACAACCGCTGGGCAACCGTACCGTCGCTGCGCTTCAACGCCTACAACCTGATACCGGTGACCAGCGAGGACATCGAGCGGATCGAGTTCGTGCTCGGGCCCGGCTCCGCCCTCTACGGCCCCAACGTCGACAAGGGCGTGATGCACATGATCACGCGCTCGCCGCTCGACTATCAGGGGTCGACGGTCAGCGTCTACGGCGGCGCGCGTGCGGGTAACAGCACGGGGGATGCGGAGGGGCTCTACCAGCTTTCCTTCCGACACGCCGGTCTGGTCAGCGACGATGTCGGCTACAAGATCTCGGGCATGTACTTCAACGGCATGGACTTTTTGTACAACGACCCGAATGAGATCGTGGCCCGCGACTTCCGGCAGGAGCGGTTCACCGGCGACCTGCGCTTCGATTTCCGCTTGAACGATCAGAGCACGTTGATCGTCAACGGCGGCGCTGCGCATATGGTACGCAGCATCGAGATGACCGGGATCGGCGCCGCGCAGGCGAAGGACTGGACCTATTCCTACGCGCAGGCACGTTTCCGGAGCGGCAACCTGTTCGCCCAGGCTTACATCAACCTCAGCGACGCCGGCGACAGCTTCACGTTACGTGACAACGAGCTGGTCACCGACAACTCGCTTTTGTACGTCGGCCAGATCCAGCACGGCATGCAGCTCGGCGAGCGCCAGCGGTTCACCTACGGCGCGGACCTGATCCGTACGATCCCGCGGACCGACGGCATCATCAACGGCCGCAACGAGCAGGACGACGACATCACGGAGGTCGGCGCCTATCTGCAGTCGGAGACCGCGCTGTCGCCGATGTTCGACCTGGTGCTGGCCGGCCGGGTCGACTACCACAACGTGGTGGACGACTATCTCTTCTCGCCGCGTGCCGCCGTCGTCTTCAAGCCGGCGGAGGGGCACAGTCTGCGAGCGACTTACAACCGGGCGTTCAGCCAGCCGTCGAGCAACAACCTGTTCCTCGACAAGCTGTCGTCGCCCGATCTCGGCGGCCTGCCGTTCCCCGTCCGTGGCAGGGGCGCCCCGCAGGGCGGCTTCAACTTCGCGCGCGACTGCACGACCTCCACCGGCGTGACCGGCCTCTGCATGCGGTCGCCCTTCACTCCCGAGATCGCCGGCGGCCCGATAACCTCTATGCCGCTGGATGCCACCATCTATTGGGACGCCGCCGCCCAGATCATCGCCGCGCAGGACGCGCAGGCCGGGGCGATCCTCGCCTTGATGAACGCGCCGACGGCGTGCGACGCGGGCGGCTGCGGTGAGGGCCAGGTAGGCAGTGTGCTGCGCTCGCTAAACCCGAGCACCTTCGGGTTCGACCTGGTAACGGACGTCCTCGACGTGCCGCAGACCAAGTCGATGATCACCAACACGTTCGAGGCCGGATACAAGGGCCTGATCGGTAATCGCCTGCTGCTCGGCTTGGATGTCTATTACTCGGAGGTCGAGGACATGATTGGGCCGCTGCTGGTCGAGACGCCGAACGTGTTCATGGACCCGGCCTCGCTGCAGGCTCACATGACGGCCGAGGTCACCAGGCTCGTCGGATTGGGCGTCATTGAACCCGAAGACGCGCCCACCGTCATCGCCCAGCTGACCGAGGGCATGGCCATGATACCGGTGGCGATCGTCACGCCCGAGGAGGTCAGCGCTCAGATCCAGGGCGGCCTCGACCCGACGAGCATCATTCTCACGTACCGCAACTTCCCGAAATTCGACCTGTGGGGCGCCGACGTCGGCGCGACGTTCATCGCGACCGACTGGCTGAGCTTCACCGGCAGCTACTCCTACATGAGCGAGAACTTCTTCAGGCCGGAGGAGCTCGATACACCGACGCCGCTCGCCCTGAACTCGCCGAAGAACAAGGCGTCGCTCGGCGCCAACTACCGCAACGAGCGGCTGGGATTCGGTGCCGAGCTGCGCGGCCGCTACGTCGAGGCGTTCCCGGTGACGTCGGGCGTCTACGTCAGTGCCGACGCCAAGCCGCCGTACGACCGCTCCAGCTGCACGGCGACGACCTGTCTGGACGACTACTACCTGTTCGACGTCAACCTGAGCTACACGCTGCCCGTCTCGCGCTCGACCATGGTCTCGCTGACCGCGACCAACATCTTCAACGAGAAGCATATACAGATGATCGGCGCGCCGGAGCTGGCGAGCGTCTGGCTGCTGCGCGTGCAGCAATCCTTCTGATCCCCGGCGTCGCCGGGATCCAAGCAGCGAGGGCTGACCGCCTCACGGTGGTCAGCCCTCTTCGTTGCGCTGACGCCCTCGGAACCGATCAGGGACCGCCCGCCGAGCTCTCCGCCTCACAGAGCGGGCGGCGACTGGACCAGAGGACCGACCTGACGCTGTCGCGCACGCTGCGCCGGCCGACCAGCTCGTACCAGGTCCCCGCGCCGCCGTAGGCGCGGAGCACCCACTCGAGCTCCGAGTCGGCGAGCAGGTCGGCGGCATCGAGCCAGCGGAGCGCGCGCTTCTGGCCGGGCCCGTACCAGGCGGCGTCGAAGTAGATCGGGAAGTAACCGCGCGAAGGATCGTAATCGGCGACGATGAAGACCGAGCCCGCCGAATCGGGCGGCGGCCCGGCGCCCAGCGAGTCGCCGACGACGAACGTCGCCGCGAAGCCGCGCGACCCCGTCCCCACGCGCAGGGCCCGCAGATCGGCCGGCGCCCTGAACCGCCAGGCGCCCGGGATCTCGCGCTCGCGCACGCCGAGGCGTGCCAGGACCTGGGACAGCGACAGCATGTCGGAGCGATATACCGGTAGAGCGAGCGTATCGTCGCCGGCCCGTGTTCCGGGCGACCAGCCGAGGAACTCGCTCAGCGTATCGGCCCGCGGCCTGAGCTCCACGTGCCCCGCGGCCCGCAACTCCAAGCAGAGGCCGGAGCCGCCGACCGCCGGCTCGCCCACGTGAAAGGTCCCCACGCGGGCGCCGCCGCGGAACAGCGTGTACGCCTGGTCGGGCGCGTAGTAGCGGGCGATGAACTCACGCACGTACTCGGGCGCCCGCTCGGCGCGCAGCGGCCCTACCGCCCGCGGCCCGTCCGCCAGCAACTCGACCACCGGCTCGATCCTGGCCCGCCCGGCCTCGTCGGTGCGCCGCACGTGGAACAGCAGCGGCCCGGTCGGCATCGCCAGGGGAGGCGGCTCGGCCAGGCTATCGAGCGCCGCGGCGCCCGTGTCGCCGCTCTCGTACACGGGCTCGCGAAGCTCGACCGATATGCCGCCCCACTCCACGTTGTCGCAGCCGGCGGCCAGCAGTGCCAGAGCAACCAGCGCTGCGCCCGACCCCGGGCCGCGAACCGATCGCCGGAGGAACCGGGAGGTCTGATGCATGAGCTCCATACCCGGCGAAGGTAGAGGGCTGGAGCACCCGAATCAACGGGGGTACGGGCGACGGGGCGGGCCGTCTCGCACCCGACGCCCCAACCTGAGCGAATTGCCGGATCCCGGTTCAACGTAGACCTTGAGAGTCGGGCACTGAATGTCGGATATTGGTCAACAGGTCGCTGAAATAGCGTTGGGCCTGGTCCGGCGGGGAGGCGCCGGGGGACCGACGCGCGGAGTTGGTTCTAGCGACCCGGCTCGGGTTCTTTGGCCGAGTCCGCAGGTGAGCTGTTCGACCTCCTCGCGGAAACTACTGACCCTGACTGCCGGGTCGACCGGAGCGCGCGGTCCCCCGGCGCCGACCCCGACTCCAGGAGCCTTTTTTCAGCGACTTGCTAATCAAGATCCTTATGACCGATCAGCAACCGAGATCGAGGCTGGCGGGCGCTTCTACGGCGATCTGGCGGCGCCTGCTGGACGCGGGTGACGGGCTCGGCTCCGGCTGGCAGCCGATCCGTGGTGGCGGCCCGCAGTCGGAGCCGCCACTCGAACCGACGGCGTTCGGTGAGGCGGAGATCGTCGAGGGCGACGGAAGCTTCACCACCCGGCCGGTGGGCTCACCCCTCGAGTCGCGCTTCGAGTTCTTCCTCGATGGGATCGAGCACACCCGGATCTGCGGCTACCTCGGCGTCGTACCCATCGTCCACGGCTACGTGGCGGCGGCGATCCGGCAGCGTAGCCAGCGAGAGTTCACGACCTGGGCCGTGGTCGAGGAGGAGATCCTCGCCTTCCCCCACGCCCTGCTGCCTCCCGAGCGCTTCATCGAGCTCGGCCTACCGCAGGCCGCGTTGATCGACAGCGGCGCGGGCGCCGCCGATCTCCATCCGATCAGGCTCGCCGAGATGGGGCGGTCCGCGGTCAAGCTGCACCGCTCGGTCATCGAGCGACGACTGGCCAGGCGCTGGGCGACGGAGAGCCCGGGAACCGGCTGGCTGCTGGTCGACGGACCGCTGGCGATCGACCCCGGCCTCCTGAGATCGGGCCGCGCCGCCGGCCTGGTGAAGAGCCACCGCACCCAGTTCCTGCCTCCGGCGGCGATGGAGGCCGTCCTGCGGATGGGGGCCGGTTACCGCTCCGCTATCTTCGAGCCGTTGCGCCCGGAGGTCGGAGAGGTTTACAGCTGGTACCTGCGGCTGCGGCCTGCCGGCGGCCACGACATCTACTGGGCCCTGGCCCGCATCGAAGGCCGCGCCGGTCCCGGGACGATCGCCGTCGCCGACGAGCTGAGCCGCTGGTTGCTGGCCGAGACGGCGCCGCTCGCTCTGCCGGACCCGCGCTGGCACGTGCTGCTCTACCCGATCCGCGACTGCGAGCAATTCCTGCGCGCCCGTATGCCGACGCTGGAGATAAGCTGATGCCGAACCCACGGACCTTGGTCGTTTACCATCCCGACTGTGAGGGGCACGATACCGGGCCGGGACATCCGGAGAAGGCCGACAGGCTCCGAGCGCTGCACGAGGCGCTGGACGATTCGATGCCACGCTTCTCGGGGCGGGTCCAGCGGCTGGAGAGCGGACGCGCCGCCGACGAGCACCTCACGCTGGTGCATCGATCCGCGCACGTCGAGCGCGTGAGCCAGGCGGTCCGCCGGTCCGCCGAGCTCGGGGACATCGTCCACCTCGACCCCGACACGCCTGTGTCGCCGGGCTCGTGGGCGGCGGCGATGGCGGCGGCCGGCACCGTGCTCGCAGCGATCGACGCGCTGGCGGACGGGCGCGCCGCGAACGCCTTCTGCCTTACACGGCCGCCCGGGCACCACGCTACCCGGGACCGGGCGATGGGCTTCTGCCTGTTCAACAATGTGGCCATCGGTGCCCGTTACGCTCAGAGCCGGGGTCTCGAGCGGGCACTGGTCGTCGATTGGGACGTCCATCACGGGAACGGAACCGAGGCGATCTTCTACGAAGATCCCGAGACATTCTACCTGTCGATGCACCAGTGGCCGCACTACCCCGGCACGGGACAGAGCGTGGACCGCGGTCACGGCGCCGGGGCGGGCGCGACGCTCAACCTTCCCGTGCCGCCGGGCCTGCCCGCCGACGCCTACGTCAGGGCGCTCTCCGACGGAATCGCGACCGCGCTCTCAGGGTTCAGCCCCGACATCGTCTTCATCTCCGCCGGCTTCGATGCCGCCGCCGGCGACCCACTCGCCGGACTCACCCTCGAGCCGGCCGATTACCACGAGCTGACCCGGCGCGTCGTCGAGATCGCCGACTCCCACTGCCAGGGCCGGGTCGTCTCCGCCCTTGAAGGCGGATACGACCTGGGCCTGCTGGCCGAGTGTGGCCTCGCGCATATCACGGCCCTGGCGGGACTCGAGCCGAGTTGACCGCTTTTCGAGGCCCGTCTATACTTCCGCGCATGTCCCACAGCGAGCCTCGCGACCCCGCACAACCTGTCGTGCCACCGAAGGCCCCGGAACGTGGGCCGTCGATGATCGACCTGCTGCGCCTCAGCCGCTCGCGCGGCTTCTCGGCCGGCGACCAGCAGCTCTATCGCCAGATCGCCAAGCTCGCCGGCCTGTCCGAGGCCCAGACGACGAGCTCGCTGATCGATGTGCCCTGCGGCCGGGGGGCCGTGGCCAATTTCTTCGCCAAGCACTACTCGGCGGAGGTCGCCGGCGTCGACCCGGACCCGGCCGCCATCGAGGTGGCAGAGCAGCGGGCCCGTGACGAAGGAGTGACCTCGAACGTCCACTATCAGAGCGCTCCCATCGACGATCTGCCGTACAAAGATGGCGTCTTCGACCTGACGATCGGCGAGCTGGGGCTGGCCAGCTCCGCCGACCCGTTCAAGGCGGTCGCCGAGTTGGGCCGCGTGACTCGGCCCGCCGGTAAAGTCGTGCTCATCGGCCTCATCTGGACCGGCCACGTGGACGAGGACCAGCGTCGCAACGTGATCCGGCACCTGGGCGCGCCGCCGCTGCTGCTGGTCGAATGGAAGCGCGCGCTCCGCGAGGCGCGCGTCGAGGACCTTCAGGTCGAGGACTGGTCGGACCAGGTCTTCCCCTTCCTGATTCGCGGTCGCACATTCACTCGCCTGGCCGAGCTGTTCACGCTGGTCGACAAGCTGGCGATCCTCTGGCGCGCCTGGCGGCGCTGGGGCTGGCGCGGCTTGAAGGGCGCCGTGTCGCGGGAATACGAGATACGCAGTCTGCTGGGCCACGAGCGCACGATCGGCGTGACGCTGATCCGGGGGACGAAGACGAACGGCGTCCCCGACGCGGCCGCTGGCGCGCAGAACCCACAGGACTAGGACCACAATGGCTCATACGGCACAACGGGCACATATCGATGCGGCGCGCCTGCAGGCGATCCAGTCGGCGCTCGGCGAGCGCGGACTGGACGGTTGGCTGCTCTACGACTACCACGCGGTGAACCCGGTGGCCGGCCGCGTGCTGGGGCTCGCCGAGCCGCTCAGCCGTCGCTACTTCGTGCTCATCCCGTCGGCAGGGACACCGGTCGCCGTCGCCCACTCGCTGGAGTTGCCGCCGTGGAGCGAGTGGACGGGCGCGATCCGCGTCTACTTCAAGTGGCAGGAGCTGGAGAAGACGCTGGCGGAGCTGTTGAGGCCCGGGCTGCGCGTCGCCTTGGAGTACTCGGCGGACGACAGGGTCCCGCAGCTCGACCGCGTGCCCGCCGGCGTTCTCGACCTGATCAAGCGAGCGGGCGTTCAGCCGGTGGAATCGGGCGATCTGGCCACGATCTTCGCGGCGACCTGGACGGAGTCGGAGCTGGAGAGCCACCGCCGGGCGTCCAAGGCGATCGCGAGGATCGCGGCGCGCGCCTTCCAGCAGGCGGCGGCGGCGGTGCGCGCCCGGGAAGGCCTCAGCGAGTGGGGTCTCAAGGAGTCGATCATCAAGATGATGGACGAGGTCGGCCTGGTCGAAGGCGACACGATCGTCGGCGTCGGCGCCAACGCGGCGGACGGCCACTACGAACCGACCCCGCAGGGCGCGGCACCCATCGTCGAGGACCGCGTCCTGCTCATCGACCTCTGGGCGCGGGAGCCCGGCTCGGTGTTCGCCGACCAAACGTGGATGGGCTTCATGGGGACCGAGATCCCCGGCCGCGTGCAGGAGGTGTGGCGCGCCGTTCACGGCGCCCGGGAGGCCGCGGTCAAGTACGCGGCCGACCACTTCGGCGACCCCGAGTCGCCACTGCGCGGCTGCGATGTGGACGCGGCGAGCCGTGCCGTCATCGAGGCGGCCGGATTCATCGAGCGCTTCAACCATCGTACCGGCCACTCCATCGACAACGAGATCCACGGGCTCGGGCCTAACATCGACGGCGTCGAGACACACGACGTTCGCACCCTGCTCCCCGGCGTCGCCTTCTCCATCGAGCCCGGTGTATACATGGCGGACGAGAACATCGGAGTCCGCTCCGAGATCAACGTCCATCTCGGGCACGACGGGCCCGAGGTCACGACGCCGAAGCCGCAAGACGATGTGTATCCACTGCTGAGCGAAGGATGGGAGAGGTCGAGCAACCTGTAGCGGCCGGCCAGCCCGACGAGGCGCCGGCCGCCGAGCGGCAGGGCCTGCTGCTGCACGGCGTTGTCCGGGCCCGCGGCCATGAGCGCGCCCTGGCCAAGCTCAAGGGTGGCACCGGCGACGACGACCTGATCGAGCATCGCGGCATGGCGGCGCTCGTGCGGGCGGTCCCTTATCGCCTACCCGAGTGGAACAGGGAGCTCATCCAGGTGCACAGCGCCACGATCGAGCGGGCGATGCGCCGGGCGACGATCGTACCCGCGCCCTACGGGATCGTGTTCCGCGACCGCGAGCACATACTGGAGTTCCTGGAGGACCAGCACGTGGCGCTCGATGAGGCCCTGTCCTTCCTGGATGGCGCGTTCGAGATGCGACTGCATGTCCAGCCATCGGGCAGACAGCCCGACGTCAGCGAAGGAGACCTGGCGGACCAGGCGGCGAGCTTCTATACCGCGCTGCGCCGCCGCTCGCGCGCCGCCTTCACGCTCCCTACCGAAGGCCGGCGCATCCTCTCGGCAGCCTTCCTGGTGAGCCGGGCCGATTGGGTGAACTTCGTCGAGTACGCCGACGAGCTCGATGCCGACCATCCGGCGTTCCAGTTCGATCTCACGGGGCCCTGGCCGCCCTACGACTTCGTGAGAGTAGCCTTCTTCCCCCGGGAGAGGCCCGGAGAATAGGGTGAAGCTCGAGTACGAGGTCCTCCCTCTCCGCACCAAGTATCGCTTCACTATCGCGCGGGCCGCACACGGTGAACGGTACGCCGTATGGGTACGCCTGACCGACGAGGATGGGCTCGACGGCTGGGGTGAAGCCGACCCCTCGCCCTACTACGGGGAGACGGCGGATAGCGTCTGCGCCGCCCTCGAGCGCTACAGGGCCGCGCTGGAGGAGGCGCGCGACCCGTTGGCGGTGCAGGAGATCGAGGCCGCCTGCCTCGACGACCTGGCGGGGGCCGCGTCGGCTCGTGCCGCCATCGTCTCGGCGCTCCATGACCTCATCGGTAAGCGGCTCGGCGTACCGGTGCACCGACTGCTCGGTCTCGATCCGAGTCGTGCGCCGTGGACGAGCTTCACCGTGGGGATCGACGAGCCCGATATCGTGCGCCGCAAGGTACGCGAGGCGGTGGCGGACGAGTTCCCGATCCTCAAATTGAAGGTCGGGACCGACGCGGACGAAGAGGTCCTGTCGATCGTCCGAGAGGAAGCGCCGGATGTGCGCCTGCGCGTCGATGCGAATACGGCCTGGCAGCCGAAGCAGGCGGTCGCCCGGATCCGGGCGCTCGAGAGCTTCGGCCTCGAGTTCGTCGAGCAGCCGGTGGCGGCGCACGACATCGACGGGCTGCGGTTCGTCCGCGAGCGTGCGCCGATCCCGGTCATCGCCGATGAGTCGTGCGTGCGGGCCACGGACATCCCGCGGCTCGTCGGCGCCGTGGACGGTATCAATATCAAGCTGGCGAAATGCGGAGGGATCGCCGAGGCGCTGCGCATGATTCACACGGCGCGCGCACACGGTCTCTCCGTCATGCTCGGCTGTATGGTCGAGACGTCGCTGGGCATCGCCGCGGCGGCCCAGCTCGCCCCGCTCGTCGACTTCGCCGACCTCGACGGCGCCGCCCTGCTCGCCGAGGACCCGTTCACCGGGATCGGCATCGCGCGCGGGCGGATTCACCTGAGTGGGGAGCCCGGCCTGGGCGTTATTCGGCGGTGACCCTGTTCGCGCACGTCGCGGTCCCGCGACCGCTCTATCGGACTTTCCTCTATCGGGTACCGGACGGCCTGGCCGATGAGATCGCGCCGGGCAGCCGGGTCGTCGTGCCGTTCGGCCGCCAACAGCTGACCGGCTGGGTGAACCGGCTGGAGAGCGGGCCGCACGAGTATCCCGCCACTGTGCGCGACGTCCTCGACGCCCCCGACGCGGAGCCGCTCTTCGACGACGAGCTCATGACGCTGTGCCGGTGGGCGGCGGACTATTACGTGGCGCCGCTGGGGCTGACCCTGCGGGCGGCGCTGCCGTCGCGGCTGACGGCCGAGTCGGCGGTCCGGCTGACCCGGCGGCGCGGCGAGCAGGCGCACGATCTCAGCGGCACCGAGCTGACCCTCCTGGAGCACCTGGAGCGGCGCAAGGGCCCGGTGAAGCTGAGCGGCGTCCGCAAGGCGCTGGGCCCCGGACCCTGGGCGCGGACGTCGGAAGCGCTGGCCGCCAAGGGCCTGGTGGCGATCGAGCGTGAGGCGCCGGCGTTGGACCGGCGACCCCGCACGCGCCAGGTCGTCGCGCTCACCCGGGAGCTGCTCAGCCTGCAGGAGCGCGACCGGCTTTTCGGGCGGGCGCGGCGCCAGCGGGAGCTGTACGAGTATCTCGAGACGGTGGGCGGCCGCTCCGAGGTCACGCACCTGACCGAGCGGCTCGGGATCAGCCGCTCGGTCGTTCAGGGATTGGTCGACAAAGGTGTCGCCGAGCTACGCGCCGAGGCGGCGGAAGTCGACCCGTTCGCCGATCTCCCGATCGATAGCGCATCGCACGTGCCCAGCGAGGCGCAGGCGGCGGCGATACGGCGATTGGTCGAGGCGACGCGGCGCGACCGGCCGGGCGTCTTCCTGCTGAAAGGCGTGACCGGTTCCGGCAAGACGCTGGTCTACATCGAGTTGCTTCGCGACCTCGTGTTGAAGCGGGGGCGCGGTGCGATCCTACTGGTGCCCGAGATCTCGCTGACACCACAGACGCTGAGTCGTTTCCGCGCCGCGTTCGGCGACGAAGTCGCCCTGCTCCACTCGGCGCTGAGCGACGGCGAGCGACTAGCCGCCTGGCGCGCGTTGCGCGACGGAGCCAAGCGGGTGGTGATCGGCGCCCGCTCGGCCGTCTTCGCGCCCGTCCGTGAGCTGGGCGCCATCGTCATCGACGAGGAGCACGAACCCTCCTACAAGCAAAGCGATCCGCCGCCGCGCTATCATGCCCGGGAGGTCGCCGCGATGCGGGCGCATCGTGCCGGCGCGCTTTGCCTTCTGGGATCGGCCACCCCGTCGCTGGAGAGCTGGTCGAACGTGAAGCTGGGCAAGTGGGAGCTGCTCGAGTTGCCCGAGCGGATAGGCGCTCGCCCGCTACCCGCGGTCGAGATCATCGACCTGCGAGGGGCACGTGCCGCCCGTGCGGCGGAACCCGGCAGGGTGCCGGGCGGACCGCTGGTGCTGGCACCGGCCCTGCGAGACGCTCTGGAAGAGCGGCTGCGGCGCGGCGAGCAGGCGATCTTGCTGTTGAATCGGCGCGGCTACGCCAACTTCACCCAGTGCCGCGATTGCGGCGCCGTGCCGGCGTGCCCCCAGTGCAACGTCTCGCTGACCCAGCATCGGCGACCGGCGCGTCTGGTCTGCCACTACTGCAATCACCATGAGCCGACCCCGGAGGCGTGCCCGGCCTGCGGCTCGACGAGCCTGAGCCAGCGGGGCGTTGGGACCGAGCAGGTCGAGCGGGTGATCGGGGAGACGTTCGCCGGCGCCCGGATCGCCCGGATGGATGTCGATACGACGAGCGCCAAATGGTCGCACCACGAGATCTTGGGGCGCGTGGAGCGCCGCGAGGTGGATATCCTGTTGGGCACCCAGATGATCGCCAAGGGGCTCGACTTTCCGAACGTGACCCTGGTGGGCGTCATCAACGCCGACGTCGGCCTGAACCTGCCGGACTTCCGGGCCAGCGAAAGGACCTTCCAGCTACTCACCCAGGTGGCGGGCCGGGCCGGCCGCGGGCCGTCGGGCGGCGAGGTGCTCATCCAGACCGCGATGCCGGACCACTACGCCGTCCGCTTCGCCATCACCCACGACTACGCGGGCTTCGCGGCCCGTGAGATCGAGGAGCGCGCCGCGCCCCTCTACCCTCCCCACACCCGCCTCGCCAACCTGGTCATCTCCGCCGCAGATGAGGTGAAGGCCCAGGAGTCCGCCGAGCACGCGGCGAACTGGCTGCTCGGACTCCTGGAAACCCGCCGGATCGAGACCGTCCAATTGCTCGGCCCCGCGCCCTGCCCCATCGACCGGATCCGCCGCCGCTGGCGCTGGCACCTCCTCCTCAAGTCCGACGACAGCGCGGCGCTGGGCCGCGTGCTCGGCTACTTCGCCACCCGCTTCGACCGGCCCGGCGGCGACCTGCGGCTGGAGATCGACCGCGATCCCGTCAGCTTGCTGTAGCTTGCCGTGGCTGCGGGCGACCCGAGATCGACCGTGGATCCCGGCCTCACGCCTCGGCGGCGCTAGCCGGCCCTCGCGTTCGCCCATCCGTACTGGCACCTTCGCGTCCGCCTGGTGTCTAACATTAGGCGGGCGTAGCCAATGCCTGTGATATCAGGGACTTCCCGCCGGAGCGACCCGATTCTCGTCCTTGACAAAAGTGCCCCGCCCGACAAGAATCAGCACTCTCTCGTGCGTGCTGGAAAGGGCCCAGTGGAGCCATGGGTTGTCTGACGCTCAACGCGTCCTACGAGCCGCTTACGATCGTCCCCTTGCGGCGCGCCGTGCGCCTGGTCATCGACCAGAAAGCCGAGGCGCTCGAGGTCGACGAGTCGCGCTTCTTCAGGTCGGAAAGCCTGGTCTTCCCGGCACCCGTCGTCATCCGCCTGGTCAGGTACGTGCACGTCCCGCGGCGTTTTCGGCGCCACGTGACCAACACCTTCCTGTTCGCCCGCGACCACTACACCTGCCAGTACTGTGGTCGCCATCGCCGCGAGCTCGGGCACCGTGAGTTCCTGACCCGCGACCACTTGCTGCCGCTCTGCCGTGGCGGTGAGAATAGCTGGCAAAACGTGATCACGGCCTGCACGCGCTGTAATCACAAGAAGGGGAATCGCACGCCGGAAGAGGCCCGGATGAAGCCTCTCCATCCGGCCACCGAGCCCAACCACGTCGAGCTGGTCTGGGCGGTCCGCAGGGTCACGGAGATCCAGGCGAAGTACATCGAGGTCTTCTACGGCTCCGAGGTCGTCAAGGCGCTCCAGGGCGCGATTCACTAGAAAAGAAGGGCCGCCCTGGCGGCCCTTTTCAGCTTCCGGTCTCTGAATTCGGGATCCGCGGGACCCGGGATTCAGCGATCCTCGACGACGGGAATACCCGAATCCCCAATTCCCACACCAGGCTGTATATTTAGTCGGTCCCTACGCCACGGTCACTCAAGCAGCAGTGTAGTCCCATGGGTATAGGCAACATCGGGTGGGCGGAGTTCATACTGATACTGGCCTTCGCCCTCATCTTCTTCGGGCCACGACGGCTGCCCGGTATCGCACAGACGATCGGCAAGAGTCTGCGCGAGTTCCAGAAGGCGCTCAACGAGGTGAAGTCGGAGATCGCTCAGGCGGGTAAGGAGGCGGACACGGGCCCCGAATTGAAGCGCATCTCGTCCCGGCCGGCCGACCTCTTCACGCCCGACGACGCACCCGCCGGCCGGGCCGTCGAGGAACCGGAAACCGCAGAGGGAGCCGGGTCCGGCGACAGCCAGGACCCGGGTCCAGAAGAGACGAGCGTCCAGCATGGAGACTCTTGAGATCCGGACGTCGCGCCGGGAGGAGCTGGTCGAGATCACCGGGCAGGTCCGCGACGCGGTACGCCGTGCCGGGGTCGAAGAGGGCGTAGCGCATCTCTGGTCGTTCCACACGACCTGCGGGCTGACGGTCAACGAGGGCGCCGACCCCAACGTGGCTCGCGATATCGCCTGGAAGCTCGGTCAGCTCGTACCGCACGATGAGCCCGCCTACCGCCACGCCGAAGGCAACTCGGACTCCCATGTGAAGACCAGCCTCATCAACCCGGGCGCAACACTGCTCGTGGCGGCCGGCGACATCGTGCTCGGCACCTGGCAGGCCGTCTTCCTCGCCGAGTTCGACGGCCCCAGGGTCAGAAAGGTGGGCCTTCAGGTCGTGGCTGCCGGCTAGCGACCCGGGCGATCCAAGGCCCGCTCAGCTTCCAGCTCGTCCGCCCGCCGACGCAACTCAGCGTAGCCGCTCGCCCCCAGGACTTGCTTCAGCTCGCTGGCGTACGCATCCACCGCTCGCGTCGGCCCGTCCGCCGCCAAGGTGCAACACGGCCGGAGACCGTTGCAGAAATCGTCGAACTCCAGACGGCCGTACCACGTCGTCAGCGGGAAGAGCCGGCAATAGAACGGCTTCAGCCGCTCAACCTCCGGCAGGTCCAGACTCGGTTCCAGCGCCTGTAGTACGCATAGCCCCTCGGCGTTCAGGAAGACGCACTTCTCCTCGTACATCATCGTCCCCACGCACAGACCACCCGGGTAGTCCTCATCCTCCTCGACACCATCCTCGAACCACTCCGCCGGGTCGAGCGTCTGCGTCTCATCCATGAGCGCTTGAACGCGGTCCGCGTACTCCAGTATCCGATCACGCTCCGGCAGCGATATGTACACCCCGTGTCGACAACAGTAGCCACCGCACTCCTCAGCGACGTTCAGCGGCCCCCCACCCTCGATCCTGCCGATCGCCAACCGCAGCTCCACCTGCCAGTCGCCGATCCGGATCGTCGCTTCCTCCTCACTCTGCCGACGCGCCACTGCCGTCCCTTCTCCCTCTCTACTCACGCTTCACTCTCCCTGCTTGACGGTGCGCTGAATCATACCGTGCGCCGCGGCGCGCTGAAAGAGGCAGGCGGCCCCGCCGCGCCGCGGATCAGCGGGCTCCGGCGCGGCGGCGCGGCGCAGGCGCGGGGCGGACCGGCCCTGGACGATGTGTCCAAGACGTTGTCCCGAACAGGGTTAAGGTGTCCGGGCCCCGCCCGGCGCATCGCCGCGTCGACCGCCGCTCAGCGGGTGGCTGGGGACTCGACCGTGCCTTTCCAAAGACCCAGCAGGTAGGGATCGAATTGCTCGGGGTTCTCTTGGTAAGCCTGGGCCCAGGTGGTGAAGTCGGGTAGGGCGAGATCGTCCATCAGTTTCTCGACCAGCAGGTCGGCGATCTGCTTGAAGCTGAGAGCACCCTGCGCGATGCCCGCCCTCTCCTCGGCCAGCCTGGCGAGCTCGAAGACCCGCTCCTCTTCCAGCTGCATGAAGACGTCACAGAGACGTGCGGAGCAGTAGTCCAGGTACTTGGCTCGGAGAACTTCCTCCGACTCAGCAACAGCCTTGCGGGGCTCTCGCGGCTCGCCCTTTCCCGTTCGCCTCGCCATACCCCCTCCTCGACAAGGGCGACCACATCGCACGACGGCAACAGGCCACCAGCACGATGCTAAGCCGCGCACGCGTGCCGGTCAAGGATCGCTGGCTTGTGGCGGGTACAAGCGGAGCGCGATGCCCTCGGCGGGGGGGGAGGGCCGGCCGTCTACGTCAACTCGAACGTCGTCTCCAGCGTCGACTCCACTGACGACGCAGACGGCCGGTGCAGGGCGGCTACGCCCTGCAGACGAGCAAAGACTGCTCGCCGGACTAGCCCGTAGGCCAGGACTCTCTCGATGAACTCCGGATCAGTCTGTTGTACACGCTCGACCTCGTCGGCCAGATCTGCCGGAAGATGGACAACGAGGTGGACTGAACGTGACTCGGGCATTCGGTCAGGTCCTTCAGGTTCGGGGCGCACGGAGAGCACGCCGGGTGACGGCTGCAAGAAATTCTGATTTATCGGAAAGGGCCGCTCTGCCGAAAATCCCCGGATAGGTCCGTAGAGCAGCGAGTTCTCACCTCGAAACGACGCCACTATATACAAGCAGCATCAGGTGTGCGCAAGCCCGCCGGGTCTCGAACGACCGTTCGGGGTGCATCGGCTAAGACGTTCTGATTACTCGAGTTACGCGGATGGCTCGGGCCGCGACCGACCACGGATTTTGCACAAACTTCTGAATTCAGAATCTCGGCCGTTCGGTTACGCAAATTCTTACTCTACGTGACATGCACGTCACGAAGTTACAATACATCGCGTACGCTGCAGCTCGATTTCGAAAGAATTTGCCGCGACTCGGAAATCCGTTCACAAGAAGCTCGAGAAGTTCGGTGCGTCGCTCACAGCGGTCCGATGGGTGACCGAGAGATCGGCCGCGGCTTCGTCACGCTTGCCCACCACCGCAGCTTGAAGTCGTCGGTTCCGTGTGAAGTCGCGTGAGCGACGCGGGTCGTCATCGTCACGCTTCGGCCGCTCGTTCGACTCGACCGGCTCCCGGCCACCCGGTCGGAGCTGGACCGCCCGCAGCGGCGGCCGATCCGGCCCACGGAGCATGCGCGAGCCGGGTTCGTGGCCTGGGCCGCGCTTTCCACACGCGCCGGCGCGCCGGCCTGGCCGGAGCCGAGGCGCCCGTTGCGGTTGGTGCCCACGGCACGAGGCATCCACGCACAACTCTTTGCATGGTGGTGAGATAGGGGGTGGGCGGGCGGGCGGAGCCGTCCCGGCTGTGCCGGTGCGCCCTGTGTCGATCCGACCCTGCGTTTTTCCACATTCTCCGCCGGGCCGTGGAAAACCCACCCGCCGGCCTCGCGGGTCCCGGGCGTGGATCTCGCATCGTTCTGCCGCGACCTACCGGTAGGGGTGTCTCATCCGTTTTCTTGCGGTGCTCATTCCAAGGTGCCGAGCCCCGTACTGGCGAAGATTACGGCGAGCACGATGGCGAGCAGTGTGAAGAGGAGGGTGAAGGCGAAGAGCGGCAGCAGGAAGGCGAGCGTCGTCTTGCCGTTGGTCGTCCGCTGGACCTCCCGCATGCCGATGAACAGCAAGACCGTGCCCCAGACGAGGGTGATGAGCGGTCCAAAGAACGGGAATATGGCGAACGCGGCAGGGCCGGAGGAGTAGCTGATGGCACGGAAGGTGGCCTCGAAGCCGCGCCGGCCGGCGCCGACGGCCGAGAAGCAGACGTGCAGCACGCCCGCCATGGCGAAGAGCAGGCCCACATAGAGCGGCACGGCGAAGGCGAGCCAGAGCAGGGCGATGAACAGGCCACCGAGCAGCATGATCACGAGGCTTTCTTCCGCCGACCCGGCCAGCGCGCTCTGCACCGTGGCCCAGTAGATGTTCATCATCAGCCCCAGCGTGGTGAGCAGCACGGCGAACCCGAGGGCGGGTCCGATACCTCCACGGGGGGGCAGGGTGCGGAAGAACTCTACGGGCCGGAAGACGCTCTCGCGCCAGGTGATCCACAGCGACGCCCAAAAACCGTACGTCTTGCGGTCTTCCCAAGCGGGCAGCTCGGTGCCGGCGGCGGCGATCTGTTCCTCGGACCGAGGCGGCGGAGGGGCCGCGGGCCCGGCCGTCGGCGGCCCGGGGGCGGGCGCCGGCGGCTGCGGTGGAGCGAACGGTTCGGTCGCGGTCGGATGCGGCGGTGCGGCGGGCGTGGCGAGCTCGCCGCAGAAGGGGCAGATATTGTCTCCCGGGATCAGCGGCGCACCGCAGTTCGCGCAAACCAGTGGCTCGGAACTCATCGCACCCCCGATCCCTCGGCGGCGGATCCGCGCTCGCTCAAGGGTGCGGCTTCGAGTGCCGCTCCGGTGGTGAGCACGACCCGGGCGTCGAGCGCCATGGAGCGTTGTCCCGGCTCGAAGGCGACGAAGGGGTTGATGTCGATCTCGGCGACCTGTGGGAAGTCGCCGACCAGCTGGCTGATCCGCTGGATCGCCTCCTGTAGCGCGTCGAAGTCGACGCTCTGCTCACCGCGCACACCTTCCAGCAGTTTGTAGCCTTTCAGTTGGCGGATCATCTCCGCCGCGTCGATGTCGCAGACGGGGTGAGCCCGGAAGGCGACGTCGCCCAGCGCCTCGACGTAGATCCCGCCGAGGCCGAACATGATCAGCGGGCCGAAGCTCGGGTCCAGAGTCGTCCCGATGATCGTCTCGCGCCCACCGGTGACCATCTGCTGGACCAGGACCCCGTCGACCGCGTTCTCCGCCACCCCACTCTGCGAGAGGCGCTCCATCATCTCGTAGTACGCGCCTCTCACCTCACGACCCGAGCCCAGGTCGACGATCACGCCGCCGACGTCCGACTTATGTGAGATCTCCGGCGCCATCACCTTGAGCACGACCGGGAACCCGACGGTCTCGGCCGCGGCGACGGCCTGCTCCGCCGTCGCCGCGGCCCGCGACAGCGCCACCGGTATGCCGTACGCCTCCAGCATGGACAGCGCGTCGAGCTCGTTCAGGCGAACCCGGCCCGCCTCCAGCGCGCGCTCCAGCATGGCAGCGACCCGGCCGTGGTCGATATCGTCGAAGTTGCGCACCAGGCCGGCCGGTCGCTCGAGCCAGCGCCGGTAGCGGTCCATGCCGGCGAGCGCCCGCACCGCCGACTCGGGGAAGATGAAGGCCGGAACGCTCGCAGCGCTCAGCAGCGCCCGGCTCTCCTGCAGCCCCTTGCGCCCCATGAGGACGGCCATCGCCGGTTGCTCGCGCCCGGCCGCCGTGTCGGTGATCGCCCGGGCCACATCCTCCGCGTGGACGCCCAACGGTGGCACGAACGAGGCGATCACCGCGTCGATGCCCGGGTCCTCGAGCACGGTCTCCAGAACCGACCGATAGCTGTCGGCGTCAGCGCTGGCGATCATGTCGACCGGGTTGCAGACCGATGCTTCCTCCGGCAGCTTCGCGCGCAGCCGATCCCGCGTCGCTTCCGCCAGTTCCGCGACCTCGAGGTTCTGCGACTCCAGCGCGTCGGCGATGATGATGCCCGGGCCACCCGCGTTCGTGACCACCGCCACCCGGTTGCCCCTGGGGAGCGGCGCGTTCCCGAACCCCATGCCCATGTCGAACAGCCCCTCAACCGTGTCGACCCGGATGACACCGCACTGCGCGAACAAAGCATCGGTGGCCACATCGCGGCCGGCCATGGCGCCGGTGTGACTGCTGGCGGCGCGCGCGCCGGCCCGCGTGCGCGCCGCCTTCACCGCGACCACCGGCTTCACCTGGGTCACCTCGCGGGCGATCCGGGTGAAACGCCGCGGGTTACCGAAGCTTTCCAGGTACATCAAGATCACCGACGTCCGCTCGTCGTCCCTCAGGTACTCGAGCGCGTCGTTGCCCGATATGTCCGCCTTGTTGCCCAGACTGATGAACTTGCTGACCCCGATCCCGTATTCCCGAGCGTAGTCCAGGATCGTCACGCCCATGGCGCCCGACTGGCTGAGGAAGGCCACGTTCCCCGTCGGTGGCGTCGTCGGCGCGAAGGTCGCGTTCATCGAGACCGCCGGATCGGTGTTCAACACGCCCATGCAGTTGGGGCCCACCAGTCGCATGTCGTACTTGCGGGTCACGGCCAGCAGCTGGCGCTCGCGCTCGACCCCTTCGCCGCCGACCTCGCGGAATCCGGCGGAGATGACGACCATGCCTTTCACCCCGGCCGCGCCGCACTCGGTCGCCACCTGCACCACGTACTCTTTCGGTACGACGATCATCGCCAGGTCGACCGGACCCGGCAGCTCGCCGATCGACGGGTAGGCCCGTATCGAATGCACGACGTCGGCGCGCGGGTTCACCGGGTAGACGGCGCCGGTGTATCCGTAGCGTAGCAGGCTGTCCAGGATGACGTAGCCGATCGTGTCGGGGCTGCGGCTGGCGCCGACGACGGCGATGGACCGCGGCTCGAAGATCGATTGCAGCGTTTCTGGTCTCGTGTCCATGGGCCTAAGATAGCAGGGATTCCCTGGTCGCCGCACGGCGCAGAACCAAGATGACCGCGGCGGCGTACAGCGTGCCGCCCAAAGCGATCGTCCAGAGGAACAACTCGAGCGCCAGGCCGAGATGTCGGTAGCCGGCGATCGTGTACAGGTCCAGGATCAGGATCTGCATGCCGGGACCCAACGCGCTCAACACGGTCAGCAGCCGGCGGTCGTCCCGCAGCGTCTCGGCCGTCTCCTGGCGGCCGCACGCCACGAGCGGCGCCGCCGCCCAGCGATCGAGACGCTGGACCAGCACGTCCTGCCAGCCGTAGATCCAGTTGTACGCCGCGATCAGCTGCCTCAGCAGGCCGAGGGCGAGTGGCCGGTCCTCGTAGTAGACCCGGTCGTACTCGGTCAGCCGCTCCTTGACCAGGCTCGTCCGATCGCCGCCGCGCCGCTGCCGATAGCGCACCTGGTAGTAGTTGAAGACGGAGCCCTGCAGCAGGCTGAGGACCAGCGTCGCCGCGGCGAGCGCGGCGGCATAGGCTATCGGCCGCTCCCGGGCGACGGCGATGGCAAGCGCCAGGTAGATGGCGGCACCGATGATCGCGTCGCCGATCGAGTCGAGGAAGCGCCCGACTCGGGAGGGCCGGACCTGCAGACGTGCCAGCGACCCATCGACGGCGTCCAGGATGTTCTTGACCTGGATCAGGGCCGCGCCGAGCAGCGCGTACCGGTAGCCGCCCGTGGCGTAGCAGAAGGCGGCGACGATCCCGATGACACCCCAGACCACCGTGACATCGGCCGCGACCACCGACGTATCGCGCAGTCGCCGGGCGATCCACGCGGCCAATGGCCGGGCGTAGTCGCTCAGGTCGACGAAGCGTGCCGACTCCGGTACTTTGCCCGCTGTGGCTCCCTCTTGCATCGTCATCTAACTTAGGTGCGTTCTGAGAACTCTACCAACCCTCGAGCGACGATGACCATCGGCCAGCTGACGCGCGCCGTCCATTTCTCCGCCTCGCACCGCTACTACCGGCCAGACTGGAGCGAGGAAGAGAACCGCCGGCACTTCGGCGACGCCGCACTCCCCGAGGGCCATGGCCACAACTACCGCTGCGAGGTGACCGTCCGCGGGCCGATCGACACCGACACCGGGATGGTCATGGCGCTACCCGAGCTCGATCGCCTGCTCGAAGCCGAGGTCGTGCGCCGCTTCCACAACCGCCACATCAACTCCGCCGCCGAGGCGTTCGGCCCCGGCCGCGCCCAGCCGACCACCGAGAACCTCGCCGCCTATATCCTCGAACGGATCGCAGCACGGCTGCCCAGCGGGGTCGCGGTCCACCGCGTGCGCGTCCAGGAGGATCGGGATCTCTGGTCGGACGTCTACGGGCCCGCGGCGACGGGTTAGGCCCGTGCCGGTCCGGGCCGGGCCAGCCGCTCCAGCTCGTCCAGCGCCGGCGCGAAGTCGCGATACGCCAGTGCGTAGCCCGGCACCTGCGTCGCCAGGCGGGCCAGGGGCTCGAAGTCCCGCCGTGCGGCTGTGCCCAGCCGCGCCAGTAGCAGCAGCCGCAGCACTTCCGCAGCGCCGAGCCGGCTGAGCGCCGTTACGTCGGCGGTCTCGAGGAACACCAGCGCCGTTGGCGATCGCGGGCCGCGGCCGGGTGCGCCGGCCCTGCCGGGGCTGAGCCAGAGGTAGGGCCCGCAGGCGCGGGCGCCAGCCACATCGCGCGGGTCCACGCCCAGTCTCTGCAGCCCCGTCTCGTGCACCCTGATCGAGCGGTCGAACGGGTGGACCGCGCCGCTCGCCGGGTCGATGAGCAGCGCGTCGTCGGCGAGGGCACTGAGGCCACGCAGGTAGAGCCCCAGTGTGAGCGTCGACTTCCCGGCGCCCGATGGCCCGACGAGCAACAGGCAGCCGGCGCCTCGGCAGACGGCGGCCCCGTGCAGGAGCACGAAAGCGCCCGCGTCCTCCAGCAGCGCGCCGGTAAGCTCCGACTCGTAGTACAGAACCGCCTCACCTTCGTCCGCCGCTTCCCAGTCGCCGCTGGGCCCGATCAGCCGATAGCCCGCACCCTCACGGGCCAGCGAGATCGTGCAGGCGGCCTCCTGGTTCGGCTCGGCCCGCTGATAGCTGGAGTAGAAGCTCTCGAGCAGCGCGCGCGGGCCGGCGACGTCGAGCCGCACGGCCAGGGTCCGCGCGCCGTCGGGGAACCGATAGTGAAGGATCGACTCGGCGGACACGGCGACCCTGGCCCTGCTATTCCTCCCTCTCGATCGGCTGCCTCTGGCCGCCAGGGTGCTTCTGGCTGGGCGGCGGGTGCTTCTCGGAGGGCGCCGGCGCGCCGGGCTGTTCGGTCTGTGGCGCCGTGGCCGTCGAGTGCGTGTGGTGGCCGGGCAGCGAGCCCGGCTGGGCCAAGAGGTCGGGGGCGACGGCGAACGTGGCGATCAGCGGTGCGGCATACGTCGCGCCGCGAGCCAGCTCGAGCAGGAACTCTCTACGCGTAGGATCCTGGCGGTTCATTCTCTTGACCTCGCTTCCGCCGCTAGCTCCACCGGTTCCGTTGACGGCTCGGCCCGCGCCGCGTCCAGCTCCCCCGCGACCAATCTATACACCTCGCGCTCGCCGCCCAGGTCCGGGTAGCGGGCCAGCAATTCCCGGGCGACCTCCGCCAGCGTCCGGCTACCGTCCATCAACTCCAGCAGTGCCCGGCTCTGCCGGCCCCGGGCCGTGAGCCGCGGCCTGCCGTCGAGCCGGGCCGCCCGCAGCCGGGCCGACGACAGCGCGGTGCCCCGGAACGTGTTACCCTCGCGCTCGCCGCTCGGTGCCGCCACCCGCCAGCTCCACCACTCGGGCCGCGGGGGCGACGGCCCCAGCGTCATGACCCGCGCCACGACCTCGTCGCCCGGCTCGACCCTCAGCGGCTCGACCAGCGGCAGCAGCTGCTGGCCCCAGCCGCCGGACCGTCCCGAGGGCGCGTTGGAGTAGAGCACGCCGTCAGCGAGCTCGAGGTCCATCCAGAGACCGATCCCGTGCAGCGCGCCGGCTCGCCTGGCGGCCCAGCGGACTTCACGATCGAGGCCGAACGAGTCGAGGGCCAGCGGCGATTCGCGCGCCAGCTCCGTCGGCTCAGCCAGCAGGACGTCGGGGCTCCAGGCCGCCGGCTGGGCCCGGTTCAGCAGGTCGCCCGAGAGGCGTCCGACCCGGAGGCCGTAGGCGGTGTCGTCGGGCCAGGGGGTGAGCGCCTCGTAGGTCGCCGGGCAACAGACGGGCGCGGCGAACAGTCTAATCGTCCGTGGGATCGACGCGGCGCCGGGGTTCAGCCAGCGCGCCTTAACATCGAGCAGTATCTCGGCTGTCTCTGCATGATAGAGCTGCGGGGCGAAGTCCTCGAATATGAGGACGTCGGCCCGCTCCGGCGGCGTCAACCGCTCGGTGCGGCCCCGCAGGAAGGTGATCCGCTCGGCCAGCCCGTTGTCGGTCGCGAGCCCGCGGGCCACATCGATCACCGGCTCGGGCTCGACGGCCAGGACGCGGGCGCCGAGGCGGGCCGCGAACATGGCATAGGTCCCGATGCCGGTCCCCAGATCGAGGACCGGCTGGCCCGGCGCGACCGACGCCTCGATGGCCCGCCGGAAGGCGTCGACCCGCGGGGCATCGGCCAAGAAGTGCAGGTAATCGACGGTGGACATCCCGCTAACTGCCCAGCTCCAGGAGACCGGCCTCGCGAAATCGCTCGAGCGCCGCCCCAACGTCGGCCGCCGCCTGCTCCCGCTCGAGACCGTACGCGTCCCGGAGAGCCTCGGCGATCTGCTGCGGCGAATGCTCGCCGGTACAGTGGCTCCAGATCAGGGCGGCGGAGAGGTTGAGGACGTGCAGCTCGTTCGCGGCCGGGTCGAACACAACCCACTCGTCGTCCACCTGCCGAAACAGCACGTCCGCCCGGGCCTGGGGGTGGCCTGTAGGCTGGTTCCCCATAAGCTTGAAGCTAGGCCAAACGATGGGGGTTGCCAACCGGAGGTGTGGGATCGTCCGCCCAACGCTCCGCCTCGACCAGGTGTTAATTGGTAGGCGCGATCGATGAACGCCGTGCACGAGGCCGCTAGCCCGGCCGGCGACGAGCCGCAGCTCGTCGCTCGCGCGCGGCGCGGCGACCGCGATGCCTTCGCCGCGCTCGTGCAACGCTATTCCGATCAGGCGTTCGCCGTCGCCTACGGGTTCCTCCAGCATGTGGAAGACTCGGAGGATCTCGTGCACGACGCCTTCATCCGGGCCCTGGAGCGGCTCGACTCACTCGAGCCGGGCAGCTCGTTCGGGGCCTGGTTCTACCGCCTGCTGGTGAACGCCGCCCTGAACCGGCGCAAGTACCTGGCAAGGCGGCGCACGGAGGACGTCCCGATGAGCGCCGCCGCTCGCGAGAGCCCGGCGACAGACTCGGAGCGGGCCGAACTGAGAAGCCGACTCGCCTGGGCGCTCGGACAGTTGCCCGCCGAGCTCGAGACTATCGTGATCCTCCACGACCTGGAGGGCTTCACGCACCCGGAGATCGCTCGCGTCCTGGAGATTCCGGAGGGGACCTGCAGGTCCCACCTGTCACGGGCGCGGCGCATGCTGCGGGAGCTGTTGCAGGACTACCGGCATCGGGGCTAAGCCAACGAGGCGCGATCATGGTTGAGATTGGAAGCGACAGGCCGATTGAGGGGCTCGAGGCACTCAAGGCGCCCCACCGCTCCGCCGCCCAACGGCGAGCCGCCAACGAGCGCATCCTGGCCAGTGCGGCGTTGACGCTGGCCCGGCGCCGCCGGCCGGCATCGTCATGGGAAGTCTTGGCGGCCTGGGGCCGACCCGGCCTGGTGGCCGCGAGCATCGTGCTCGCCATCCTCGCCGCCTCGCTCCAGCCGTGGCGCGCCTGGGAGCAGGAGGTGCCCGAGCCCGTGGTCGTCGAGGATGGGGTCAGAGGAGTCGAGGTGCCCGAAGGGGTCCCGGCGATGCTCGTCGCCTTCAGCGAGCCCGACTTCGACGCCGTCGCCGCCGCGGCGCTGCTTGAAAGGAACGGGAACGGCGGCGTTGTTCCCGAGAACCCTCAACAGCGGTGAACCCGGATGAACGGGAAGTCTAGAGCCTGGGCGCTCGCCCTGCTGGTCGCCGTCTTCCTGGTGGGCGGTGCCGCCGGGGCTGCCGTCGACCGCTGGCTGGTCGGCGACCGGGCGGTCGAGTCCAGCCAGCGCGATCGTCCCAGCGACCGTGGCCGGAGGCGCAGCTACATCGACTGGCTGGCCGGTGAGCTGGGGCTGAGCGAGGAGCAGAAGGCCGAGGTGCAGGTGATCCTGGAGCGGCACCGGCAGCAGGTGGAAGATCTCTGGCGCCAGATGCGTCCACGGTACGAGGAACTGCAGGAGCGGGCGCGGGCCGAGATCCGCGGGCTTCTGACGGAGGAGCAGGTCGCCGCTTACGAGGCGCTACTCGAGCGTCAGCGTCAACGTGAGCGGCGCGACGATGACCGGCGCGACGATGACCGCCGCCCAGACAACAACGAAGAGGAACACAGATAGATCATGGAGAAACGAGGCATCCTCACGCTCGCTGCGGCGCTGTTCGCGCTGCTCGCGGCGGCGTGCGCGGAAGAGCAGGAGACCCGCCCGTTCCAGGTCGTGGCGGCGAGCACAGAGACACTCACGGTCTCCGCGGAGGCCGCCGGCATCATCGAGCCCGTGACGACGGTCGAGATCAAGTCGAAGGCCTCCGGTGAGATCCTCGAGCTACCGGTCGAGACCGGCGACTTCGTCGAGCAGGGCCAGTTACTCGCTCAGGTCGATCAGGTCGACGCGCGCCAGGGGCTGGCCCAGGCGCAAGCCGATCTCGAGGTCGCCCGGGCGCGGCTCAAGATCGCCGAGTCGCAGCTCGACCGAGCGACCCAGATGCTCGCGCAACAGATCATCAGCGATCAGGACTTCGAGGCGGCCGAGCTCGAGTACGCGAACGCCCGCGCGCAGCTCGTCCGCTCGGAGGCCGCCCTGGAGACGGCACGCGAGCGGATGTCGGAGACGACGATCGGCGCCCCGATCTCCGGCACGATCATCGCCCGCACCGTTGAGGTCGGGAACGTGATCTCGTCGGCCACACAGGTTGTCGGTGGCGGCACGCTGCTGATGACGATGGCCGACCTGAGCGAGGTGCAGGTGCGCACCCTGGTGGACGAGACCGACATCGGCCGCGTGCAGCCGGGCATGGTCGCGGACATCAGCGTCGAGGCGTATCGCGAGCGGTCCTTCCAGGGCCAGGTCCTGAAGATCGAGCCGCAGGCGGAGGTCACCCAGAACGTCACCATGTTCCCGGTGATCATTCGGATCGCCAACCCGGAAGGCCTGCTCAAGCCGGGTATGAGCGCCGAGGTCGTGATCCAGGTCGCCAGCGCCGAGAACGCCGTCACCGTCCCGACGCAAGCCGTGCACACGACCCAGGACGCTCAAGACGTCGCGTCCCTCGCCCTCGGCATCGACGACGACTCGTTCAGCCGGCTCCTGGCGGCGAACACGCCGCAAGAGGCGGCCGCACAGGGCGCCCCCGCAGCCGGCGCCGCCGGCAACGGCGAGCCGCGGCTGTCGCGCGAGCAGGCCCAGAGGCTGATGGAGAAGCAGCGCAGCGGCGAGCAGCTGACGCCCCAGGAGCAGCGCCAGCTGGCCGAGATGCGCCGCCGCTTCGAGAGCGGGCAGGGCATGGGGCAAAGGTCACAGCGGCGCAACGACGGTCAGATGCCCGGCGTCGTATTCGTGTTGCGCGACGCCCGGATCGTGCCCGTGCCCGTGCAGCTCGGCGTCACCGACTGGGAGAGCATCGAAGTGATCTCGGGCTTGCAGGAGGGGGACTCCGTCTGCTTGCTGCCCAGCGCGTCGCTACTGCGCGAGCGGGCCGAGATGCTGGAGCGGTTCCAGCGCTTCCGGGGCAGCGGCGTCCCGGGCATGCAGAGACAGGGTAGCTAGCCGCATGCTCTGGGAGACGATCAAGGTCGCGCTGTCGGCGCTGCGCGCCAACAAGATGCGGTCCTTCCTCACCATGCTCGGCATCATCATCGGCGTCGGCGCGGTGATCACGGTCGTGGCGATGGGCGAAGGGGCGCAGCGCGCGGTGCAGGAACAGATCGAGTCGATGGGCACCAACCAGCTGACCGTGACGAGCGGTTGGCGCATGCACCGCGGCGTCGGGGCCGCCGGCGGCACGTTCATCGGCTACGACGACTACGAGGCGCTCGCCGCCGAGGCCGAGCTGCTCTCTGCGGTTGTCCCCGAGACGAGCACCGAGCTGCAGGTCGAGCTGCTGAACCGGAACGCCAGCGTCCGTGTCCTCGGCACCGTGCCCGAGTACCTCCGGGTACATGGTCGCGAGATGCGGTACGGCCGGTTCTTCGCCCAGCCCGACGTCGAGGCGCGGCGGACCGTGGTGGTCCTCGGGTCGAGCCTGGCGGCACAGCTAACGGACTACCCCGACCAGATCGTCGGCGAGACGGTTCGCATCCGCGCCATACCGTTCGAGGTCATCGGCGTGCTCGCCGCCTCCGGCGAGATGGGCGGGTTCTACAGCGTCGACGACCGGGCCGTCGTCCCGCTGTCGACTGCCCGCTACCGGCTCAGCGGCAGCGACCGGCTCTCGTCGCTCACCCTGGAGGTCATCTCGCCGGACCTGGTCGACCAGGCGCTGGTGGAGACGGAGCGGATCCTGCGGCGCGAGCACCATCTGGGCCCGGGCGACGAGAACGACTTCGAGATCCGTAACCGGACCGACCTGATCTCGACATTCCAAGAGACGACGCGGACCTTTACCGTCCTGCTCGCGGGGATCGCCCTGGTCAGCCTCCTGGTCGGTGGGATCGGAATCATGAACATCATGCTGGTGTCGGTCACGGAGCGGACCCGCGAGATCGGCGTCCGCAAGGCGATGGGGGCGACGAAACGGAACATCCTCTTCCAGTTCCTGGCTGAGGCCTTGACGCTCTGCATGCTCGGGGGACTGTTCGGGCTACTGACCGGGGCCGGCGCGGCCGTCGGACTGTCGTACTTCGCGAACTGGAACACGGCAGTGGCGCCGGGGGCGGTCGGGCTGGCGCTCGGGTTCGCGGCCGGCGTTGGGGTCTTCTTCGGTATCTATCCGGCGCGGCGGGCCGCAGGGCTCGACCCGATCGTCGCGCTCCGCTACGAGTAGCGCCGCAGCCGAACCTTCCCTACTCCATGAGCCGCAACGGCATGACGAGGCAGACGTAGTCGTGCTCGCCGCCCACCGGCTCGAAGGTGGCCGGGCGCTCGGGCGCGCTGAGGCTCAGCTTCACCTCGTCGGTCCCGATGTAGCGCAGGACCTCGAGCAGGTACTGGGCGTTGAACCCTATGTCTATCGGGGCGCCCTCGTATTGGATCGGCAGTTCATCCTCGGCCTCGCCCAGGTCCGGGGTCTGCACGGCCAGCGCTAGCCGCTCGGGGTTGAAGCTCAGACGTACCCGGTGCGTCTGATCGGACGCGACTATCGCCATCCGCCTGATCGCCGCGGTCAGCTCGCCACGATCGGCCAAGCACTCCTTGTCATGGCTCTTCGGCAGCACCTGCTCGTAGTTCGGGTACGGTCCCTCGATCAGGCGTGTATAGACCTCGGTGCGCGCGGTGCGAAACCCGAGATGGCTCTCCGAGCGGGCGATCTCCAGCTGATCCTCCCCGTCGAACAACCGCTCCACCTGCTGAAGGGCCTTCGGCGGCACGATCAGGTCGTCGTCGCTAGCACCCACCTCCAGCTGCAGGCTCATCTTCGCCAGGCGATGGCCGTTCGTCGCCACCATGCGCATCTCATCGCCCCGCACCTGCCAGAGCACCCCATTCAGTACCGGCCGCGTCTCCTCGCCGGAGACTGCGAAGCTGGTGTGCGCGCTAAGCATCTGCAGCTCGCCGCCCCGTACCTTCCAGCCCTCGGGGAACGGTACATCAGGAAAGGACGGGTACTCCTCGCTGGGCAGCGTGTTCAGGCGGAACCTGGACTTCCCGCAGACTAGCACCGCTCTGCCGCCCTCAGACTCGAGCTGCACCGGCGCGTCGGGGAGCTCCCGGGCGATGTCGGCGACCTTCTTCGCGGGGACGGTTATCGCGCCCTGGCGCTCGACGTCCGCCGTCGTCTGCACGCTCACTGAAATGTCCAAGTCGGTACCCCTGACTCGCATCCCTCCCTCCAGGGTCTCCACCAGGATATTGGACAGTACCGGCAGCGTGGTGCGCGTCGGGATCGTCGCCGCGACGGCTGACAGCCCCCTCTGAAAGTTCTCTCGTGTGATCGTTACCTTCATGGTGGATCACCTGTCAGTTGAGGTCTCCCGGAATCCCCGGGCTAGATGATACTAGTGCCTCTAATAGAATAGTCTAGAGTAGTAGTAGTAGGGGTGTGGATTCGTGGGCAAGTGGGGGCTGGCGGGGCTGGGGTTGGGCGGGGAGTGGTTGGGTTGGGCTGGTGGGTGTGGAAGGGGTGCGGAGATCGGGGGTGGTGGGCGGGGGGGTTGGGGTGAGGGGTGGCTGGCGGTGGAGTAGGCGGCGAGCTCTGCACGTCAAGTCCACAGGACTTTCCACGGAGCCCGGTTCGGTGGGTAGTGCTATTCGAGCTTTGCACGCAGTCCGTTGACTCGGGTGCGGAACTCGGGGTCCTTGGCCAGTTGCTCCTCGACCTTCTGGATCGAGTGGATGACGGTGGAGTGGTCGCGGCCCCCGAAGCGGCGACCGATCTGTGTGTAGGGCAGGTCGAGGAGGAGTTTCTCTAGGTACATGGCGACTTGCCGCGGATCGGTGACCCGGCGCTGTCGCTTCTTCGAGTAGAGCTCTGCTACCGAGACCCCGAAGCTCTCCGCGACCACCGCCTCGATCGCGTCCGGCGTCACCTCCCGGACGGGTCCCAGCGTCCCGCCGAGGACCTCGCGTGCCAGGTCGGGGGACAGGTCCCGCTGCGTGAGCGAGCTGTAGGCCAGCAGCTTGATGATCGCGCCTTCGAGTTCGCGGACCGACGAGTGGCAGCGCTCCGCGATGAACGCGAAGACGTCGGCGGGGATGGAGAGACCGTCTTGATCGGCCTTCGACTGGAGGATGGCTACGCGAGTCTCGAAGTCGGGGGGGCGGATATCCGTGACGAGGCCCCACTCGAAGCGTGATATCAGCCGATGCTGAAGATCGGGGATCTCCTTGGGTGGCCGGTCGCTGGTCAGTACGATCTGCCGCTGTGCGTCGTGCAGGGCATTGAAGGTGTGGAAAAACTCCTCCTGCGTCCCCTCTTTGCCCGCCAGGAAGTGCGCGTCGTCGACCAGCAGCACATCGATGCGGCGATAGCGGTTATGGAACTGCGTCGTCTGCCGCGCTTGGATCGCCGCGATCAGCTCGTTGGTGAACTGTTCCGTCGGCACGTAGGCGACCCGGCTGCCGGGGAATTTCCTCAGCACCGCGTTGCCGATCCCATGCATGAGGTGGGTCTTGCCGAGTCCCACGCCCCCGAAGATGAAGAGGGGGTTGTAGGCCCGGCCGGGCGCCTCGGCCACCGCCTGGCAGGCGGCGGCGGCGAGTTCGTTGTTGCTACCCACCACGAAGCTGTCGAGGGTGTAGCGGGGATTGAGCGTCCCGATGATCGGGCGGGCCTCAGGGGACTCGCGGCCCGGCGCCTGCGGCAGCTCCTCCAGGCCGACCACGGGCATGGGGCGGAACACGGGCGGCGTGTCGCCTTCCCTGGGCCGGCACTCAAAGGCGAGGCGGAACTCGGGGCCGAAGAGCTGCTGCGCCAGCGAGGTCAGCAGCTCGCCGAACTTCCCTTCGATCCACTCGACGGCGAAGTCGCTGGGCGCTCCGATGACCAGCTGGTCACTGGAGAGGGCGATCGCCTTGGTCGGGTCGAGCCAGGTGCGAAAAGTCTGTTCGGGAAGCGTGGCCCTGGCGCCCTCCAGAATTTTCGACCAGGCTTCCTCTGCGGTCAGTTCCATCGACTCCGGACGCTGGCGGGGTTAGCGTGCTTCACGCGAGAGTGAATGCTGGATGGCGGCTGGTGAGGTAAGCCGCGCGCCATCTTAGATTGACCGCACGGCGAAGTCAAGGAATAGGGAGCGAGGCAGAGCGATGAGGCTACGCGACGTGAGGTTGGGGCCGGGCGCGATTGTGGCCGCCGCCTTCATTGGGCCGGGCACGGTGACGACGGCGACCGTCGCGGGCGCCGACTACGCGTACACCTTGGTCTGGGCGCTCGCCTTCTCGGTGCTGGCCGCACTGGTGCTTCAGGAGATGTCCGCCCGACTGGGGGTCGTGGCCGGGATCGGGCTCGGCGAGGCGATGCGGCGCCGCTTCGCCGGCGGTGCCGGGCGCATCGCCTCGGCGGCGCTGGTCATCGGCGCGATCGTGGTCGGCAATGCCGCCTACGAGACCGGCAACCTGCTGGGGGGGTCGCTGGGCCTGCAGGAGCTGGTCGGTGGCAGCGGACGCCTGTGGGCGACGGGCTTGGGCCTCATCGCATTCGCGCTCCTCTGGACCGGGCGCTACAAGTGGGTGGAGCGGGTCCTGGTGGCGATGGTGGCGGTGATGGGTGCGTTGTTCGTGACGACGGCGCTGGCGGCGCGCCCCGACCCGGTGGAGCTGCTGAGCGGTCTCGTGCCCGGCGCCCTTGGTGACCGGCGCGCCATGCTGACGGCTCTGGGGCTGGTAGGGACGACGGTCGTGCCGTACAACCTGTTCCTGCACGCGTCGGCAGCGCGTGAGCGCTGGCGCGGCGCGGAAGCTCTGGGGCCGGCGCGTGCGGACACTGCGATCTCGATCTCGCTGGGCGGCGTCATCTCGCTGGCGGTCCTGGTGACGGCGGCGGCGCTGCCGGCGGCCCTGCGGGTCAGTAGCGCGGGTGACATGGCGCAGGCGCTCGAGCCGACGCTCGGTCGCTGGGCGGGCGGCTTATTCGCCTGCGGGCTGCTGGCGGCGGGCCTGTCCTCGGCGATCACGGCGCCGCTGGCGGCGGCCTACGCGACCTGCGGTGTCCTCGGCTGGGCGGCCGACCTGAGGTCGGCGAGGGCGCGGGGCGTGTGGGTCCCGGTGCTCGCGGCGGGCGTCTTCTTCTCGCTGCTGGCGTTGCGGCCCGTGCCGGCGATTATTTTCGCGCAGGCGGCGAACGGTGTGCTGCTGCCGGTGGTGGCGGCCTTGCTGCTCTTCCTGGCGAACGACCGCAGCCTGCTCGGCGCCTGGTCGAACGGGCGTGCCTCAAACCTTCTGGGCGCTCTGGCCGTAGTGATAGCGGCGATGTTGGGTGTGCGCTCGCTGGCTCTGGCCCTGGGAGGGCTGTGAGGCCGGTGGTCGGCTTGATTGGTCGAGTGGTAGCGAATATATTCGGGCTCCCTTTCCTTACCGTGAGAAGTCTTTGGTTGGCAACGATATCTGGGGGGCAACCCCATGAAACCGACATTCCGCCCTCGGAATCGCAGGCGCCTGCGCAAGCACGGCTTCCGGGCTCGCATGAGGACCAAGGCGGGCCGGCGGGTGGTGAATCGTCGGCGTCGCAAGGGTCGCAAGCGATTGGCGGCGACGACACCGAAGAAGTAGGACGCGCGGGTCGCGGGCGTTTCCGGTTCCCGCGCGCGGCGCGGATCCGGAAAAGGTCAGAGGTTCGAGATCTCTATCGCAGGGGGAAGCGGAGACGGACGGAGCACCTGGACGTGTTCGTCGCCGAGTCCCCCGCGTTGCGTGTACGGCTGGCCGTCGTCGTGCCCAAACACGGTCGTAAGATCGTGGAGCGCAACCGGCTCAAGCGGCGGCTGAGGGAGGGCGCGCGCCTCGATCTGTTGCCGCGCTGCCTCGACCGCGGCGCGGCGCTCGATGTCTTGATTCGGGCCCGGGCGCCGGCCTACGATGCCGGGTTCGAGCAGTTGAGGGATGAAATCCGCGAATTGGCGGAAGTGCTATGCTCGCAAAGCTCTTCGTGTTAATCGTCCGAGGCTACCAGCTGGTCGTGTCGCCCTGGCTCCCGCCCGCCTGCCGATACACGCCCAGCTGCTCCCAGTACGCCATCGAAGCGCTGCAACGCCACGGCGCCCTGAGGGGCGCCTGGCTCGCAGCGCGCCGCCTCGCCCGCTGCCACCCGTTCCGGCCCGGCGGCTACGATCCGGTGCCCTGAGATGGATACCGAGAAGCGGCTGGTTCTCGCCATCGTGCTCATGCTAGCGACCGTGTTCGCGGTGAACCTGCTGTTCCCGCCGGCACGACCGCCGCAGCCCCAGGTCGGTGCCGACACGGCCGTCGCCCGACAGGAGGCTCGGCCACCGACCGTGGAGCGGCCCGCGCAGGCCGAGCTGCCCGAGCCGCAGCGGGACGAGCCGGCGCTGCGTGCGTTGACCCCGGCCACCGAGCCGGAGGCGGATGAGGACACCGCGTGGGTCAGCGGCCCGCTCTACCGGCTGGGCTTCGCCGAGCGAGGGGCGCGTCTGGTCTCGGCCGAGATGTCGGGCTTCGAGTCGCTGGCCGAGCCAACGAAGGGCGAGCCGGTGCAGCTCGTGCCCGCCGGCACGGAGAACTTCTTCTCGCACCAGTGGGTGATCGGCGAGGACACGGTCGACCTGCGCGGCGTAGGCTTCGATTTCCAGCCGCGCCAGCTACAGCTGGCCGAGGGTGGGGCGGCCCAGCAGCTGACGGCCACGTACCAGCACGCACGCTCGCCGTTCCGGGTCGAGTTGACCTACACGTTCCACCCGGACAGCTACACAGTGCATCTCGATGGCCGCTTGAGCGGCGTGCCCGCCACCGGCTGGTGGCAGATGGGGCTCGGCGCCGGCCTGCTGAGCAACGAGTGGGATCCCGAGCAGGACTACAGGTCGAACCTGGCGTTCGCCGGCGGCGGCCCTGAGGGTGTGCGGTCGCAGAAGATCGGGGACGTCGAGCCGGGCGAGCGCCTGACCCTCGACGGTCCGTTCGACTGGGTGGCGGTCCGCACGAAGTATTTCATCGCCGCTCTGGCGCTGCCGCCGCAGACCGAATCGGAGGCCCGCTTCGGCGGCCTGATCGTCCGCGGTAGCCCCGACCCGTATCGTGCGCAGGGGATCGCCAGCTTCCCGGTGAGCCGCGACGGCAACTTCCACTACAACGTGTTCCTCGGCCCGCAGGACCCCGCCAAACTCGCCGCCGCCGGACCCGACCTCGACCAGGCCATCCCCTACGGATACAAGTGGCTGCAGCCGATCCTCCGCCCGCTGGCCGGCGCGATCACGGCCGTGCTCGTCTGGTCCCATAGCGTGTTGGGCTTGGGCTACGGCTGGGTCCTCATCCTGTTCGGGATCGGGATCCGCGTCATCCTGTTCCCGCTGTACCAGAAGAGCATGCGCTCGCAGATGGCGATGATGCGCGTGCAGCCTCTGATGAAGGAGATACAGGAGAAGTACAAGAACGACCCGCAGAAGCTCCAGCAGGAGATGATGAAGGTCTATCGCGAGGAGAAGGTGAACCCGCTGGGTGGCTGCCTGCCCATGCTGCTCCCCTTCCCCATCCTGATCGCGCTGTTCTTCGTCTTCCGTGACACGATCGAGTTCCGCGGCGTGCCGTTCCTCTGGCTCCCCGATCTCTCGCAGCCGGACCCGCTCTACGCCATCCCGCTGCTCATGGGCCTATCGCTCTTCCTCATGCAGTGGCTCGGTCAGCGCTCCATGCCGCAGGCCAACCCGCAGATGAAGATGATGATGTGGATCATGCCGGTCATGATCACCGTGCTCTTCCTGAAGTTCGCCTCCGGGCTCAACCTGTACTACGCGACGATGAACTTGGCGTCGATACCTCAGCAGCTCTACCTGAACAAGGAGCGGCGCAAGGTCGCCGGGAAGGCGAGTACACCGGCGAAGGCGAAGGGAGGGGACACGGCACGCAAAGCGGCGTTGCCGGAAGCGGCGCGTAAACCGAAGCGGTAGAAGAGACACGCCCAGCATAGTCGCCCGGCGTAGTCAGCCGGCGAGTTTCCCTATGCACGACGACACGATCGCAGCCATCTCCACGGCCCCGGGCCGCGCGGCCATCGCCGTCGTCCGCGCCTCCGGTCACCGGGTCGCAGAGATCATCTGCCGCACGCTGGGGACGCCGCTGCCCGAGCGCCGGCCACTGCTCCGCTGGCTCTGCCACCCGGACGGCGGTGAGCGGCTCGACCGGGTCCTCGCCACCTACTTCCCTGCCCCGCACAGCTATACCGGCGAGGACGTGCTGGAACTCGGCTGTCACGGCGGGCCGCTCGCGCCACAGCTGGTCCTCGATGCTCTGCTCGCCGCAGGCGCCCGCCAGGCGGAGCCCGGCGAGTTCACGCGCCGGGCCTTCTTGAACGGCAAGCTCGACCTCCTGCAGGCCGAGGCCATCCTCGATCTGGTCGAGGGACGCTCGCGCGCCCAGCACCGGGCCGCCCTACACCAGCTGGAGCGCGGACTATCGCGGCGGATCGAGGAGCTGCGTGAGGCGGTCGTGCACTGCGAGGCGCTCCTGGTCTACGACATCGACTTCCCCGAGGAAGACGCGGGGCCGCTGCCGGGCCGCGAGATCGACGGCGCGGGCCGCCAGGTTCTTGCCAGGATCGATCGGCTGCTGGAGACGGCGGCGGAAGGGTACCTGTTGCGCGAGGGCGCGCTGACCGTGATCGCCGGGCGGCCCAACGTCGGGAAGTCGAGCCTGTTCAACGCGCTCTGCGGCGCGGAGCGCGTGATCGTCACCGGCGAGCCGGGCACCACCCGTGACGCTGTGGAGGCGTTGGTCTCGCTGGGCGGTTATCCCTTCCGGCTGGTCGATACGGCGGGCCTTCGTGAGGCGACCGGTGAGGTGGAGCGCCTGGGTGTCGAAGTGGCTCGCCGTTACCTGGCAGGCGCGGACGTCGTGTTGTTCTGCGTCGAGGCGGGCCGCCGACCGAGCGGCGAGGAGCTCGAGTTCCTCGCCGGACTCGAGGGCGGCATGGCGATCGTGGTCCGCACCAAGAGCGATCTGGTCGGGTCAGGCGCCGGCGAGTCATCGGCGGAGATCGATGCGCCGCAGGTCTTGACCTCCACCGTGACGGGAGACGGACTGCGCGAGCTGAGCGACCGGCTCGTGGCAACCGCCTTCTCGGGCCGGCTCGCCCTGGAGCCCGAGCTGCCGCTCATCACGCGGGAGCGACACGCCCGGGAGTTGCGTCGCGCGCGGGCCGAGGTCGAGGCCTTCCTCGGCGCCCGGTCGTCCGCTTTGCCGCCGGAGGTCGCGGCCACCCACCTGCGCGCCGCGGCGCTCGCCCTGGAAGAGCTACTCGGGGTCATCGCGCCGGATGACCTGCTGGCCCATGTATTCTCCGAGTTCTGCATAGGCAAGTAGCCGGGCTTGCTTGCTCACCCCGCGCGAGGTTAGACCTAGGGAACTGACAGGTGGAAGTTCCGCCTTCAAACTTCCAATATCTGGAGAGAGGCGATGAGGCGACCGGGTGTCGCGATAGCGCTCGTCGGGTTGCTCGTCCTGATGGGCGGGTCGTTCGTGAGCCAGAACGAGCCGCTGCGCTTCGAGGTCCTGCTGAGCGGCGCGGCAGCGTCGGCGATCGCCGAGCTTGGACTCGACGTTCCGCTGGTCGGCCGGGTCTTCGTCATCATATCGACGGACGACCGGCGCGAGCCCCGCTTCCAGGCCAGGCCGCGCGGCGTCCCCTTCTGGGGGAAAGACGTGCGCGGGCTCGCCGGCGGCGACTCGGTCGTCTTGTCGCGTGCCGACGATGAAATCGTCGGCTACCCGCTCGCCTCCCTGACCGACATCCCGCCGGGCGAGTACTACGTGCAGGCGTTCCTGAACGTCTACACCCGGTTCACTCGCTCGGATGGCCACGTCGTCGAGATGCACCTGAACTCCGGGGCCGGCCAGAGTCCGTTCCGGGCACCGGGCAACGCCTACAGCGCGGTGCGTCGGTTCCGTCTGGACCCCGAGTCGGGCGGACCGGTCCGGCTCGAGCTGAGTGAGGTCATACCGCCGCTGGAGCCGCTGGAGCCGGGCGAATCGCTGCAGCAGGGGAACCCGAGAGACGAGGGCGAGCTGGTCAGGTTCGTGAAGATACGCAGCGCCCGCGTATCGGAGTTCTGGGGGCGCGACATGTACATCGGTGCCAACGTCCTGCTGCCGGCCGACTACTGGGAGGACCCGGACCGGCGCTACCCGGTCATCTACTATCAGGGACATTTCCCGGGCCGGCGCGTGCCGTTCGGGTATGGCTCGGGGGGCGGCGGTGGCCGCGGGTCGGGGTTCACCGAGTTTTGGGATTCGCCGAGCTCGCCGAAGCTGATCGTCGTTTCGTTCCGCGACGCCAACCCGTACTACGACACCTCGTACTCGGTGAACTCGGCCAACGTGGGGCCCTACGGCGACGCGTTGGTCCACGAGCTGATCCCCTACCTGGAGGCCGAGTTCCGGATCGTCGCCGAGCCGTGGGCGCGGGTGCTGGCCGGCGGCTCGACGGGCGGCTGGGAGGCGCTGGCGATGCAGATCTTCTACCCCGACTTCTTCGGCGGCGCCTGGGGCTGGTGCCCCGACCCCGTCGATTTCCACCACTACCAGATCGTCGACATCTACGAGGACGAGAACGCCTACGAGATCGGGGGCGAGTGGATCAAGGTCGAACGGCCGGCGCAGCGCCGCACCGATGGAAGTGTGCAGATGACGATGCGCCAGGAGAACCGCTACGAGCTGGCCGTCGGACCGAACGGCCGCTCCGGCGGCCAGTGGGCGATCTGGGAGGCGCTGTACAGTCCGGTGGGCGCCGACGGCTACCCGCAACGCATCTGGGACCCGGTGACCGGCGTCATCGACCACCGCGTCGCCGAGTACTGGCGCGCGCAGTATGACCTCCAAGACATCCTGCAGCGCAACTGGCCGACGCTCGGGCCGCAGCTGACCGGCAAGCTCCACGTCGCCGTCGGCGACATGGACTCGTTCTACCTGAACAACGCCGTGCATCGGCTCGAGGAGGTCTTGAGCCTGGTGGATGACCCGCCGGCCGACGCGTCGTTCGAGTACGGGCCGCGCAAGCCGCACTGCTGGATCGGCTACAGCCCCTCCGGCTCCGGCGCCGACATGACCAGCGTCGAGTTCATCGAGGTCGTGGATGAATACTTGAACGAAGAGCGCAACTGAGATCTGGATGTCGCCCCTTCACCCTCGCTAGGAGGATTCGTGACCAGGCTGAAGATCTTTCTCCTGAGCGCGGTTGTGGCTACGGCCGCCTGCGCCGCCCCCGACTACGACGTCGTCATCCGCGGTGGAACGGTCTACGACGGCGGAGGCGGTGCACCCCTCGTTGCCGATGTGGCGGTAGCCGGTGACACCATCGCCGCGATCGGGTCGCTCGAAAGCGTCCGTGGCCGGGTGGAGATCGATGCCGCCGGTCTGGCCGTCGCCCCGGGCTTCATCAACATGCTCAGCTGGGCGAACGAGTCGCTGATCGAGGACGGCCGCTCGCAGAGCGACATCCGCCAGGGCGTCACACTCGAGGTGATGGGCGAGGGATGGTCGATGGGGCCGCTCAACGAGCGGATGAAGCAGGAGGCGCTCGAGCAGCAGGGCGACATCCGATACGATGTCGAGTGGACGACGCTCGGCGAGTACCTGGACTACCTGGTCGACCGCGGCGTGTCGGCCAACGTCGCATCGTTCGTCGGTGCCACGACCGTACGCATCCACGTGCTCGGTTACGAGGACCGGGCACCGAGCAGCGACGAGTTGGAAACGATGCGTGGGCTGGTGCGCCGGGCGATGGAGGAGGGCGCCGTGGGGCTCGCGTCCTCGCTCATCTACCCGCCTGCCTTCTATGCCGACACCGAAGAACTGATCGAGCTCGCCAAAGTCGCGGCCGAATACGATGGCATCTACATCTCGCACATGCGCAGCGAGGGGAACCAGTTGCTCGAGGCGCTGGAGGAGTTGATCACCATCGCCCGTGAGGCCGACATCCCGGCCGAGATCTATCACCTCAAGGCCGCCGGCCAGGACAACTGGGGAAAGCTGGATGCCCTGATCGAGCGGGTCGAGGCGGCACGCGCCGCCGGTCTCCACATCACCGCCGACATGTACACCTATACAGCCGGCGCTACCGGGCTCGGTGCGGCGATGCCGCCCTGGGTACAGGAGGGCGGACACGAGGCCTGGGTCGCGCGGCTCGAGGACCCGGCCACTCGCGAGCGGCTGATGATCGAGATGAGAACACCCACCGACGAGTGGGAGAACCTCTACCTCGCCGCGGGGTCCGCCGAGAACGTCCTGCTCGTCGGCTTCAAGAGCGAGGAGCTGAAGCCGCTGACCGGCAAGACGCTGGCCGAGGTCGCAGAGATGCGGGGCACGTCGCCGGAGGAGACGGCGATCGACCTGGTCGTCGAAGACGACAGCGGGGTCGGCACCGTCTACTTCATCATGTCGGAAGAGAACGTGGCCAAGAAGATCAGACAGCCCTGGGTCAGCTTCGATTCCGACGCCGCCTCCCTGGCGCCCGAAGGCGTCTTCCTCGAGTCGAACCCCCACCCCCGCGCCTACGGCAACTTCGCCCGCCTGCTCGGCAAGTACGTGCGCCAGCAGAACGTGATCTCCCTCGAGGAGGCCGTCCGTCGCCTGACCTCGCTACCCGCCTCGAACTTGAAGATCGAAGGGCGCGGCGCCCTCCGCCCCGGCTACTTCGCCGACATCGTCGTCTTCGATCCCCAGACGATCATCGACCACGCGACCTTCGAAGACCCGCACCAGTACGCCACCGGCGTCCTCCACGTCTTCGTCAACGGCACCCAGGTCCTCGAGGACGGCGAGCACACCGGCGCCACACCCGGACGAGTCGTCCGCGGTCCCGGCTGGGTGGGAGCTGGGAACTGACCGCCGAGGAGCCCGTTGGGAATTCTCGAATCGCGATTCGAGAATTCCCAACGAGATCTGCCGGGTCGATCCCTTCCTGCGCGCGATCGCGCAACCACGCGGGGCGGGCGCCGTAAGTTATTGTAATAGAAAGAGATAGGGGCAGCTAGAAAGCGATCTCGAATCCCGCCGGCAGCCGCTCGGGCGGCGCCAGCGGCTCCACCCGCACCACGTCCGCGGCCGCCGGACCCCGCTGCAGCAGTGCTTCCATCTCGCTGACCTGGCCCGGCGGACCCGCGAAGGCGATCTCCACGGTCCCGTCCGAGCAGTTGCGCACGGTGCCCCGCAGCCCCAGCTGCCGCGCCTGGCGCTGGGCCCAATAGCGGAAGCCGACCATCTGGACGAGACCGTGCACCTTGAACGCCTTGCGGACTTCGGGATGGGATGACATTACGGGGGTCGTCTCTCGTGCGTTTATCTCACGGGCCGCTTCGGATAACTTGCAGCGATCGCATTTAATATGGAGAGTCGGGAACGGCCAGGCCATGCCGGGCGACCCGCCTTGACGGTCAGGGGGGAATGATCTCGCAGTACGACGTCATCGTCGTGGGTGGCGGACACGCCGGGTGCGAAGCGGCGGCGGCGGCGGCGCGCCTGGGTGTGCGGACTCTGCTCGTATCATCCTATCTGGCACGGGTCGCACAGCTGAGCTGCAACCCGGCGATCGGCGGCGTGGCGAAGGGTACGGTGGTCCGGGAGGTGGACGCGCTGGGCGGATTGATGGGGCGTGCTACCGATCGAACGTCCATTCAAATGCGTATGCTCAATAAGGGCAAGGGCCCCGCCGTCTGGGCGCCCCGCGCCCAGTGCGACCGCTGGCTCTATTCGAGAGCCATGCGCACCCTGTTGGAGGAGAATCGGGAGCTGGACCTTTTTCAGGCCACGGTCCAGGGGCTCTGGCTGGAGGGGGAGCAGATACGCGGCGTCGTCTGCCGGGACGGCACCGCCTTTCGGGGCCGCCGGGTCATACTGACGGCCGGGACCTTTCTGCGGGGCGGCATCCACATCGGCGGGGGTGTGAGAGAGGCGGCGGGCCGGGCAGGGGATCCTCCGGCGGTGGAGCTTTCCGAGCAGCTGGAGGCGCTCGGTCTGGAGGTGGCGCGCTTCAAGACCGGCACGCCGCCGCGGGTAGACGGGCGGACGGTCGACTTCTCGAAGCTGGAGAGGCAGGACGGGGACGCCGAGGAGTTTCGGTTCTCGTTCTGGGAGCGGGCGGATCGCCTGGCGCAGGTGCCGTGCTGGATCACCTGGGCCGGCGAGGAAGTCAAGGAGGTAATCCGTCGAAACCTGGAGCGCTCGGCGCTCTACGGCGGAGCCATCGCCTCGCGCGGTCCGCGATATTGCCCGTCGATCGAAGACAAGGTCGTCAAGTTCCCGAACGCGCCGCGGCATCAGATCTTCCTGGAGCCGGAAGGGTTGGAGACGACCGAGCTCTACGTCAACGGGCTCTCCACCTCGATGCCACCCGACGTGCAGCGCGAGTTCCTGGCCGCGGTGCCGGGTCTGGCTTCGGCGAGGATGACGCAGCCGGGCTACGCCATCGAGTACGACTACTTTCCGCCCCACCAGCTCCACCTGACCCTCGAGGTGAAAGCGCTGCCCGGTCTCTACCTCGCCGGACAGGTGAACGGCACGACGGGCTACGAGGAAGCGGCCGCGCAAGGGATCGCGGCGGGGGCGAACGCCGCGCTCGGCGTTCTGGGTCGTGAGCCTTGGGTGATCGAGAGGGACGAGGCCTACGTCGGAGTCCTGATCGACGATCTGGTCACCAAGGGTGTGGATGAGCCCTACCGCCTCTTCACCTCGCGGGCGGAGTTCCGACTGCTGCTGCGCCAGGACAACGCGCTGCGCCGGCTCGGGCCGAAGGCGGCGGAGATCGGCTTGTTGCGGGAACCCGAACGACGGATCCTCGATGGCCGGCTCGAGCTCGAAGAGCGGGCGGCGGAGTGGGCCCGCACCACGCTGGTTCGGCCGGGTGCGGTGAACGACTACCTGGAGGCGCGGGGGACGTCGGCGGTCGCCGAGCCCACGGCGCTGGCCGACCTGGTCAAGCGGCCCGAGGTGCGGCTGCACGACTTGGCGGCCCCGGGAGGCCCGCTGGCGGGAGCTTGGGTGCCGGACGCCGATGCACTGGCGGCGGTGGAGATGCAGATCAAGTACGCCGGCTACGTCGCGAAGGAGCGGGCGCGGGCCGAGCGCCTACACCGGCAGGCCGAGCTCAAGCTGCCGCCCGACCTTCCCTATCTGGAGCTCTCCAGCCTTTCCACCGAGGCGCGGCAGAAGCTCGATCGGATCCGGCCGGGCACGCTGGCGCAGGCGGCGCGGATCCCGGGCGTGGCGCCCAGCGATCTCCAGCAGCTGATGAGAGAGGTGCGGAAGGCGCGGGGAGTGGGGGATTCGGGGAGCCGGTAACTCGTCGCTGAACCGCCGATTCCCGGCGCTCCGTTTCACGTGAAACGCGCCGACCCCATGGGTCGTGTCTCGGACCGATGGGGCACCCCACCCGTGGCGGCCGCACGGCCAGGCCGTTTCACGTGGAACATCCGCCCTTTCCCCAGCCCGTCCCGTCCGGTATTATTCCTCCGGACCTGAGCCCACCCCGCCCCGCTCCGTCCGGGCCGGTGTTCCAATGTCGAGAGTCATCACCATCGCCAATCAGAAGGGTGGCGTCGGGAAGACGACCACCGCCATCAACCTCGGCGCCTGCCTCGCCGTCGCCGAACGCTCCACGCTGGTCGTCGATGCGGACCCCCAGGGTAATGCCACCAGTGGGCTGGGGGTCGATCGGGATGAGCTGAGGGGGTCGATCTACGATGTGCTGCTGGAGGGGCGGTCGGCGGCGGAGACGGTGATCCGCGGTGTGCACTTCGCCGCCCTCGACCTGCTCCCCTCGCATCGTGACCTGCTGGGGGCGGAGGTTGCGATGACGGGGAGGGAGGGGCGCGAAACGCTTCTGCGCCAGGCCCTCGAGCCGCTCAGGGATCGGTACGAGTACATCATCATCGACTCGCCACCGTCGCTGGGCCTGCTCACGGTGAACACGCTGGCAGCTGCCGACACGGTCCTGATCCCGATCCAGTGTGAGTACTACGCCCTGGAGGGCCTCACTCAACTGCTCAACACGGTGCGGCTGGTGCAGCGCGGGTTGAACCCGGGGCTGCAGATCGAGGGCGTGCTCTTGACCATGTTCAACGACCGGCTGAACCTCTCCCGTCAGGTTGCTGATGAGGCGCGCGAGTACTTCGGGCCGAAGGTGTTCCGGACGGCGATCCCTCGGAACATCAGGTTGGCGGAGGCGCCGAGCTTTGGGAAGCCGATCCTGAGCTATGACGTGCTGTGTGCGGGCGCGGCAAGCTATCTCGAGTTGGCAAAAGAACTGATGAGCAGGAATGGCAGTGGCTAAGAAACAGCAGAAGCGACTCGGCAAGGGGCTCAGCGCGCTGCTGGGCGACTATCTCCCCGAAGAGGCGGCGAGCCGCGGCGAGATCGAGCAAATCGCCATCGACAGGCTGCGGCCGAACCCGTTTCAGCCGCGGCAGGCGATGGATCGCGAGGGGCTCGAGGAGCTCGTCGCCTCGATCAAAGAGAACGGACTGCTCCAGCCGGTCCTCGTTCGCCCGGTGGCCGGGGGCGGGTGGGAGGTCGTCGCCGGTGAGCGTCGCTTCCGAGCGGTGAAGGAGCTCGGTTGGGACCGGGTACCGGTCGTGGTTCGTGATGTCGACGATCGGACGATGATCGTCCTGGCGCTGATCGAGAACTTGCAGCGCGAGGATCTGAGCCCGCTGGATGAGGCGCACGCCTACCGGCGGCTTGTGGAAGAGTTCGGCCTCACACAGGCGCAGGTCGCGGCCCGGGTCGGCCGCGACCGCTCCACGGTCGCCAACACGATTCGGCTGCTGGGTCTGCCGGAGGCGGTTCGTGGGCTGCTGGCCGACGGCGATATCTCGGCGGGCCACGCCCGGGCGCTGCTGGGTCTGAGCGACGAGAAGCGGGTGGTCGAGCTGGCACGGGCCGCGGCCCGAGATGGCCTGTCGGTGCGCGAGGTGGAGGAGCGGGTCCGTCAGCGGCGGACATCCAAGCCGCGCAAGCCGAAGGCGAAGGCGGCGGATGAGCGGGCCAATGCCTACGCGGCGAAGGCGGAGCAGGCGTTGGCCCGGGCCTTGGGGACCGCGGTGCGGGTGAAGCTGGACGGGTCGAATCGCGGTCGTATCGAGATCCCATTCCGCGACGCTGCGGACTTCGAGCGTGTCGTCGAGGTCATCGTCGGCGTCGGCGGCATCGTCTGAGCAGGAGATCATGAAAGAAAGCGAAGGCGGCTACACGATCGTGCTCGTACCGGGTGATACCGAGCGCACCCGAAGCCTGCGCCTGACACCGCGAGGGCTGCGGATCGGTGCCGCCCTGGCCGTCGCGGCGGCGCTCGGGCTGGCGATGCTGCTCGGTTCCTGGTGGTACTTCGCTGCGCAGACGGCGCGGATTCCCGCCCTCGAACGGCAGATCGCACAGCTCGAGGCGGACAACGCCAAGGTCCAGGCGTTGGCTTCCGCGCTCGCCCAACTCCAGGGAGAGTACGAGAAGATCCGCACCATGTTGGGCGGCGACATCCTGGCGCAGAACCCAGCACCCGGGATAATGCCGTCCGAGGGACCGGGAACGATGGAGGAGGTAGCTCCAGGCACCGGCCTCTCGCCTGAGATCCCCACCAGCTGGCCGCTCGCCGCCGCCGGCTACGTGACCCAGACACTCCAGGCGGCCCAGGACGGCACGCACCCCGGCATCGACATCGCCGTGGCTCAGCATTCCTACATTCGCGCCAGCGGCGCCGGCGTGGTCACCGAGGCCCAGGCCGACTCGGTCTACGGGCTCTACGTTCATATCGTCCACGGGAACTCTGGCTACGAATCGATGTATGGTCATGCGTCACGGCTCTACGTCGCTCCGGGAGACACGGTGCGGCAGAATCAGGTGATCGCCCTCTCCGGAAACACGGGTCGCTCGACGGCGCCGCACCTCCATTTCGAGATCTTGCAGGATGGGCGGCCCATCGACCCGTTCACCCTAGTGCAGCAGAGAACAGGCTCAGGTTCGTGAGTGTGCCCTATGCTTGGACGTGACAAGAAAACCGCTGAGGAACAGAAAAAGCCTATGCCCAAGATCGAGCGTGAATCCGGCGATGCGGCAATCTCGCTCATCGCGCCCGGCATGAATATCGTCGGCGACTGCGAGACCGATGGAACCATTCGCGTCGAAGGCCGCGTCGAGGGAACGATCCGTGCCGGCAAGTCCGTCGTCGTCGGTCGCAGCGGCGAGGTGATCGGTGACATCTTCACTCAGGATGCCGTCGTCAGCGGCCGCGTCAGCGGTAACATCGCGGCAGACAGTCGGCTCGAGCTCCAGTCGACGTGCGACATCCAGGGCGAGCTGCGTAGTCGCCGAGTCCAGCTCGATGAGGGCGCCCGCTTCAACGGGCAAGTCCACATGGAGGAGAGTGGCGGCTCCCGCGTCGTCAAGCCTGCCGAAAAGCCAGCTACTCCAGAAGTCAAGGACCCGGGCCCACAACCCATCCCTGGCGGCGGCTAGTCGCCTCTCGCTCACGGGTCGGGCGAGGGGGCGGTCGGCGCCATCGCGACCGCCCTCGGCGTCAGGCGGGCGGCTTTCCCCGGCCTAATCGTTTGTGGTATAAGGCTTTACGGGGTTATCCACAAACTTCTCCACCCCCTCCAGCTGCGGCTGTGGAGGGCGGTGGAGTCTGCGTCAGGAGCTTCGAGTCGGATGGAGAAACGTAGGAAGGGTGTGGCGACGAGGCGGCGATCGCGGCCGCCGGCGAAGGTCAGACATGTGGATCGTCGTGGTCCCGGTCCGGCCACCGAAGACGAGCGCCTGTTCAGCCGGCGCGCCGCAGATCTTGAGGCGGTCGATGCGCTACCGCCGAGGGTCGAGCGGTTGCCGGAGGGATTCGAGCCGATCACCGAGCCGGCGCTCAGCGATCCGTGGCGCGTGTTCCGGATCATGGGTGAGTTCGTTGACGGGTTCGATACGCTGGCGCGCGTCGGTCCTGCGGTTTCGATCTTCGGCTCGGCGCGCACTCCGCGCAACGACCCTGACTACAAGGCCGCGACGGAGACCGGACGGCTGTTGGCGGAGGCGGGCTTCGCGGTGATGACGGGCGCGGGGCCCGGCATCATGGAGGCGGCGAACAAGGGCGCCCAGCTAGGCGGCGGTCTCTCCATCGGGTTGAACATCGAGCTTCCGTTCGAGCAGGCCGTCAATCGCTACGTCGACCTGACCCTGACCTTCCGCTATTTCTTCGTGCGCAAGACGATGTTCGTGCGGTACTCTGAGGGTTTCGTCATCTTTCCCGGCGGCTACGGGACGATGGACGAGATGTTCGAGGCGCTGACGCTCATCCAGACCGGCAAGGTCCACAACTTCCCGCTCGTGATGTACAACAACCGCTACCATTCCTCGCTTGTCCGGTGGCTGAAGAACAGCGTGCTGGCGGAGGGCAAGATCTCGCCGGAGGACCTCGACATCATCCTGACGGCGAATTCGCCGGAGCAGGCGGCCGAGATCATCATCAGCGCGCACGACGAGCGTAACGGGAGGGGGCCGTCGGGCACCGGCAGCTGAGGGGAATCGGGGATTTGGGGAATCGGGGATTTTTGGATTCGGGACTTAGGGAATTGGAGCCGAGAATCCGTGGAGTCCGTGGAATTGGGGAATTGGGGAGGCTGTCCCCCAAAGGGCTGAGCAGCCGATCTCCAAGTTTTTCTGTCTATCCGGGCTCTTTCGGTCTATCGGATCTACTTGGTGGTGAAGCCTCAGCTTCGGTCTGGGCGCTCAG
>Ga0180438_10000316_pt1 | contig 97185 bp, 73 predicted proteins | sample SS_ome_12_FD_132455 | JGI IMG/M metagenome (GOLD analysis project Ga0180438, IMG submission 132455) | Hypersaline lake sediment archaeal communities from the Salton Sea, California, USA - SS_3_D_2 metaG | ecosystem: Environmental > Aquatic > Non-marine Saline and Alkaline > Hypersaline >... | reverse complement strand
GGCGAGAAGACCTGGTTCTCGAGGTACCCGTCGAGCAACCCGGCACGCCGTGCCAGGTCGAGCATCCTCCGAGCCTCGGCGACGTTCCTGCCCAGCGGCTTCTCGCAGGCCACACCCACCAGCTCGCCCTTGCCCGACTCGACGGCGTCGACGAGCTCTTCCATGATCTCGAGGCGCGTGAAGTTGGGCGCGCAGATCCAGACGGCGTCGATCGCCGGGTCGGCGACCATCTCGGTCACCGACTTGAACACCTTCGCATCGCCGACGCCGAGCTTCTTCGCCAGTGCCGCCGCCTCCTCCGGCGTCCCGTCCGGGCGGCCGGTCACGCCGAGGATGTCGGAGTCGCGGACGCCGACCCACGAACGGATGTGGAACTTCCCCACGAACCCGCCACCGATAAGTCCAACACCGAGTCTCTTCCCAACCATTGTGAATCTCGCTATTTCGGTCCTTCAGCGATCCCCTGCGACTGGGCCTGCACCGCCGCCGCCGACGGTAGACCACCGCTCTCCTCGCGGAAGAAGAGCAGGAAGGCAAGGGCACAGACGATTGTCAGCACGCAGGGGACGAGGAACACGTTGGTCCAATTCGTGACCGCATCGGTGGTGAAGACGTCCTTGATCCAGCCGGCGAACAGGCTGCCCAGGAAGCGTCCGAAGCCGAGCGCCACAATCGCGATGAGGCTCTGCGCCGAGGCCCGTATGTCGGGCGGCGCCACCTTGTCCACGTAGATGAACGCCGCCACGAAGAAGAACACGTAGCAGAACCCGTGCAGCGCCAGCGACGCGATCACCAGCCAGGCCGGTGTTCCGATGGCGAAGATGATGTAACGTACCGGCCAGGCGATCACGCCGATCGCCAGCGTCCTCCGCATCCCGTACTTCTTCAGGAAGTACGAGAGCAGGAACGCCATGACGAAGATCTCGGCCACCTGCGCGATCGTCATCACCAGCGGCGTGTTGGCCGTCGCCACACCGATCTGCTCCGACTCGAGGAACGGAGCGGTCAGTATGTAGTAGAACTCGAGCTCCGTCGCCACGACGAAGGTGATCCCGACGAAGATCGCGAAATCCTTCACCTTCAGCATCTTGAGCGACTCGAGAAACGCCCACGGCTTCACCCCCTCCTTCTGAGGAGGCGTGTGCGGCAGCGTCAGCGACTGCAGCGCCATGACGATCGAGAACAGCCCGGCGAGGAACAGCATGTCGCCCTGCAGGCTGGGAATCGCCTCGCCGCCGGCCAGCTGGCGCCAGCCGGTCAGCAGCCAGCCCGCCGCGATCCAGCCCAACGTGCCGCCTACGCGTATCGGCCCGAACTCCTCCTCCGAGTCCTTCAAGTTGATCATCGCGATCGAGTTCGTCAGCGCGAGCGTCGGCGCGTAGATCAGGCAATAGACGAGCATCAGCACCGTCATCACGGTGTAATCGGTCGTGCGCGACACGACGAGCAGCAGCAGACCGCCCGTAAACGCCAGGAACGCGATCACCTTCTCGGACGAGAAATATCGGTCGGCGACCTGGCCGCCGATGAACGGCGAGATGATCGTCGCCAGCGGCAGAAGCGCGTAGATGACGCCCGCCTGGAAGCCGGTGAATCCGAGCTCGTTGATCAAGTACACCGAGAGGACCGGGGCCCAGGCGCCCCAGATGGCGTACTGTAAGAACATCATTATTCCAAGGCGAAGCTTGGCGCTCACTGTTCGCTCCTTCGTGCTGCGTTGGATCGTTTACGACGCGCGCCGCAATGAGTGATCAGTGATCGGTAATCAGTGTTCAGTACGAGTAACCGGCAACCAGTGACCGATGGCTAGCGAACGACGAGTCTCGAGCTTCGACCAAACGCTAACACCGACCACTGGTTACCGGACTCCGCTCACTGACCACTGATTACTGATTACTGATTACAGATTACTGATCACCCGCCTCTCAGACTATCCTCCTACGAACCGGGTCCCACTCCACCTTGCGGCCCAGCTGGTAGGCGCGGGTCGCCATGTGGCAGGTTATCGCCTCCTCGAAGCCGCGCTCGATGTTGCAGCTGGTGTCGCCGCCGTTACGGATGACATCCAGCCACTCCTTGATGTGCAGGTGGTAGGCGCTGACCCGCTTGCCGCCGCGGTAAGTATAGAGCAGTCCCCGGCTGGCGAAGTACTCCTCGGTCGCCGATGTCACCGCATCGATACCCTTGAAGCCCGGCCGGTAGGTGAACAGCGGCAGCGAGGGGTCGATGATCTTGTCGTCGATCTTCTGCTCGAAGCGCGTGGACTCGCGCTCGGCCCTGACCGTCAGCCCACTACCGACCTCCATGGTGGCGTCGTGTCCCATGAAGACCTTGCCGCGCCCTTTACCGTTTGCCAGCGTCGCGCTGTACATGAAGGTCAGGTCGCGGTCCGGATACTCGTAGACGGCCTGAAAGACGTCCGGCACGTCGCGGCCGTCCTTGTAGAAGTAGATGCCGCCCGACGCCACCGCGCTCTGCGGGATCCCCAGATCGAGGATCTGGTTCACGGCGTCGTACTCGTGTGACAAGAGGTCGCCCGACAGGCCGGTCCCGTAGTCGAACCAGCAGCGCCAGCGGAAGAAGCGCTCCAGGCTGAACGGGACAGAATGGGGCGCCGGCCCCTCGAACTGTTCCCAATCGATGGTCTCCGGGCTACCCTCCTCGTGGATCTCGTACTGCCAGGCACCGTTCGGGCTATTGCGATTGGTCGTCGTCTCGATCAGGGAGATGGGCCCGAGGATGTCCTGCGCGATGATCTCCCGGGCTTTCATGTGGCTTTCGACCTGGCGGTTCTGGTGGCCCAGCTGGAAGACGATGCCGGAGCCCTTCACCGCCTCGTACATGGCGCGCGCCTCATCCTCGGTCCGCGTCATGGCCTTCTCACAGTAGACGTGCTTGCCGGCAGCGGCGGCATCGACCGTCATCTGCGAGTGCCAGTGGTCGGGCGTGGCGATGATCACCGCATCGACGTCGGGGCTCTCGAGCAGGTCGGTATAACGAAGGAAGCGCGTCGCCTCGGGCATGACACGGCCGCCGCTCGGACGCAGCTCGACCCTTGACGCGGCGAGTCCTCGCTCGGCCCGCACGTCGAACACGTCACACACCCCCGTGATCGAGATGTTCAGGTCTTCCTGGTCGATGTAGCTCTGGTACCAATCGTTGCGCGGGTCTTCTCTCATCTCCTCCTGCCGGTCCGCGACCCACTCGGGATGCGCGAACCCGGCGTTCCGGACCAACGATTCGCCTTCGCCGCCGAACCCGATGATCCCCACGCGTACGTGGTCGCCGGGACTCCGGGAGATCGCCTCCGGTATATAGGCCGGCGCTCCTTCGCTGACCCCTAGCTCGGCCAGGATCTCCGACCGCCTGAAATCCTCTCCCGCCTTCTTCTTGAAGAAACTGTAGAAGAAGACACCGAAGATCGGGATCGACGCCAGCGCCTTGATGACGTCCCGACGCCCGATCCCCTTACCTGCCGTCTCCGTCGCCTCGGGCTCCTGCCCGGCTTGACCGGCGACGTCGTTTACGCGCTCGTCGCTCATCATACTCCCTCCGCAGCAGTGAGCACCTCGCGGGACTCGCCCCCGGCGATGCGCTTCCAGAAGATCAGCCTGTCCAGGCCGACGATTTTGCCCGTCGGATAAGCCAGCAGTACCACCAGCGCCGCCAACTCGATCAGCACCTTGTTGACGATCAGGTAGGCACCCTCGGCGGGCATCGCATACGTGTACCCGACGAACGGCGGCGCCGCGATATAGTAAAGGGACAGCGCAACGATGCCGGCAATCGTCGCGGCCCGGGTCAAGCACCCGAGCAGCAGACCCGCGCCGATCGCCATGACGCCCCAGCTATTCAGAAAGTCGACTACTCCCAACGCACCCGGACTAGCCGCCAGCGAGATGAACAGGTCCGAAAACCACCACTTCGATTCCGACAGATAGCCGGCCGACGTCCAGTACGGGTTCGACAACTTGGCGAGCCCTTCGTAGAAGAAATGCCACCCGATGAGCATCCTGAGGGCGACCAGGGCCGTTAGCTGGAAGTTGCCGTAGCTCGGTGAACGCGCGGCTCCGGCCGCGGCTCCGCTTTGCATCATGACCATCCCTCGTATCCGTTGAGGTGACGTGCGCTCTTCCACCCGCTCGACCGGCGTTGGCACCCATCCGTGTCGATGATCAGGCACTCGCAACGCGGCAGCGATTCCACGAACCGTACCGCCTCATGAGAATCCATGACGAATAGGCTGGTCGCCAACGCGTCGGCTGCCATGGCCGACGGCGCGACAATCGAGACGCTCGTGTTCAGGTCCGGTGACCGGCCCGTCCTCGAGCTGACCAGATGGTGAAAGAGCCGCTCACGATCGAAGTAGATCTCGTAGCTACCCGAGGTCGCCACGCTCGCATCGCGTAGGTGGAGAACGTCGGGGAAGTTCCCGCCCTTCGCCGGATCCTGGACGGCCACCGTCCACGGCCGCCTCTCCTCTTTCGTGCCGGCCGCCCGGATGTCACCGCCCGCGTTGATCAGGTAGTCTCTGACGCGGTGCTTCGAGAGCACGGCGGCCATTCGATCGACGATGTAGCCCTTGGCGATCCCGTCCAGAGTAATGCCCATCCCCGCCTTCTTGAACCCGATCGTCCCGCCCGCCAGCTCGACATCCCGCGAGCCGACCAGCTCCAACGCCTCGGCCAGCTCACGCCGGCCCGGCTCGCGCGGCGTCGCCCCACCCAGCTCCCGCTGGAACAGGTCGATCAGCGGCTTCACCGATATGTCGAACGTGCCGGCGCAAAGCTCGTGGTAGTGCAGCGAGCGCTCGATGACCGTCGCGACCTCGGGCGGCGCGCCCCGCAGCCGCCCCTCCTGGTTCAGGCAGGCGACCGCCGAGGCGCCGTCGAAGCGGTTGAGCAGCTTGACCAGCCGGTCCATCTCCTGGAAGGCGCGCCCGATCGCCTCCTCCGCCCGCTCGCGGGAGCGTGCCAGGGCCGAGATGGAAACATACGTACCCATCGCCGGCCGGCCCCCCGTAACCTTGTGGGTAAGTCGATCGATGCGGACCGCGTCGCTGGCTACGGCGTGATTCTCGACGCGCTCCAGGCCCAATTCCGCAAGGGCAGACAGCTTCCGGGCGATTCGGGCGGCCTCTTCCATGGAGCTTGGATTTTGGGCTGTTTCTGGGGCGAGCGGGCAATATAGGGAGGGCGACGGCGGTTGGCCAGCGGGGGGAGGGAGGCCGGGATGCCGGGGCCCTGAGGCGGTGATCAGTGACCGGTGATCAGCAATCAGTGATCGGTAATCAGTAATCGGTGATCAGTGATCAGTGGAAGGTGGGTGCAGGTCGCCCCGCCACTGATTACTGATTACTGATTACTGATCACTTCACTCCTAACGATACTCCTCCGCAAGCACCTCCCTGACCCGCTCAAGCAACGCTCTTGTCGAGTGGATACCCTGCTGCTCGCTCAGTGAGCTGCCCTCGTACTCGATCCCAACGTATCCGCGGTACCCGGATTCCAGCACGATACGCAACATTCGGAGGTAGTCGGTGTGGATCTCGTTACCCTGCTCGTCGAAGTCATGGGACTTGGCGCTCACCGCTTTGGCGAACGGCATCAGCTCGGCGACGCCCTGATAGCGATCGTACCAGAGGTCCTCCTCGATCCGGAAGTTGCCGAAATCGGGCAACGTGCCGCAGCGGGGATGATCGACCGCCCTCATGACGCTCGATAGCCAGGCGCCGTTCGACGAGATGCCGCCATGGTTCTCGACGATCACGTTTATCTCACGCTGGTCGGCGAACTCGGTCAGCCGCCGCAACCCGTCCACGGCGAGCTCACGCTGCACGTCCGGGGTGCCCTCCGACCTGGCGTTCACACGAATCGAGTGGCAACCGAGGTACTTCGCCGCCTCGACCCACCTGTAGTGATTCTCGACCGCAGTCGTCCGCGCCGCGTCGTCCGGATCACCCAGCGCGCCTTCGCCGTCGCACATAATGAGCAGGCTCCTGACACCGTGATCGTCCGCCCGCGCCTTCAGCTCACTCAGGTACGCCCAATCCTCCGCCTTGTCCTTGAAGAACGAGTTCACGTACTCGACGGCGTCGAGCCCGTAATCCACCCGAGTCACTACGGGGAATTCCAGGTTGTCCAGCTCGCCCGCGTTGAGCGTACGATGCAGCGACCATTCCGCCAGCGAGACCTTGAACAGCGGCTCCTGCGCCCGCCGTTCGGAAACACAGCCGACTAGCGAGAACGGGCTGGTGAACGCGACGACGGGCACGGACACCCCGATTCCGGCAATAAACCTGCGGCGGTCCATTATCTCGGCGCCCGATAGTACGGGTCTCTTCCCATCGAGTGGTCGGTCACGTCTATAACCTCGGCGACCTCGGGGATCATCTCCTTGATCAAGCGCTCGATCCCCTGCTTCAGCGTGACGGCAGCCATACCGCAGCCCTGGCAACCGCCGGCGAGCTGCACGAAGACCACATTATCGCGCACATCTACGAGCGTGACGCGACCGCCGTGGGACGCGACCGCCGGGTTTATCTGCGTCTCGATCAATTGCGCTACCCGCTCGGCCAGCTCGCCCGTCGGCGCCTCGGATCCGAGCGGCTTGACGTTCGGATTCACGACGTTGAAGCCGCCACCGTGCGCGCCCTCCACCCAGTCGACCGTCGCGCCCTCCATCTTGTCGGCACTCGCCTCGTCGATGAAGACCTTGAACCCGCCCGCTTCGACGACCGTGTCACCGGGCTGCTCGTCCTGCTCGTCGACCAGCGCCAGCTCGTAGTTGGGCGCCAGCGGGCTGTCCGCCTGGACCGATACCCGCAGCGCGACCGGGCTCTCTTCCTGCTCGATGAAGGCGAGTATCCGCTCTCGCGCATTGTCAGTAAAGCTGATCATTGCTGCTCCTCGGGTTGCCTCCCTTGGGCCCGACCACGGGGCCTGGCCTAATCCTCGGGACGGTTGGTAATATCAACCCTAATATAGCAGGGTCCCCGGACGATGCAGCCGCCCGGGGATGCCACGACGCTACCCCCAGCGGAGGGTCGCAGGATGGCCTCGCAGACGAAGATCCGAGTCGAGAAGGGCGACATCACCGAGTTCCGGGGCGACGCCATCGTCAACGCGGCGAACAACCGCCTGCTCCTGGGGACCGGCGTGGCCGGCGCCATCGCCCGCAAAGGCGGCCCCAGCATCCAGCAGCAGTGCGACGAGCACGGCCCTATCCGCGTCGGCGAAGCGGCGATCACCGGTGCCGGCGACCTGGCGGCCCGCTACGTGATCCACGCGGCGGCGATGGGCGACGAGCCGGCCAGCCGCGTCTCGATCGAGGGTGCTACGCGCGACTCGCTGCGGCTGGCGGACGAGAACGGGGTCAAGACGATCGCCTTTCCCATCCTGGCTTCCGGCGTCGCTGGGTTCCCGGTCGATGAGGCCGCCGCGATCATGGTCACCGCCATCCGGGGATACCTGGCCGAAACCGAAACCGAGATCGATGAGGTGGTGCTCTACGGCTATTCGGACGCCGACGCCGGGACCGTGCGCTGGGCGCTCGAGCAGAACTAGCGCTCCCTTGCCAGCTGCCCGCGCCAGGCGCTATCCCTAGTACGCGCCTCACTCGTGGGAGGACCCGATGCCGTCGAACAGCTGGACTCCGGAGCGCTTCGAGCAGGTCGCCGACTACTTGGCCGACCGGCTGGTACTCGAATCGGCGGCGCTCGACATCTACGGCCAGCTCGCCGACGGCCCGCTCGGCGCCCTCGAGGTCGCCGACCGCCTACGCTTGGAGCCCGGAGCGACCCAGCTCTTCCTCGACGCACTCGCCGCCCTCGACCTGCTGGTCAAAGACGGCCGCAAGTACTCCAACAGCGAGGCGGCGGACCGCTACCTGGTCCCCAGCTCGCCCGAATACCTCGGCCACCGCTTGATCGTCGCCCAGCAGAACTGGGAGCTGTGGAGCCGCCTGCCCACCGGACTGCGCACCGGCAAGCGCCAGCGCGAGAGACGACTATTCCTCGATGAGCCCGAGGCGACCCGCCACCTGCTGCTGTCAATGCATGCGCGCGCGCGATCCCGGGCCGCCGACATCCTGGGCCGCGGGCTGATCGACTTGCAGGGCTGTCGACAGATGCTCGATCTCGGCGGCGGCGCCGGCACCTACTCCATCGCCTTCTGCCGCGCCTACAAGGACCTGCGGGTTACCCTGGTCGACCGGCCCGTCGCGGCCGCCGTCGCCAGGGACGCCGTCGCCTCCGCGGGCCTCGAAGACCGCATCAGCATCCTCGAGTACGACGTAGACGAACGCGAGCTGCCCAGCGACTACGACTTCATCTGGATGTCGAACGTCATTCACAGCCGCAGCTACAACGCGAATCGCGCGCTCCTGGAACGCCTGTTCAACAGACTGCAATCGGGTGGCAAGATAGCGATCCAGGACATAATCATGGACGAAACACGGACGCGCCCCGCGCGCGGCGCCGTCTTCTCGCTGCATATGCTCCTGAATAATGGCGTTGGCCGCTGCTACACGTTCCAGGATATCCATACGTGGCTGGCGGGCGCGGGATACAGCGAGGTGCGTTGGATCCGCGACGATGACGAGGACCAGACGATCGTGAGGGCGACCAAATGACCGAACACGACACGGAGAGCGCGCGGCTACTCGAGCTGCACGAGGCGCATGTCAAAGCGTGGAACGAGTTCGACCTCGGAGCCCTCGGCAAGATATACGATGCCGACTGCTATATCTTCGATACCATCCCGCCCCCCGTCTTCGGCGGGCTCGGGGAATTCCTCGAACACATGATTCCGGCGCTCCAGTCGTTCAACGCGTTCGCGCTGCGCACCTACGATCACGTCGTGCGCGTCGACGAACGGCGCGACGACCGCATCGGCTGGATTGCCTCGCGCTACGAGATCGAAGCGCGCCGCGGCGAAGGCGTTCACCGCCGCTGCGGACGCTGGACCGAGATATATGAGAAGGGCGACGACGGGTGGAAGCTCGTCCACCTCCACTCGTCCGACGATCCAGAGGAGCGCTAAAGTTCAGAAGAGCGACAGCTGCGAGCTCAACTCGTCGGGATCGGTAACCGGCTGGCCCAATCGCTGAAGCAGCCGCCGCGCGCTCGCCGGTGAGTGGCCCTCGTAGTGGTTGTTGTAGAAGCCGTAGATCTCCCGCACCTGGGCCGAGAGTTCCCGGAGGACTTTCGACCAACCGAGGATCTCCGCCGACCGATCGAACCGCGCCTGTGAGTAGTCGGACAGCTGCGGCCGGTCGCCCAGCCACCGAAAGTAGGCAAGCTCCGCCGTCGGGCTGAGCGCCGCCTCCATAACCCGCTCCCGCTCGATCCACGGGCCGTCCGACAGGGCGTGTGCCACGCCCGCCGAGCGCAGCGCATCGTACGTACGCTCGCCCAACCAGTCCGGATGGCGGAACTCGACCGCGAACCTGATGCCCGGCGGCAGCCGCCGGAGGAACGATTCCAGCGCCGGCCGGTCCGCCGGCGTGAAGTCCGGCGGCAGCTGCACGAGGATGACACCCAGCTTGTTCTCGAGTAGCTCCGCCCGCTGGCAGAACGTCTTCAGCACCTCATCGCCGCCGCGCAGCCGCAGCTCGTGCGTGAGCTCGCCCGGTAGTTTCAAGGTGAAGCGGAACGATTCCGGCGTGCGATCGTGCCAGCCCAAGAAGTGTGAGGCCGGCGGCACGGCGTAGAACGAACTATCGACCTCGACGGCCGAGAACGCCTTCGCGTAGACCGACAGGTACTGCGAGCTCGGCGTGCCCTCGGGGTAAAAAGGGCCCCGCCAGTCGGGATACGACCAGCCCTGTGTTCCGATGTGATACTTCGCGCCCACCGGCCGTCAGCTCCGCTGCGGTCGCGATGGCCGCAACTCGACGCGACTGGGAAGAGCACGGTTTTCGTGCGCCAGCAGCTGCATGACGGCCCTGGCCACATCGTCGGGCGCGAGCTTCCACGACTCGCCGCTCCGCTCCCTGCCGTTGAAGTGGGTGTCGACGCTGCCCGGCATGACGCAGCTCACGCGGATCCCGTGATCCCGCAGGTCCAGCATCAGCGCCTCCGTGAAGCCTAGCAGACCGAACTTCGACGCGTTGTACGCCGTGCCGCCGGCGAAGGCGTAGCGGCCGGCAAGACTGGCGATGGTGATGACCCAGCCGCCACCTCGCCTCTTGAGCTCCGGTACCGCCGCGTGACAGCAGTGGTAGACACCCGTCAGGTTGGTGTCGATCACCTGGTGCCAGGTCTCGGGCTCGATCTCGTCCACCGGCCCGAAGCCGCCCCCTACGCCGGCGTTGGCGATGAGGATGTCGAGCCCGCCGAATTCGGCCACCGCCGTGGCGATCAGCTGCTTCACGTCCTCCAGCTGCCGCACATCGGCCGCGATGCCCAGCACCCGGCCGCCGCCCCCCGAGCTCAGCTCCGCCGCAGCTTCCGTCGCCTCCGGCTCGCGACGCGAGCAGAGCGCCACGTCCGCGCCCACATCGCATAGCGACCTGGCGATCGCCCGTCCGATCCCTTTGCTGCCTCCCGTTACGACCGCGACCTTCCCTGTCAGATCCGTCATGCTCAGTTCTCCGGCCACTGCTGAATGAGCTGTACCGTACCGCCGGCGACCGTTGACGACGGCACCGCCGGTACGATCCAATGCTCGACCAGGTACATGATCTGGGCCCTTTGCCTGGACATCCCGCTGCTGTCACTATAGTCGGCGGCCGTGACGATCACCGTGTCGAGATCTGGGACGACGAATATGTGCTGTCCCCCGTAGCCAGAGGTATAGGGCACGTCATTACCGCTCATCTCTTCGAACCACCACTGATAGCCATACCGCACGTCGCCCGAGACCGTCAAACGCGGTCGGGTAGATTCCGCCACCCATTCCGTCGAGATGACCTGCTCGCCGCCCCAAACCCCGTCCTGAAGAAAGAGCTGCCCGAACTTCGCCATGTCACGCCCGCGCACGTACAGCGAGCCGTGCGTCCCCACATGCATCCCACCGTTTATGCTCGGCCACACGACCGGCACGATGCCGAGCGGCCCGAACAAATATTCCGCGGCGTAGTCATCCGCCGGCACGCCCGTCGCGTTCCTCAAGATCGCTCCCATCGTCAGCGGGCAGCCGCTGTTGTAGTACCAAACGGTGCCCGGCTCCTCTACCAGCGGCTTGCCGAGTACGTAGGCCACGTAGTCAGAAACCACGTGGCCCCTGATGTTGTCGTTGTTCGGATCGTACGTCGGAGTCGAGATCTCGTTCCACTCGAGTCCGGCCGCCATCATCAGGCAGTGCTCGATCGTTATCCGTTCCTTGCCACCATCGAACAGATGGGCGTATTCCGGCAGGTAATCGACCATCGGGTCGGTGACACTGCCGATCTCACCACGATCGATGGCTATCCCCACCAGTGCTGAGGTGAAGCTCTTCGTCGTCGACTGCACATGCTGCAGCGAATCTCGCTCGAAGCCGTTGAAGTACTCCTCGAACACGAGCTTCCCGTTCCGCGCCACCAGCAAGGCATGCATGAACTCGTAGCCGCCGGCACATATCTCGTCCACCATCGCGGCGAGCCGTTCCGCGTCGACGCCCTCCGCCTCCGCCGTAGAGGTCTCCCAACCATCCTCCAGCTGCTCCGGCGGCAGGCCGCCCCAGCGTATCCGCACGCCGACATCCCGATCAGACCGCCAACCGTAGTCGTCCTCTGCCACCGCCTTCAGCACATGCCTGCCGAGGGCCTCGTCCCGCGTATCCCAGCGGAACAGATACGGGCTCGTCGAATCGACACCCAGATAGCTGTTGTCGGTGTACAGCCAGACAGCGACCACAACGCCATCCGGGTCCGACGCCGTCACTTCGACCGCCACCGTGTCACCGCGTGCGAAAGCCGACCCCGCCAGCGGAGTTGCGATCGAAACCGACGGCGCAGCGTTGTCGGGGCCCGAGGACGACGAACAGGCCCAGGCGAGGACCGGTAGCAGCAGGATCAGATCAGCGAACCGGCGTCGCACTCGCGTAACCCGTACCGACTGTTGCAGCCGGCAGCACCGCCGGCAGAATCCGGTACTCAAACAGGCTCATCACCCGTCGGCCCTGGTCGGGGCTGACTTCCAACACGGAAGGAGTGGCGGCCGTCACAGCCACCAGTTCGAGCTCGGGAACGACAAAGATGTGCTGGCCGCCGGTGCCGGCTGTGAACGGAACGTCATAGCCGTCCATCCGCTTGAACCACCATTGATAACCATACCGAAGGTCAGCGTACACCGTCAGCCGCGGCAGCGTCGATTCCCTCACCCACTCCTCCGAGATGACCGACTCGCCGTCCCAGAATCCGTCCTGAAGGAAGAGCTGACCGAACTTCGCCATGTCGCGCGGGCGCAGGAAGAGCCCTCCGTGCGTTCCGATATGCCCACCGCCCATCACCAGCCAGCTCGACGGCGCGATGCCGAGCGGGTCGAAAAGATGCTGGGCAGCGTACGCGTCCGCTCCCCACCCCGTCGCGTTCCTCAGTATCGCGCCCAGCGTCATCGAGCAGCCACTGTTGTAGTACCACACGGTGCCCGGCTCCTCCACCAGCGGTTTCCCGAGGATGTAGGCGACGTAGTCAGCGCTCCGGTTTCCGACGGTGTTGTCGTTGTTCGGATCGCTGTGGGGTATCGAGTGCTCATTCCATTCCAGCCCGGCCGCCATCATCAGGCAGTGCTCGATCGTCATACCCTCCTTGCCCCCATCGAACAGATGGGCGTATTCCGGCAAGTAGTCGATCATCCGGTCGGTGACACCGCCGATCTCTCCACGATCGATGGCGATCCCGATCATCGCCGACGTGAAACTCTTCGTCGTCGACTGCACATGCTGCAGCGAATCTCGCTCGAAGCCGTTGAAGTACTCCTCGAACACCAAGTTACCGTGCCGCACCACCAGCAGCGCGTGCATGAACTCGTAGCCGCCGGCGTAGATCTCATCCACCATATCGGCGAGGCGCGCCACATCGATCCCCTCGGCGCTCGCCCTCGCCGTCGCCCACCCGTCATCCAGCTGCTCCGGCGCGATGTCACCCCAGCGTATCGTCACGGCCACGTCGCGCCCGGACGTATAACCGTCGTCGTCCGCAGCCACCGCCCTCAGCACATGCCGGCCAATGTACTCGCCATGCGTTTCCCACCGGAAGAGATACGGACTCGTCGAGTCCACACCCACATGTCTGCTATCGACGTAGAGCCGCACCGCGACCACGGCACCGTCGGGATCCGATGCGGTTACCTCGACCTCGACTCTATCACCGCGCATGAAGGTCGCACCGGCGAGGGGCGCCGTGATCGAGACGTCCGGAGTATGATCCTCGGGCCCCGTGGACGACGTGCAGCCCCAGGCGAGGAGCGGGACGATCGGCAGCAGCAGCCTTAGCCGGGCTTGGCTGTTCATGACGGAAACTCTGTTCGATTACACGTTCTTGGTGCAACAATATACACCCATCGCGCGTCCGGCGTGCTCCCGCCGTCGCGGGTCAGCGACGGCAGCTCGAGCCCGACTCCGACCACGACACAACCTTCCCGCCTTCTCGACCTGCCGGGAACCGAGGCACCCACCACCTTCGTTTGTCCTCCAGTGCCAGATCTGCCGGTTCGTCGGCTCGGCTTAAGCGCCGACGGCCGCCTGCGATTAGCCCCAATTGGCCGGTGCAGACCGGCGGGAGGTTCGTTCATGAACGACAAAACGCGGAAGTTGACCCTGCTGGCCTCGGCCGGCGCGCTGCTCGCCAGCGGCGCCTGTCGGCCGGAGGAAGACCCTCGGAACGAGATGTCGTTGGCCGCGGCCTCACCGAACGTGGTGACGATCATAGCCACCGACTTCGCCTATCAGGTCCCGACCGAGATCCCGGCCGGGCTCACCACGCTGGCCATGGTCAACCAGGGCAGCGAGGCGCATCACGCGCAGCTGGTCAAGCTGGACGACGGGAAGAGCCTTGCCGACTTCCTGGCGCTGGCGCCCGGCGCGCCGCAGCCGGCGTGGGTGTCGTACGTCGGCGGCCCTAACGCCGCCGACCCGGGCACCACGGTCACGGCCACCTCGATCCTCGAGCCCGGGCACTACGCGATCGTCTGCTGGATCCCCAGCCCGGACGGCGTGCTGCACATCGCCAAGGGGATGGCCGCCGAGTTCGACGTCACCGGACCGCTGCCGGCCAACACGGTCGAGCCGACCGCCGATATCGTCATGACGCTCGTCGACTACGGGTTCGTCCTCTCTGAGCCGCTCACCGCGGGCTCCCACACGATCCGCGTCGAGAACGAAGGTGGACAGGGCCACGAGGTAGTGGTCGTCAAGCTGATGCCCGGCAAGACGCCGGAGGATTTCGTGGCTTGGGTCGAGAATATGGAAGGCCCACCGCCGGGCAACATGCTGGGCGGCGTGGTCGATATCGATCCCGGCGCTCACGCCTTCTTCGACCTCGACGTCGAGCCAGGCGACTACGCCCTGATCTGCTTCCTACCCGACGCCACAGACGGCAAGCCCCATTTCGTACACGGGATGATGAAGCTGGTCCGCGTCGCCTGACCTCGACGGCAGCTCGCAACCAATTCGGAGGGAGGCCCGGCCCCAGCCTCCCTCTCGTCTACTGCGGCGCACCACCCGACTGACCCCGCCCCTCCAGCTCGCGCAAGATCGGGCCGAGCACCGCCCAGACGTTCTCCGCCACGATCGCCTGACCCTCCGCCGTCGGATGGTTGCCGTCCGGCTGGTTGAGTTCCGGGATCCCCGCCACACCCTCGAGCAGAAACGGTATCAGCGTCGCGCCGTTCGCCGCCGCCAGCTCCGGAAAGACCGCCTCGAACTCGGCCACGTACGGCTGACCTAGGTTGGGCGCCGCACGCATCCCGGCGATCACGATCCGCGCGTCCGGGTGCGCCGCCCGGGTCCGGTCGATGATCTCCTGCAGGTTCGCGCGCATCGCCGGGATATCCTGGCCGCGCAGCATATCGTTGGCGCCCAGCTCCAGCACCAGGACCGCCACCTGCTGTCGCAGCAGCCAGTCGATCCGCCTTAGGCCCCCGGCCGAAGTCTCGCCGCTCACCCCGGCGTTCACCACCCGGAAGCCCAGCCCCGCCGAGTCGATCTTCGCCTCGATGAGAGCCGGGTAAGCCTCATCCGCCGCCAGCCCCATCCCGGCGGTCAGGCTGGTGCCCAGAAACAGCACGGCCGGCGCCGACGTATCTGTAGGCGAAACCTCCGCCGAGGGCTCGCCCCGGTCGGGATGCCCCTCCTCAGGGCCACAGGCGAGGGCCAGTGCGGCGAGCACGAAGACGAGTATCTTTCGGACCATGATGATCATCGCTAGACGACTCGAGCAGACCTACATGAGCGGCGGCCGACCGCTCACGGTCCTCTTTGACATCGATCTGGAGATCGAGGCCGGCGACGCCGTCGCCGTCGTCGGACCCTCAGGCTCCGGGAAGACGACGTTGCTCGGCCTGCTCGCCGGGCTCGACCTGCCGTCCGCCGGCCACGTCGAGCTCGACGGGCAGAACCTGAGCGAGCTGTCCGAGGACGAGCGCGCCGCCGTCCGCGCCGAAAAGGTAGGCTTCGTCTTCCAGAGTTTCCAGTTGATCCCTACGCTCACCGCGCTGGAGAACGTGCTCGTACCCATCGAGCTGCAGGACGCGGCCGCGCTGAGCGCCGCCGACGCCGAGCGGCGGGCAACGGAGTTGCTGGAGCGCGTGGGTCTGGGCGATCGGACGCACCACTACCCCGCCCAGCTGTCCGGCGGCGAGCAGCAGCGGGTGGGACTGGCCCGGGGGTTCGCCAACGGGCCCAAGATACTCATGGCCGACGAGCCGACCGGCAACCTGGACGCCGACACCGGCCGTACCGTCATCGACCTAATGGTGAAGCTGAACCGTGAGGAGGGCACGACGCTCGTCCTAGTGACCCACGACGTCGAGCTCGCCTCGAAGGCGCACCGCATCGTTCGCCTGAGTGGCGGCCGCATCGTCGGCGACGAGCCGGTGATAGCGGCATGAGAGCCCGCTTCACCCTGGCGATGGCGCGTCGCGAAAGCCGCACGACGCGCCGGCGCCTCGTGCTCTACATCGTCGCCATCACGCTCGGCGTCGCCGCCCTCGTCGCCATCAACTCCTTCAGGGCGAACGTAACCTCGGCCGTGCGAGACCAGGCGCGTGACCTGATGGGCGCCGACCTGCAGTTGGGCAGCCGCTGGGAGTTCTCCGACGACATCGAGGCGCTGATCGACTCGCTGCACCAGGCGGGCGCCGAGGTCTCCCGGGTCACCTACTTCACCTCGATGGCGCTGGCCCAGCGCTCCGGGCTCACCCGGCTGGTCGAAGTCATGGCACCTTCGGGCGGCTACCCCTTCTACGGCGAGCTGACCACCGACCCGCCGGGCCTCTGGCAGGCGTTCCGCAGCTCGCGCCAGGTGCTCGTCGACCCGGCGGCGCTCGTCCAGCTCGACGCCGCGCTCGGCGATACGCTGGCCATCGGCCGCGGCCGCTTCGTTATCGCCGGTACCGTCACGCGCCTGCCCGGCGACATCGGCCTGCGCTCTATCGTCGGCCTACGCGTCTACGTCCCCGCACCCTACCTCGACGAGACCGGGCTGCTCCGCTTCGGCAGCATCTCGTACCATCAGGTCCACCTGAAGATCGATGACCGCGAGGCGGTGAACGCTTTCGTCGAGACGCGCGACTCGCTGTTCGAGGCGAACCGCGTCTGGACTACGACGGTCGACGAATACGAGGAGAACTTGACCGAAGGCCTCGATCAGCTCGCCAGTTTCCTGGGCCTCGTCGGCCTCGTCGCCTTGCTGTTGGGCGGCGTCGGCGTCGCCAGCGGCGTACACGTCTTCGTCAGCGAGAAGCTCGACACCGCAGCGGTGCTCCGCTGTCTCGGCGCACGCCAGCGCCAGACCTTCGCCATCTACCTGCTGCAGGCCGGCCTCATGGGCCTCAGCGGCGCCGCCCTCGGCGTCGGACTCGGCCTGATCGTGCAGGCGGTCGTCCCGGGGGTACTCCGCGACTTCCTGCCGCTCGATGTTCCCTTCCACCTCGAGTGGACCGCGATACTCGCCGGGCTCGGGATCGGGCTCTGGGTTTCCCTGATCTTCGCCCTGCTGCCACTGCTGCGCATCAAGGACGTCGCGCCACTGCGCGCGCTGCGCCGCGATTACGAGAAGTCTAAGCGTCGCCGCGACCCCTGGCGCATCGCAACCTACGCCGCCCTCGTCGCCAGCCTGCTGGTTCTCACCATCTGGCAGGCGCCGCAGCCGCTCGTCGGCCTGGCGTTCGCCGCCGCCGCCGCCATCACCGCCGGCGCGCTCGGACTCACCGCCTGGGCCCTCATCCGCCTGACGCGCCGCTTCTTCCCGCGCCGCGCCCGCTTCACCCTGCGCCAGGGCATCGCCAACTTGTTCCGACCCCATAACCAGACGGTCGCCGTCGTCCTAGCCATCGGCTCCGGCGTCTTCCTCATCACCCACCTCTACGTCGTACAGAGCAACCTGCTGCGGCAGCTCACCGTCGAGACGCGACCCGACCGGCCAAACCTGGTGATGTTCGACATCCAGCCGGACCAGGAAGCGGGCGTTACACAGACAATGGACGAGCACGGCGCGCCGGTCATCGATAGCACGCCCATCGTGCCCGCGCGACTCACCCACGTCGGCGAGCGCAGTGTCGACGAGATACTCGCCGACTCCAGCGGACCGCGCATCCCACGCTGGGCCCTGGTCCGCGAGTATCGGCACACCTATCGCGACAGCCTGGCCGGCTCCGAGCGCTTGATCGACGGCCAATGGTTCTCGGAGGAGGAACCTACGGAAGGCATCGCTCGCATCTCCATCGAGGAAGGCATCGCCGAGGAGCTGAGGGTTGATATCGGTGACCGGATGACCTGGGACATCCAGGGTGTCCCCATCGAGACCGAGATCACCAGCGTGCGGCGCGTCGACTGGGCCCGCTTCGAGCCCAACTTCTTCGCCGTCTTCGAGCCCGGCGTGCTGGACGACGCGCCTCAAAGCCTGCTCGTCCTCACCCGCGTCGAGGACCCCGTCAGCCGCGCAGAACTGCAGCGCGATCTGGTGGTCGACTACCCCAACGTCGCGACCATCGACATCACCGTCATCATCGAGGCCATCGATTCCATCCTCAGTAAGGTGGCGCTCGCCATCCGCTTCATGGCCCTGTTCAGCATCGCCTGCGGCCTCGTCATCCTGGCCGGCGCCATAGCGACTTCCCGCTACCAGCGCGCACGCGAGTCCGTCCTGCTCAAGACGCTGGGTGCCAGATCCCGCGTCATCAGCCGCATCCTCGCCACCGAGTACTTCGCACTCGGATCCTTCGCCGGACTCGCCGGCGTAGCACTCGCCAGCATCGCCGCCTGGATCGCCGTCAGGTTCCTGTTCGAGATGAGCTTCAGCCTGCCGGGGCTACCGCTCTTCGCTCTCTGGGTGGGAACAGCCCTGCTGACAACGGTGATCGGCTTGGCAAACAGCCGCGATGTGGTACGCCGAACACCACTGGCTGGCATGCGCGACTTCGCCGAATGATGGGATGATCGCTCTACCGGCCACCGGCTACCGACCTACCGCACACCGCAGACCGCACACCCACTAATCGACAAGCGTCCCCTCCTCCCGCCGACCCCGCCAGTGCCGCAGCAGCTCCTCCATCTCGCGCTCCAGGAACGCGTAGAAATCGCGCTTCACCGTCAGTCGCTGCTTGCGCTCCTCCGGCGCGCTCTCCAGCACGCTCAACCCCCGCTCCGCCAGCGCCCGCGCCTCCGCCACACCCACGATCCGCTGCCGCATGATCCCCTCGAACGCGTCCGATCGCACTCGATAGTGGGCCTGCCGCGCTGCCCGAACCCCCACCCGCTCCACCAGACCCAGGCTCTCCAGCAGCCGCGTGTTCGTGCTCACCGAGCCCTTGCTCACTCCCAGCGCTTCGACTAGTTGTCCCGCTGTCTGTTGCGGCGGCTCGCAGACGTGCAGCCACCCCCAGATGCGGCCGGCGGTGCGCGGCAACCCCCAGCGCTCGAAGAGCAGCCCCCACTCCTCGACGTAGGCCAGGAGGCTCTCGTGCCGCAGGCTCTCGTTGTTCGCGTTAGGGTTCATGCCCGCTTGACAGTTCTGGACGTTCAATATATACTGAACTTAGAGCACCGTGTCAATAGATCACCCCAGCGTCAGGTCGCGACCATGAACTGCACCCGAACCCTCGCCCTCGCGCTCGCCCTCTTCTCCGCGCCCACACTGGCACTCGGCCAGGAGTCCGCCCGGGACATCATCGACCGGGTCGACCGCATCATGCGTGGCGAGTCGAGCCACGGCCTCGCCACGATGGAGGTGGTGACGGAGAACTGGGAGCGCAGCATGACGATGGAGATCTGGTCGCTGGGGACCGAGTATTCGCTGATCCGCATCACGGCGCCCAACAAAGAGGCGGGGACGGCGACGCTGAAGGCGGGCGACGACATCTGGAACTACCTGCCGCGGGTCGACCGCTCGATCAAGATTCCGCCGTCGCTGATGATGGGGGCCTGGATGGGCTCGCACTTCACCAACGACGATCTGGTGAAGGAGAGCCGGCTGATCGAGGACTACGACATCGAGTTCGGCTACGACGGTGCGCGCGACGGTGTCCAGGTGTGGGAGTTCGTTCTGACGCCGAAGCTGGAGGCCGCAGTCGTCTGGGGTCGTATCACGTACGAGGTGCGGCAGGACGACCTGATGCCGACCTGGGCGCGCTATTACGACGAAGACGGCAACCTGGTCCGCACCATCACGTTCAGCGACTATCAAGTAATGGGTGGTCGCTTGGTCCCGGCGCGGATGGACGTGCTCCCGGAAGACAAGCCCGGCGAGCGGACCACGGTCGTTTACTCGGAGCTCGAGTTCAACATCGACATCGACGAGAGCTTCTTCTCGCTGCGGGCTCTGCGCGGTCGCGGAAGGTAGGCTACGATGCTCTCCCGTCCCTGGTGGCGTATCGGCTGGCGGAATCTCGGCAGAAACCGGCGGCGCACTCTAATCACCGCGGCCGGCCTCGCCTTCGGTTATCTGGCTGTCGTCGTACTCATCGGTCTGATGGATGGGCTGACGGCCGAGATGATCGAGAGCGGTACCGGCGTGCTTTCAGGCCAGTTACAGGTACACGACATCGAGTACCGACCCGAGCGGAAGATCTACGACACCATCGGCGGACGCGACGGTGCGGACGTGGAGCGCCTCGTTCGAGAGGTCGCCGCCGATCCGGTCGTCGAAGCGGCGGCGCCCCGCGTCTTCGCCGGTGGGCTGGTCAGCTCGGGCGAGTCCACGGTCGCCGGCATCTTGATGGGCGTCGATCCCCAGCTCGAGGCCGGCGTCAGCCGCTTGATGGACAGCATTGTACGCGGTCGATCTCCTGCAGACGGGACCAACGAGATCCTCATCGGCACCGAGATGGCGCGCCAACTCGACGTCGACGTCGGTTTTGACGAGCTCGTCCTCATCGCACCGGCTGCCGACGGCTCGATGGGCTACGACCTGTACACGGTCTCCGGGGTCTACCAGAGCGGCATGGCCGAGCTCGACGCGTCGTACGCGGTCATGCCGATCGCCTCCCTCCAAATCCTGGTCGCTCTCGATCCCGGGCGGATCCACGAGATCGCCGCTTCGGTCACCGACCCCTGGCTGGCGCCCGAGGCCGCCGACCGGCTGACTGCCGAGCTGTCCCCGCTCGACCTCGATATCGAGGTTGCGCCCTGGACCGAGCTGCGACCTGAGATGCTCGACTACGCACAGCTCGCCGACGGCTGGAGATTCGTCGTCATCTTCATCGTCTTCGCCATCGCCATTTTCGGCGTGGCCAACACGATGCTGATGGCGACGTACGAGCGGCGCCGCGAGATCGCGGTGATGCTGGCGCTGGGCACGACACCTTTTTCCATCGTGCGCAGCGTGCTCTCCGAGGCGCTCGCCTTGGGGATCTTGAGCCTCGCCTTCGGCGCCGCCATCACCTTCCCGGTGATGTTCTGGTTCCACAACGCACCGCCCGACCTGAGCTGGATCTACGGTGATTACACGATCTTTGGAGCGCTGATCCGACCGCGCCTGCGCGTCGAGTACCACTTCGCCATGGCGTTGTGGACCGGCGTTGCGCTCCTGATCACGGCCTTGCTGGCGTCGCTCTATCCTGCGGCCCGCGCCGCACGAGTGCCGCCCGCCGATACACTCTCAGGACTATGATGACCCGCGCGATTACCCTGGTCCGGCTGGCTCTGCGGAACCTGCGGCGACAGGCTCGGCGCAGCGCGATCACTGCGGCCGCGATGATCGTCGGCGGCGCGCTGATGATCTTCTCGTTGTCGATCGGCGATGGCGGCCACGAGCAATGGATCGAATCAGGCGCCCGTATGGGCAGCGGTCACATCGCGATCCAGGCGCCCAACTTCCACAAGAGCCGAAAGATCGACGATAGGCTCAGCTCCTCGGCGCGTGGTGCCGCCGAATCGGCGTTGCGGCGTCCTGAGGTCGCCGAGCACACCCTCGCCGCAGTGCCACAGCTCGCCGTCGTCGGGCTGGCGAGCTCGCCGACCGGCGCCCGCCCGGCCCAGATCATCGGCGTCGACCCGATCGCCGAAGCGGAGTTCTCGATCCTAGACGACAAGGTGATCGAGGGCCGTTACCTCCAGCCCGACGACCGGCTCGCCGCCTACGTCGGCGCCGGCCTACTGGAGGGCCTCGACCTCAGGCTCGGCTCGCGCTTCGTGCTCACCGCGCAAGACGCCGACGGCGAGATCGCCGGCCAACTCGTACGTGTGGTCGGTGTCTACCGCACCGGGGTACCCGAGGTCGACGAGGCCGTCATCCACATCCCGCTGGCCACCGCCGGCTCGTGGCTGCGCTCCGGAGACGACGTGACGACAATCGCCGTGCTCCTCGACCAAAGCAGCAGAGTGCGCCCGGTCAGCCGTATCCTCGAGCGCGAGCTGAGCGCCGAGCGCGAGGCGGGAAATCTCACGGTGCTGGGCTGGCGCGAGGCGATGCCCGTGCTGGACGCGGCGGTACGGATCGACGATCTAGGCAACTACGTCTGGCAGGGCATCATGTTCGGCATCATCGCCCTCGGCATCGTCAACACCGTGCTCATGTCGGTAATGTATCGCAAGCGCGAGTTCGGCCTGCTGCAGGCCCTCGGCTTCACACCGCGGCAGACCGGTGGCCTGATAGTCACCGAAGGTGTAATTCTCACATTCGTGAGCGGCCTGATCGGCATCGCGCTCGGACTGTTCCTCACCTGGTATTTCTTCCGCGATGGACTCGACTTTTCCTTCGCCTGGGACGAGGAATGGAGTTTCTCGGGCATCGCGATGGATCCGGTCTTCGTTCCCTTGTTCCGTGTGACGCGGGTCATTCAGTCGCTTGTCTTTCTCTTCTTGATCGGCACCTTCGCCTCACTCTATCCGGCTTACCGCGCGACACGCATCGATGTCGCTGAAGCGATGAAGTTCGAACGATGATGACTACGAATATGAACGACCGTAACATGGCAGCGGTACGGACCGACAACGTCTGGAAGATCTTCGAGCAGGAAGCCGAAGAGGTACAGGCGGTCCGCGGCGTTACACTGGTGGTCGAGCCCGGCGAGTTCATCGCCATGGCGGGTCCGTCGGGATCCGGCAAGACAACGCTGCTCAACCTGATCGGCGGCCTCACACGATCGAGCCGCGGCGGAATCTGGGTGGAAGGGCGCGACATCTCGTCTATGTCCAACCGCGAGCTGGCGCGCATGAGACTCGAGCGCATCGGCTTCATCTTCCAGGCTTACAACCTGCTGCCGGTCCTCACCGCACTGGAGAACGCCGAGTTCCCGCTACTGCTGCAGGGCGTGAACGGCGGCGAGCGTCACCGCCGGGTTAGCCAGCTGTTCGAGCGCACCGGCCTCACCGGCCTCGAAGACCGAAAGCCCGGCAAGCTCTCGGGCGGCCAGCAGCAGCGGGTCGCGGTCATCCGGGCAGTCGTCGCCCGGCCGGCGCTCGTACTCGCCGACGAGCCCACCGCCAACCTCGACACCACTGCGAGCGACGCGCTGCTCGACATGATGGAGGAGTTGAACCGCGACCTCGGCACCACCTTCGTCTTCGCCACCCACGACCCACGCGTGATGGAGCGGGCGCGACGGCTGATCCGGCTGGTCGACGGCGCGATCGAATCGGACGATCGGCGTCGGCCCGAGCCGCACCGGTGAGCAGGCCGGCGACGCTCGCCCTGCTCTTCACCCTGCTGGGGGCCGCACGTGCCCACGCCCAGCAGCTCCCCGAGATTCGCGGCTACTACCTGAACGTCCCGCTCTGGAACGACTCCACGCCATTCGCCGTCGGTGGCTTCGGTGATCTGCAGCGGCTGCGCCTGATGACGGCGCCGGCGCTCGGCCCCCTCGACTTCGAGGTCGCCTACGAGCACCTGCTCTCTTATAGCGAGCGCGCCGTATCCGCAGCGGTCGGCAGCATCATCGGGGGATTGACGCCGGGCGGCGGTGAATGGCTGGACTTGCAGTGGACGATCGAGGAGTCGGACCACTGGCTCTGGCGCCACCGCTTCGATCGGCTCAGCCTCCGCTACGCCGGAGAATCGTTCGAGGCAACCGTCGGCCGGCAGACGATCTCCTGGGCCACCACCCTCTTCCTGACGCCCGCCGATCCGTTCGCGCCATTCGACCCCGCCGACCCGTTCCGCGAGTACCGCGGCGGCGTGGACGCGATACGCTTCCAGGCCTTCCCGGGCACGCTCAGCGATATCGACCTCGTATTGCGGATGTCCGACACCGGCAACGGTGAGACGCTGACCGCGCTGGCCCGCGGGCGCACGGTCTGGAAAGGATGGGAATTGTCTGCCTGGGGCGGCAGCCTGCACGAGTCCGCCGCCGCGGCGCTGGGCGCGGCCGGCTCCGTAGGTCCTGTCGCGCTACGCGGAGAGCTCTCGCTCAGGGACGAGGCCGACGAGTTGATCCTACGCGGAACGATCGGCGCCGACACCCGGCTCGAGGCGTTCGACCGTGACCTCTATCTCGTACTCGAGTATCAGCACGATGAGTTCGGCGCCGCAGCCGCCGACGAGCTGCTCGGCGTCGTGCTCTCCGAACCGCTCGCCCGCGGCGAGCTGCAGGTGCTGGGCCGCGACGAGTTCGCCGCCCAGGCCAGCTACCAGCTGCACCCACTGCTGGGCACCAGCCTGATCCTGCTCTGTAACCTCAACGACCCCAGCGCGCTGGTCTTCCCCGGCGCCTCCTACTCGCTCTCCAACGAGGTCACCCTCCAGGGCGGTCTCTACCTCGGTTTCGGCGATGGGACACAGGAAAGCCAGTTCGACATCCCGTCCGAGTACGGAATCGTGCCGACAACCGTCTACCTGTCGCTGACCGCCTTCTTCTAGACCTCGAACGTCTCTCTGCTCACGCCGGGCGACGCCGACCGCTCGAGCGCTCGCCTGAACAGCCAGCCGCTGACAAACAGCGCCAGCGCGATCCACAGGATGCCCCAGAACAGCGTGGGAACACCGGTCAGCTCGGCCAGCATCCGGGCATCGGACATCAGCTCCGGCCGCTCGAGCACGTCGCTCTTGATATCGAGGATCGCGTAGAGGCAGCTGGTGAGACCGAGGACCGTGAGCAGCGCGGCGTTGCCCTCGACCGGCAGCTGTCGGCCCGCCGCGATCAGCACACCGCCGAACGCCACGCCGAACACCAGTCCGAACGGGTTGCGCACGTAGAGGAGCGTGGTGCCGATGACCAGGGCGCCGATGACGCCCGCGGCGATTCGCGGGCCCGATCCGCGGCCGCGGGCCGCCCACAGGATCGCCGCACCCCAGAGCAGGCTGCCGAGATAGCCGGCCGACAGCACGAGGAACCTGTTGCCGCCGGGGCACTGGCAGAGTCCGCCCTCGTTCGGCGTGATCACGATCCTCTCGATCGTGCCACCCGTCGCCAGCGCCATCGCGCCGTGACTGACCTCGTGTAGCAGAACGACGAAGATCTTCAGGGGATAGACGATCGGCGTGTTCCAGAAGAACCACAACGCCACGAAGTAGACGGCGAACCCCGCAAGAAACTTGACGCGTCGCTTCGTGATCTCTGTCATGTTCCGTCCGTCACGTGCTTCGGGGTTCGCCGTCTTCACCTGCCCACTGCATGTCGTAACGACTACGCTACCGCAGCCGCTCGACACCGAACATTACGGGCCGCATCTCACCCTTGTTTCGCACGCCGGACTCGCAAACCCTCGACCCGGTCCACCCGTACGCACAGCCGGTAGGCCCAGTATGCGGCGACGAGTAGGATGGTGACGGCCAGCGGGATCGCGCCAGCCCCGTGCTCAATCTCATCCGCTTCCACCGGGCCCGCAGCCAGATACCCCAGCAGGCCGGCGATGTTGTTCACCGCATGCACCACCACGGCGGGCAGGATACTGCCGCTGCGCCAGGTCACCCAGCCGACCGGCAGGCTCCAGAAAAAGAAGAACAGCACTCCATCGGGGCCGTGCAGTAACCCGAACGCCATCGCCGCCACCGCGATGGCGTACCCGTGCCGCAGTCGCACCTCCAACACTCCTTGCAGCAGGCCCCGAAACAGTGCCTCCTCGATTACCGGTGCGGCCAACACCACGCCGACCACCAGGGCGATCTGCTCCAGCGTTCCCTCGGCCGCCCTGACAAACTCGATGTCCTGCGCCGGCGGTCCCAAGATGATCGTGGCCGACAGGTTGAAGAACAGCAGCGCGACACCCAGCTGCAGCGCCAGCGAGTAGGCGGCACGCGGCACGCGCAGCAGCCTGAGCGCGGCCCGTACACTGCGGCCGGTAGCCGCCAGATAGAACGCCACGCCACCCAAGAATCCGATCTCGCCCAGCAGAAAGGCGATGACCAGCGATCTGCTGACCAGGCTGCCCAGCCCGGTCAGAACCAGCGCCAGGGCCAGCCCGGTGAAGAAGGCGCCCACGACGGCACCGAGACCGGGTGCGCGACTCGCCCCCGGCGTCGGAGCCTCCGCTCCACCGTATCGTGCCGATCGCCGATCGCTATCCGCCGGTCGCATCCTATCCCCACTCGCCTTCCAACAGGTCGGCCCGACTACTGCAGCGTCACCGGTTTAACGTTTCACTGAGGGCCGGCATCTACACAATACGGAGCGACGCGGCACGCTGGAATCGCCGAGTTCGCCCCGACGCAAAAGGTTACGACGGCAGGTACGATCTGGCCAGTAAGCGGCGCATAATTCACCGGGTCGCTCCGTTCCAGACGGGATACAGCAGCGGGGAAGCAAGGGGCGGAGCACCCGGTGAACACAGCGAGCTGAGAAACGCGCTACCGGCCGGTCGGCAGTGATGCCGGGTCAGGGAATGACAGCTGGTGAGGACAGGTCTGAGGGGATTAGGTCCTCGAGTCTCCTGGCCCGGCATCCTTACGTCAGCCACGCTCCTCCCTCGACAGATGCGCCTCCCCGGGCTAATGTGTCGTTACACCGTACTACCTTTGTTGCGCTGGCACCGTCACAGCCGGGCCCGTTCGCGCCCGGCTCCTACCCGGAGGCGCCCATGAAACTGTCCGTCAAGTCGCTGGCAATAGCCTGCGCCATCCTTTGGGCGGCGACTGTCTTCCTGATGGGTCTGGCCCACCTGATCTGGCCGAGCTACGGCACCGCCTTCCTCGAGCTTGCCGCCTCGATCTATCCGGGGTACGAAGTCGGCGGCTTCGGCTCGGTTATCGTCGGGACCCTATACGCGGCCGTCGACGGCGCGGTCGGCGGAGCCATCTTCGCCTGGCTCTATAACCGGTTCGCCGGCTCGCCTGCCGCCGGCTGACGACCGGGACGACTCGGCCGCCCCGACCGCGAAACTTCACCGTTCCCGGGATCGTAGGGACGCCTGGACGGCACTAGCAGGGTCATTCCAACCCTTTCGCCAGCTGGCATGTCTAAGCGAGAGGACCCAGCCACGGTATCCCAATGCGCCCCGTGGGGACGGCGCGTGTCCATTTACAGCTGCCACAGCGGAGGCACAGTCATGAGGTTTCGGTACTTGAGCGCCTTGGTATCCGGCGTCCTGGTCGTCATGACGGCGACACCGGTCCAGGCACAGCGGGAGTACTCGTTCGAGGGGGACGAGCTCCTGGTCACCAACCTGGTCGGCGAGGTCACAGTACGTGGCCACGACGGTTCCCGCATCATCGTACGCGTCCAGCCGGGCGGCGACGATGCCGATGCGATCACCTTCGAGGTCAAGGAGGGTGGCCGCGCCGAGTTCCACTCGGTCTTCCCGCTCGATCGGGCCACTGAGATCCACTACCCGCGCCGCCGCGGCGGAAGTAGCCAGTTCCGCCTCGAGAACTGGACCGATGAGAGCTCATTCCTGGAACAGCTCTACTCGGGCGTCTCCGGCCGCGAGCGAATCGAGATCGGCAGCAACGTAGGTCGCGGCGCCCTCGAGGCGTGGGCCGATCTGGAGGTCCTGGTGCCGCGCGGCGTCGATACGCGCATCGCGATCGCCGTCGGCGAGATCAGAGCGATGAATGTGGACGCGGGGCTCGACCTCGATACGTACAGCGGCTCGGTCACGGCCGAGAACATCGGCGGCGATACGCGGATCGATACCGGTAGCGGCTCAGTCGAAGTCACCGGCATCGTGGGCGACCTATGGGTCGACACGGGTTCCGGCAGCGTCGACGCGGCCAATATCGAGGGCCACGACATCCGCATCGACACGGGCAGTGGCGGCGTCACGGTCGAGAATGCCGCGGCGGCCAGCCTCGAGGTCGATACCGGCAGCGGCTCGGTACGGACCCGCGACGTCTCCTGCGATCGAGCGAACATCGACACCGGCTCCGGCTCGGTGACCCTCGATCTGGTCAGGATGGGCGGCGGTAACTACGTGATCGACACCGGCAGCGGTGCTGTGACCGTCAATCTGCCGGCCGACGCCTCGGTCCACGTCATCGCCGAGACGGGCAGCGGCGGCATCAACCTCGACGTGCCCAACGCCATGCTGCGCCGCATGAGCCGCGACGAGATCGAACTCGAGATCGGCGGCGCCGACGCGCGGCTCGAGATCGACACGGGCTCCGGCGGCATCACGCTGCGCACGCGATGAAGCAGTAATCAGTAATCAGTGATCAGTAGCTAGTGATCACTGGCTACTGATCACCGATTACGGCCGGCCTTTGAGCGAGGCCAGCGCGACGGGGAGAAGTATGAGTGGGCTGGGATCGCCGCCCTCGAACGCCAGCCCCAGCAGCGCCCCGAAAAAGCCGCCGGCGACTCCGGAAGCGCCGATCACAGCACCCCTCCATTCGGTGAAGAAGAGATGCTCCTCAACGTGAATCCGCGTCCGGCCGACGTCTCGTGTCACCGTGACGATCACCCGCCGGACGTCCTCACCGGATGCGGCGGGGCTCCAGGTGAGTGTCCTACCAACTGTGGAGACGTGGCCGACGATTCCGAGTGTCCCCTGGATCTCGTCCACCAGCGCTTCGTGCTCCGACTCCCGTATCTCGCCCTCTACGGTACGGTCGACCGCCACTCTGTCCCTACGCGGCTCCGGCGACCGGGCTGCCATCTCCCTGCGCTCGGCGATCCCCGAACCGGCCGGCCGGGCCAGTTCTCTCGCCGCTTGGCGCACCAGCTCCGGTGGCATGCCCACATCCGCCGCAATCTGCTCGACGGCGCCGATCGATAACGCGCCTTCTTCTGTGGGCTGTGTGGCCTCCAGCTCGGCGGCGCGCTCGAGGATCTTGCGGACCTGACTGTCGTTGAGCCTGACGCTCCCCGCGGCCGCAGCGGTCAATGCATCGGCGAACTCCACCGGCGTCGCGAACCTGCGGTCGGGCCGCACCGCCAGTGCCCTGACCAGCGTCTGCTCGACCCGACCCGGTAGCCCATCGAGGCGCTCGCGATGCTCGGGCGCTGCATCGACGAACCTCCCCAACCGCAGCCCGTCTTCCGTCGGCCACAGCCCCGGCGTCTCGCCCACGAGCATCTCATAAACGACGCAGGCGAGTCCGAAGACGTCGGTTCGCTCGTCGAACTCGGTGATCGCCGCAGCCTGCTCGGGGCTCATATAGCCCGGTGTCCCCAGTGGCACGCCGGTGCGCGTGCTCAAGCGCCGCGGCGACCTGCTGGGCAATGCGTAGCGCGATGTCGAGAGGGACTGCCGTGCCGCGGCTCAAGTGACCGCGTAGCGAGCCGCCGGCCACATACGGCATCACGTAATAGAGAAAGCCGTCCGCTTCCGCCGAATCGAGCAGCGGCAGGATGTGTGGGTGATTGAGTCGGGCGGTGATCCGGATCTCGCGCAGGAAGCGGTCCGACCCCACAGCCACGGCCAGCTCCGCCCGCAGAATCTTGATCGCGACGTCACGCTCGTGCCTCAGATCGCGCGCGATCGATATCGTCAGTCATCCGAGGTAGCGTCGCCGGGCTCCAGTGCAGGCCGCGTAGCTTTCCCCGCCAGCGCCGCCAACCGATCGGCAAGCTCGAGCAGCTTCGGTCGGTGGCGAGCTGCTTTACCCTTGAGGAAGATGGCCACAGCCGAGATGGCGCCGACGGGGGCGAGCAGGATCGCCAGTAAGAATGCCCGGTCGCCCAAGCCGAGCGCACTGATTAACCCGATCCCGGTGAGGACCCCGACGCCTACGCCCCAGGCCGGTACGAATATCCTCCAGCCCGACAGCTCGAAGCGTTCCTCGATGTGGACCTGCGTCTTCCCGGCCTCCGGGGTGACCGTCACGATGACCTTGCGGTCATCGGTTCCCGGGGCGGCCGGACTCCAGGTGAGTGTGTCCCCAAGCACCGAGACGTGACCCACCATGCCGAGCGCCGTCTGGATCTCGTTCACCATGGCCCTGTGAACGGACGCATCGATCTCGCCCGCGACCGTCCGGTCGAGTATCAGCGTGTCCTTGCGATAATCGACCTGCGTCGGGCCCGGCGCCGCCTCGTGCGGCACGACACGCCCGCCCGGCGGGCCCAGCTCCCTCACCGCCGCGCGGACGTGCTCCGGGGGAATGCCGACCTCGGCCGCCACCTGCTCGATCGCACCGACGGAGAGCGCGCCCCTCTCCGTCCCCTGCTCCGCCTCTAGCTCCGCCGCACGCCTGAGAACCTCATCCACCTGCGCCTCGGTCAACTTCGTGCTTCCGGCCGCCGCCAGCGCCAGCGCGTCGGCGAACTCGCCCGGCGACCCGAACCGCTCCGCCGGTCGCGCCGCCAGCGCTCTCACCAGCGTCTGCTCGACCCTGCCCGGTAACTCGTCCAGCCGCTCGCGATGCTCCGGCGGCGCGTCCAGCAACCGTCCCAGCCGCGCGTCATCCGGACTGGGCAGAGCCACCGGTGTGCCGCCGGTCAGCATCTCGTAGACCACGCACCCCAGGCTGTAGACATCGGTCCGCTCGTCCAGCTCCGCCACGCCCATCGCCTGCTCGGGGCTCATGTAGCCCGGTGTGCCCACCGGGAACCCGGTACGGGTCAGCGCCTCCCGGCCCGCCAAGATCACCGCCTTGGCGATGCCGAAATCCGCCACCACCGCCAGCCCCTCGGAGAACAAGATGTTCTCGGGCTTCACGTCCCGGTGTATCACGCCGTGGCGATGGGCCAGGTCCAGCGCCGCCGCCACCTGCCGGGCGATCCGCAGCACCGCCTCGACAGGCAATCGCGCCTCGCCAGCCAAGCGCCGGCGCAGCGAGCCACCGGCCACGTACGGCATGACGTAGTACAAGAAACCGTCCGCCTCGCCCGAATCGAGCAGCGGCAGGATGTGTGGGTGATTGAGCTGGGCGGTGATCCTTATCTCGCGCAGGAAGCGGTCCGAGCCGACCGCCGCGGCCAGCTCGGGGCGCAGCACCTTGACCGCGACCTGCCGCTCGTGCTTGAGGTCGCGCGCCCGGTAGACGGTGGCCATGCCCCCGCTGCCGAGCTCACCCTCGATCGAGTAACGCTCCGCGAGGGCCGCCCTGATGCGCTCGGGATCGTCCATCATCGGCCCTCAAGATGCCGCCTCGCCAGCGCGACCGCCAGATTGCTCTTTCCTCGGGGCTCACCGCCCGACACGGCGCGATTGACCGGCGTCGGTCGTGAACGGGAGGTCGCGATGACAGTCAGATACAAAGCCGGATTGTTGATCGCCCTCGCCGCGGCTGATGGCGACGCTCGACCGCATCCAGGCCGAAGCGGACCTCGAGGAATTCGTCGAACGCATACCGGAAGACGCCGTCTTCATGCCGCCGGCGAGCCGATCCCATTCGACAACAAGTACCTGATGGTGCTCGAGAGGGGAACGGACGGATCGCTTCAGATCTGGCGAGCGATTTTCAATAGCAATCGGCAGACTGACCACTGACCACTGATCACTGACCACTGATTACTGATCACTGACCACTGATTACTGATCACTGACCACTGACCACTGATTACCGACTACCGACTGCCGTCCGCCGGAATCATCAACTTCCACAGACCCAGACCGAGCAACGCGTTGACCAGGAAGTGGGCGCTGATCGCCGGCCACAACCCCGCGCCCACGATCACCGGCAGGCAGAGCACGTAGCCCATGAGGAACGCGCGCACCACGCCCGCCTGACCCTGGTAGCCGTGCAGCACACCGAAGGCGAGGTTGGCAACCAGCGCCGCCAGCCAGCCGTTCTCCAGCCAGCCGCTCAGACCGGCGAGCAGGAAACCATGATAGGCAAATTCTTCGCAGAACCCGGCGCTCGCCGACACGCCGAGGAAGGCCCAGCGCTCCTCCGGGCTTTGCGGCATCAGGTGGTAGGTGAGCGGTGACTCCCGGATCCCCAACCGCGCCGCACCACGGCTGATCAGGTAGTTGCCCACCAGCGCGCCGCTCGTCGCGGCCGCGGTCCACCCGACGAACGAGCCGAGGCCGGTGGCGTGCAGGCCTATTGCAGAGACGGGGAGGCCCTCGGCCCAGAGCACGAAGCCGGCCAGGCCGCCCAGAATCACGATCCCGATGATCGCCGAGGAATAGAGCGCTCGCCGCGGCGGTAGCTCCAGCTCACGGTCCGACGGCTGCAGCAGCGCCAGGAACGGCACGCCGACCAGCAGGAAGAAGACGTAGAGACGTCCTGCCCAGCCGAACTCGACCGACGGGCTGAGGTCCTGGAAGATCGAACCCAATACGCTCACTCGCCGCCCCTATCGCTCAACCGTCCCGCCGTCCCGCGCCACGCTCCCACTTGCCCCAACCCACTACCCGGCCCAGCATGGTTACCATGGCCGGCAAGATCGAACATACCGCCCCACGGCTCAAGCGGTTGCTGAGGGACGCCGCCCACCCCGAGAAGCGCGAAGGACAGCTCGCCTACTTCAAGGAACCGATTCGCTGCCTCGGCGTCCGCGGGCCCGACATCCACCGGATCGCTGCGCTCGCCGCGAAGGAGTACCGCGGCGCCAAGCTCGGCCTGGACGAGGTCATCCAGATCGCCGACCGCCTCTGGCGACCAAGCATCCTCGAGGAGCGCGCCCTCGCCGTATTGATCGTCGCCAAGTTCAACCGGCGACTCGAGCGGCGCCATTGGGCTCATTTCGATGGCTGGGTCGACTCGCTGACCAATTGGGCCGAGACCGACGCCCTCTGCACCAAGGTCCTCGACCCGCTGCTCAGGAAGGAGCCCGGCCTCGTCGAACGCCTGAGACCGTGGACGCGCAGCGAGCTCCGCTGGCGTCGACGCGCCGCCGCCGTCGCCCTCGTATACATCGCCCGCCACGGCGGCGAGCACGAGGCCGCCTTCCAGATCTGCGATCGCCTGGCCGCCGACCGCGACGACATGGTCGAGAAGGCCGTCGGTTGGCTGCTCAAGGAGATCTCCCGGACCCGGCCGCAAGACGTCGCCGCCTACCTGATCGACAACATCGACGACCTCTCCCGCACAACCGTCTGCTACGCCTGCGAGAAGCTGCCACCGAAGCTGCGGGCCCGGGTTATGAAAGCCTAGGTTCGCTGTCCGGACGACACTCACTCCCCACGCCGATACACTACCCGGCCCTCGACCATCGTCAGTTCGGCAGTCACGTTCTCGATCTCCACCGGGTCGATCGTGAAGATGTCGTTCGACAGGACGACCAGGTCCGCATAGTACCCGGGCTCGAGCCGTCCCAGCACGTCCTCGAGGAAGCTCGCGTAGGCGGCACCGGTCGTGTAGGCGGCCACAGCCTCAGCCACGCTGATCTTCTGCTCGGGCACCCAGCCGTCGGGGTTCGCGCCGTCGAGCGTGCGGCGCGTGACCGCGGCATAGATTCCCAGCAGTGGGTCGATCGGCGCCACGGTCCAATCGCTGCCGAAGGCGAGCTTCGCACCGGCGTCGAGCAGGCTGCGGAACGCGTACGTCGTCTTGACCCGCTCGGCTCCGATCCGCTTCGCCGCCCAGCGCCCGTCGTCGATCGCGTGGTACGGCTGCATCGATGGGATCACACCGTCTCGCGCGATCCGCTCGATCGCCTCGCGCGTCAGGTGCTGCGCGTGCTCGATGCGGAAGCGGCGGTCGCGCGGCCCGTTGGCCGCCGCCGCCTCTGCGTAGGCATCGAGCAGCCAATCGTTGGCGCGGTCGCCGATGGCGTGGATGATGACCTGAAAACCGGTGGCGTCCCCGGCTGCGATCCACCCTTTGAACTCGGTCGTGTCATCGATCACTACCAGGCCCGAGCTTCCCGGCTCATCTTCGTACGGCTCGTAGAACCACGCCGTTGTCGAACCGAGCGATCCATCGACGAAACCCTTCAATCCACCCCAAAACAGGCGATCGTCGCCCCGACCCTCCCGTTCCACATACTCCGCCAGCCGCTCCCAGCTCGCCAGCGGCACCACGCTGTACACACGAATCGGTAGTTCGCCGCGGGCCCGGGCACGACGGTAGGTCTCGAGGTGCGCCCACGTCCCCATGTCCGTGATCATCGTCACCCCCCGCGCCACCGCGTGCTCGATCGCGGCCTGCAGTGCGCGATCTTGCTCTTCTTCCGAGGGCGGCGGCATCACGTCGGATACCAGCGCCATCGCATCGTCCTTCAGGATGCCCGTCGGCCGGCCGTCCGGGTAACGCACGATCGTTCCGCCCGGCACCTCCGGCGTCTCCGCCGTGATCCCGGCCAGCTCCAGCGCCCTGCCGTTCGCCAGACCCATGTGACCGTCCAGCCGCGCGACGAACACGGGCGTGCTCTCGGTCAGCGAGTCGATCCAGTCGCGCCGCGGCAGCTCGCCGCCCCACAGCTCGTGGTCCCACTGGCCGCCGGTTACCCAGTCGTCCGGATGCCCCGCCGCAAACTCGCCGATCCGCCGCGCGAACTCCTCCGGCGTAGCGGCGTCCCGCAGCTGTACGCCCGCCAGGTCGAAACCGCCGGCCACGAAATGCGTGTGGCTGTCCATCAGACCCGGGACCACACGACGACCGGCCAGATCGATCCGCTCCGTCGAAGCGCCGGCCAACTCCTCGATCTCCGCATCGCCGCCCACCGCCAGCACCCTGCCGCCCGCGATGGCCAGCGCCGTCGGCGCCTCGGCCGCCGCGACCGGCGACTCCGGGCCGTACCAGATCAGACCGCCACTCAGGATCAGCTCCGCTTCCACGTCCCGCCGCTCGGCGCAGCCCGCCAGCAGCGCCGCCGTCGCCACCATCAGAGTAGTACGCACCTTAACCATCGTGACACCTCCCGAGAACGCTATCGCTGCGGCCAAACCTCTTCCACTACCCGCTCGAGCGGCTCGGCCGTCGTACGCAGCCGAAACGCCTCCCGCGTCTGCATGTTGTACCGATCGCCCGGGGCGAGGAAGTAAAACACGCCGCCCGAGTCGAGACGGTGGCCGTGATCGTAGATGGCGACGTAGCTAGCACCGATCACACGGAACGAATCACCTCGCACCACGATCGCTGTATTCTCGTCGAGTCCGATCCCCAACAGCTCGGGATGCGCCTCGATCACCTCGATCAGATCGAACTGACGGTTGCGCTTCAGCAGGTGTTGATCGATCGCCACGTCACGCAAAAAGCCCAGCCCCTCCTCATGGTCGCCCATCATGATCGTGTTCGTCTCCGTGTCGCCCCGCACCAGGTACGAGCCCTGTATCGTGGCTCCCGCCGAGCTGCCGCCGATTACACCACCTCGCTCCAGCACGCCCCACAACTCGTCGTGCACCTTGCTACCCAAATACGAATCCGCCAGACGCCACTGCCGGCCGCCCGTGAACCACACGCCCCGTGCCGCATTGAGCGGCGCGATGAACTCGTCCGAGTTCGCCTCACTCCGGTCCCTCGTGTGAAGCACCGTCAGGTTCATCGCCCCGACCTCCCTCAGCTGCCGCAGGCAGGGGCAATACTGATCGTACTCATCTGCGCCACCCGCCGTCGGGATCACCACGATCGGCGCTTCCGGGCCGCCCGCCAGCTCCACGAACTCTTCGAGAATCGTGAGATCCCGCAGACCACCACCCACGACGACCAGCGACCCGTTCGCCGGGCCGACCTCCTGGGCAGCGCCGACTGCCGCGCTGCCGGCCACCAGCAGAACAACGACGAGAGAACCGAGTCCCGTTGCCACCTTCGACATAGATTCGACCTCCGAGAAAGTGCTGTCAGCCGCCGCTGCGCTCGGCGATGATCCGCGCCAGTGCGGGCGCCTCGATGTTCCCACCACTCACCACCACGGCGACGTTCTCACCGTGCACCGAGACCACGCCGGCGAGCAGCGCCGCGATCCCGACGGCGCCGCCACCCTCGACGACCAGTTTGTGCTCCGTGGCGGCGAACGCCATCGCATCGCGGATCTCGTCTTCCGAGACCAGCACGTAGTCGTCTACCAGGTCGCGGACCAGCTCGAACGTGTAACGGTTGTCGAGCCCAATGCCGCCCGCCAGCGCATGCGCGATCGTCTCCTCCTCAGGGTAGGCGATCGGCTTGCCCGCGTCGAGGCTCTCGTGCATCACCCGAGCGTTCGCCGCCGAGACACCGACCACGCGAAATTCCGGGTTCGTCCGCTTCAGCGCCAGCGTGATCCCGGAGATCAGCCCACCACCCGACAGCGGGACGACAACGGTATCAAGCAAAGGCAACTGCTCCAGTAACTCCAGCCCGATCGTTCCCTGCCCGGCGATGACAAACGGGTCGTCGAACGGGTGGACGAAGACCAGCCGACGTTCCTTCTCCAGCTGGAACGATCGCTCCTCCGCCTCATCGTAGGTCTTGCCGTAGAGGACGGTCTCCGCCCGGTGCCGACGGATCGCCGCCAGCTTGGTTGGGTCGACCCATTCGGGCACGCAAACCACAGCCGGTATGTCCAACAGGTCCGCGACGAACGCCACCGCGCGGCCGTGATTCCCGCTGGAACAAGTGACGATTCCACGCTCCCTCTCACTGCGCGTCAGCGACAGGATCTTGTTCGCCGCACCGCGGACCTTGAACGAGCCGGTCACCTGGAGATTCTCCAGCTTCAGCCAGACGTGACCGCCCGTCCGCTCGTCCAGCTCAGGCGAAGCGAGGACCGGTGTCTCCACCGCGATCCTCGCGATGGCCCCACGGGCGGCCTTCACGTCGATTTCGGTCACGGATTCGTCCCCCCTCGGACCACCCGGAATCCACGGTACCCCTCCGCCGCCTGCACTCCCCCCGACTTCCCGTCCGCCGGCTGGTCGGCGCTGCCGCCCAGCAGTTCACCTTCGCCGCCGGCCCCAACGACCCACTCGGCGACGTTGCCACCCAGATCGAAGATCAGCGCCTCGTCGCCCCGGCCCCGGAACCTGCCGACCTCTTCCAGCAGCGGGGCCGGCCCAGGCAACTCGGCGATCCGCTCGCCCAGTCGCTCGGCATCGTCGGGGTTGGGCGAATAGCCGGCCCAGTAGTCGAGCGTGTTCTCGGCCCCGCGCGCCGACCCGTAGACCGACTCCAGCTCTTCCGCCCTGCCCAATCGGTACGGCTCGCCGGTGCGGCGCGACAACCACTCCACGTAGGCCGTCGCCGCGCCGAACGTGATACCGCTGGCCGGGTAGTCCTCGGTACCCGGCTCGTACGCGTAGCTCCTGTCGAACTCAGCGTACTGCGCACGCGTCACCTCGAAGCGGCCGATCTCGAGCCCCATGTACTCCACCAGCTCGGGAACCAGCGTACCGTGCTGCAAGTGGCCGTAACGGCCGTCGGATCGCGCGATGCCTACCCCCTTCAGCGCCTCGGCCAACGGCGAGCCGTCTCTTAGCGCCTCGTTCTCCGGCTCGTACGTGCCGAACAGGTACCTGTCGAACCAGGCGAGGTCCTCTTCGACCTTGCGGCGCTGGTGGGCCAGCTTGCCGATACTGTGGGTCTCGCCCGGGAAGAGGATGAACTTCACCGGCACGCGGCCGATCTGCTGGAGGGCGCGGAAGTGCGACCAGCCCTGATCTGTCGGTACGTTGCGATCCTCGGTCCCGAAGTAGATGATCGTCGGCGTTTGCACGTCCTCCATGCGGAAGAATGGCGAGAGCTCGATGTAGCGCTGCGGATCTTCGTAGGGCACAGCCCCGAGGTAGTAGTCGTCGTACGAATGACCGAAATCGACATTGGCCCAGTCGTTGATCCACTCCACGTCGCCGGCCCCCGTCGAGGCCACCCGATAACGCGGATTCCGCGTCGTCAGCTCGATCGACAGGATCGCACCGTAGCTCCAGCCCAACGTCCCCAGCCGCTCGGGATCCACCAGCCCGCGCTCGATCAGATAGTCGACTCCGCTCTCCAGATCGGCCGTCGCCAGGCTGTACAGCTCCCCGCAACAGATCGATTCCACCCAGTCCAGTCCGTAGGACGAGCTGCCGTGATAGTTCGCCCTGAGCACGAACGTGCCCCGCTGGTTGAGAAGCACGACCGGCCGTGAATACGTCGTGCTCCACGAGTCGCGATCGGCGCTCGCCGGCCCCCCGTGGATGACCAGGGTGAGCGGGTAGCGCCTACCCTCCTCGTAGTCGAGCGGATAGTACAGCAGCCCTTCGACCGCCTCGTTCCGAGCACCCACCCAGTGCACGATCTCGACTCGCGGCTTCGGTTTGCCCGCGAACGACGAGTTCAGGTTCGTCAACCGCACCTCGTTGCGGATGCGTGAGCCCCGCAGCTGGGCACGATAGAGCTGGCCCGGCGTGTTCGCCCTCGAGTACGAGTAGACCAGCGTCCGCTCGTCCGCGCCCAGCTCGAAGCCCCAGATATTAGCGACGTGCGTACCCTCGATCAGATCGCGACGCCAGCCGCTTCCGCGACGCGTATATCGCGCCGGCGCCACGTGGACGCCGTCCTCCAGCAGGGCGACGAACCCGTCGGACGTGACCGCGTAGTCGAAGCCCAGCCCCCGATCCCACTCGAGGTCCACCAGCGTCGCGTCCCCGGACGCCAGATCGTAGTACATCAGTACGTTGATCGTCGCGGTCCGATAACGAGGATGCGTGGTCGAATCGTTGACTAGATAGAAGCCACTCCCGTCCCTCGCCCACTGCACGTTGCCGGGGATCACCCGCGATCCGTCGAAGACCTGGCGCCCCACGCCGCCCTCGAGATCCCACAGATAGGTCACCGGCGCGACTCGCCCGTCGTACCCGTAGGAGAGGCTCCGACTGTGGACCGCCACCGCTCGCTTCCCGTCGGGCGACAACTCGAAGCTGCGGATCCAGTCATCGTTGTCCGTCAGCCGCGTGACTCGCTTGGCCCTTACGGAGAAGGCGAAGATCCGCACCGGCGGCGCGTGCTCGGCATCCTCGACGACCCGGGAGGTATCGTCGCACCGCTCCGTCTCGACTTCGTAAAGCGTCGGATCCTCCTCGGCGATGAACACCATCGTATCGTCGTCCTTCCACTCGTACGAGCCGATGCGCCGCTCGAACCTCGTCAGCGGCCACGGCTCGCCGCCCGACGGGTTGATCAACCACAGCTGTGAGGAGGCCGCGCCGCCCTGGTTGCTCGGCAGCGGCCGCGAGCTGATGAACGAGACCAGTTCGCCCGATGGCGTCCAGCGCGGCGATGAGTGGGAGTAGTTGCCGCGTGTCAGCTGGATCTCGACATCGCTCGTCAGGCTCGACAGGTACAGGTTCGAGACCTGCCGTCCTACTTCCTCATCCATGTTCGACTTCACCCAGACGACCCAGCGCCCGTCGGGTGAGATCTGGTACTGGCCCGCCGACTCGGTGAACAGGATGTCGTCGATGGTCCAACCGTCGACATCCTGCTGAGCGCGGCAGATCCCGGCCGCGGCGGGCAGGGCGACGATCACGAAGGCGAAGATGAGAAGGATGTGCGGCTGAGGATGGCGGCTCGCTTGCATCGCTGGGCTCCTTCGGGCTGTCGATAATCGCGGGGCTCGGTGAGGCGCCTGCTAATCTAGGGACGGCACATGGAGCCGTCCATGCGGATGAGGGGGATCGTGGGCAGGAGAGTTGGATCGCCGAATTCTCAAGCGACCCTCCGCAACGGACAAGTAAAAAGGGGGCGCCCGGCGGCGCCCCCGAGACTACCTCGCCCTCGACCGGCGTCCTAACTCACGAGCGCCGGATCTGCACGCTGCCGTTAACCGTCTTGACCACCAGCTCGCGACCGCCGTCTCCGATCGTCGCCCGCACCTGCCGCGGTGAAAAGCGGCCGCTCACGGTCATCGGGTAATCGCTCGAGATATGGCCGTTCACCGTGGAGACGCTCACATCGCAGTCCAGGTCGCCCGGGAACTCGAGCGTGACGCTGCCGTTCACCGTCGTGAAATCCAACGTCCCGTCCCAGTCGGACCGGCCCATCGACACGGTTACCGATCCGTTGACCGTCGTCGCCTCCGCCAGGTCGGAGGTCGTGATGTCGATGCCACCGTTCACGGTGTGCGCCCTCACCTCGCTCTCCAAGCCGAAGGCCTCGACATCGCCGCTCACCGTGCGGCCGATGAAGTCCACACCGGCAGGCACCCGGACCACGAAGTCCACAGTCACGTCGTTCCTATTGACGTTCATTCGGCCGCGGCCGCCGGGACGGCACTCGTTCGGCTCGTCGGGGTCGTCGCTGGGATAGACGGCGCAGATCGTCACGCCGTTCGCATGCTCCAGCACGACCATCTCGATCTCGTCCGGATCGTCGCGCCTCCCGTGCAGGCGGGCCTCGACCTCGACCTCGTTGCCACGGGCCAACTCGGCGTTGATCTCGCCGATGACGCCCTTGATCTCGATGGCATCGCCGCGGTCGACCCGACCGCTCCAATTCCAGTCGCGATCCTCCGCCCCCGACCGGCTCGTCCCGGGCAACGGCGCCCAGGCCGCCAGTGCCAGTGCCAGCGCCATTACCGCTATCCTACGCATAGTGCTCATCTCCCTGTTGCCTGCCATCGATCCCGCCGTGTGAGATACCCCGCCGGCCCGAAAGGTTGGAACCGGGCCGCCGGGGAGCCCTCAGGGCGCCTAACGCCTGAGCAATTGGATATCCCCGTCGAACGAATGCAGCTCCAATCGGGCGCTGCCGTCACCGACGATGAAGCTGAACTTCCGGTCACCCTGCGCGCCTGTGATCTGGATCGGGAAATCCGCCTCGAACTCGCCGTCGAAGGTCGCCACCTCGATCGTCGCGTTGGTGCCTGCCGGAATGGTCACAACCACATCACCGTCGTGGGAGGTCAGCTTGTAGCGACCTTCGTCTCGGATGTCCCCGTCGAACACCACATCGCCGTCCACCGTCTTCGCCTCGACGATGCTACCCTCGATCCCCTCGAGCCGGATCTCGCCGTCGATCGACTCTGCATAGACATCGCCCTCGAAGCCGATGACCACGACCTCACCGTCCGTACCGTTCGCCTCCAATCGACCGCTCGAGCCCGTTACTCTCAGGTCACCCTCGACCGTATGGATCGCGATGTCGCCCGCACAATCGCTGATCTCGATGTCGCCTTCCAGCGTCTCAACGCGAACACCGTTCTGCGCGCCGTACACCGATACGTCCGACTCGAAACCCCACACATCAACCGCCATCCCCCTCGGGATCGTCAGCTCGTAATCGACCTCTTCCGGAAGACCATGTCGCGTCTCCGACTCTATCTTCACCGACCTATCGGACCGGATGATCTTCACCCGATCGTAGCTCGAATAGTCCGCCTGAATCCGGACCTCGTTCCGGTTCCAGGTCCGCACGATGACCTCGCCCGCGTGGTTCCGCACCCCGAGCACCGCGCTCGGGTCAACCGCGAACGTCGTGTCCAGCTCCGCGTCCTGTCCGTAGCCGCGATCCTCCCAGTCGTCCCAATCGTAGCGCCATTCATAGATGTCGTCCCAGGCAATCTCGAGATCCTCCAGGTACCAGTCCCAGCTCGGAACCGCGATCTCGAAGCCCGAGATGTAAAGATCGAATTCAGGGATCGCGATCGCCGGAATCTCGATCTCCACGACCTGCGGATCCAAGTTCCGCACATCGACTCGGACCTCTGGACCCTGTGGCGCCGCTACGGTCACCAGCGCTCCCACTAACAGCTCGGTGTACATCTGCCTGTCCCTCTCGGTTTAGCTTACCGCGCCGGTCATCTCTGCCGCGCGCCTGAGAAACTCGAGCTTCTGCCTCTTCGTTGCCGTCAAATACTCGTGCAGGTACTCACTCCCCGGATCCTGCGCCAGTGCGCGCTGCGCCTGCGCGATCGCCTGATCGATTATCATCAAATTCTCGGCGATTACACGGACGGTCGCCGTGTCCAGCCGGTCACGGCTCTCATCGATTATACCCTGCAGCTCCGCGATCGCCGCGTCGTAGCTCGACGCGGTGAATCCGGCGGCCGCAGTCGCTTCAACGGCCGGCTCGCCCGAAATCTGCGCTCCAGCCTCATCCGATCTCGATACCATCCAGGCCGCGCCCGCGGAGAGCACCATCAAGGCTATGCTCGCCGCAGCGAGCTGCGGCAGCGAGAGAGTCAGCCGACGCCGACTCAGCCGCGCCACTCGGCCCCGGCGATGCACCTCCAGATCGGTGACCTTCTCTCCCTCGCGCGCCTCACTGATCCGCTCGGCGATACCGGACCAGAGGTCCGTCGCCGGCGGTCTGTCTTCGAGCCTCTTGGCCCGCTCGACTACCTGGCGGAGTTGCTCCAGCGTCGCTGCGCACTCCTCGCACTCGGCGAGGTGCGCCTCGACCTCCCGGCGCTCGCCCGCGCTCAGCTCCCCGTCCAGATACTCGGACAACCTGTCTGTCCACTGATCACTCATATGAATCACCGCCCACTGACTACCGACTCACCGACCACCGATTACCGATCCAAGTAGTCACGGAGTATCATCCTCGCACGATGCAACTGCGACTTCGATGTCCCACTCGAGATGCCCAGTATTTCCGCGATCTCACCGTGCTTGTACCCCTCAACGTCGTGCAACACGAAAACCTGCTGCGCACCGTCGGGGAGCTGCCCGATGGCGGTCTCGAAGTCGATCGCGGTCTCGGCACCCCTCGGCCTCGTAGAGAGCCTGCCGACCACTCCCTCGCCGTCGACGAACCGCTCGCGCCGTATCCCCAACTGCTTGCGGCGTCCCAGAATCACGTTGATCGCCACCCGATGTAGCCACGTCCCGAACGCCGCCTCACCACGAAAACTCGACAACTTCTGCCAGGCCCTGACGAACACATCCTGAGTCGTCTCGTCCGCCAGCTCCGACCCGATCATCCGCCGGGCCAGGCTGTAAATCCGCGGGACGTGCCGGTGGTATAGCCGCTCGAAGGCGCCCGTATCTCCCGCGGCCGCCAGCACGGCGTCGTCCGCGTCCGCCAGCCGCACGTCCCGGTCTTGCTTCAGCTTTTCCACTCTCCAGGGCCCATCCCTCCTGCCACCCATTGAGATACCATGGGCGCCGAGAAGGTTGGAACCCTCTAAAGCGTTCTCTCCAAACGACTTGGACGGCTCACGAACAGCAGCGCCAGACCCACCGCCACCCCGAACGCCAGGAGTGTCGTGTCACCGATCAGCCAACCCACGACGATCGCCCCCAGGCTGCCACCCTCCGCCACCGCCCAGACCACCACCGCCCGCGGCAGCGTCTCGGTCCACCACTCGGACAGTTGCTCCGCCCGGCCCGGCGGCTTTATCCGCCCGCGCAGCATCTGTGCGACGAGGATCGCCGCGCCCAGCATGACGTAACCGGCCAGCCTGAGGCCCCGCGCCCCGGTCTCCGAGAGCTCGATGGCCATCTGGCTCCGCAGGTAGAGGAAGACGGCGAAGGCGACCGCCAGGCCGCCAGCCACGGCACCGTGGATGATCCGGGCCACCGTACCGACGTTCTCGGGGTCGACGGCGCGAGGCTGCTCGTTCATGGATACCTCCGTGGGTGTAAGCCGGGCTCAATCTAGCACGCAGTCGCTGAACGTGCCCACGGTCCGTTGTCCATCTCAATATTCACCATCCGGTGCCCAGTGGCCATCTGCCCGGCCGACTCTCAACCGGAGGACGAGCAACGTCCCACCGGCCAGATTCGCCCTGTATATTGGAAACTGCTACTTGCCAGCCGAATGTCCAATGCGCATCTGATCGTTGACTGGCGAATGCCGCATATCGGAGAGCGCCCACCACGCGCGAGGAGCCAGCGTGAACAAGATGCTAGCCGCAGCACTCGTACTCCTGGCACTCAGCGGCTGTGCCGCTGCCGACGAGTCCGAGAGCTTCACGATCCCTATCATCGATCTCGCCGCCGATACTCAGCGGCAGGTTGTCGTCGACAGGGAACCCGGCCAGTACCTGGGCCACCCCACCACCGTCCTGCTCGAGGACAACACCACGATCATCGCCGTCTACCCGAAAGGCCACGGCCGCGGCGCGATCGTGATGAAGAAGAGCAGCGACGGCGGCCTCACCTGGAGCGAACGGTTGCCCGTACCCGACAACTGGGCCACCTCACAGGAGGTGCCCACCATCTACCGCGTTACCGACCGCGCCGGCGTCACCCGACTGATCCTGTTCTCCGGTCTCTACCCCATCCGCATGGCAGTGTCCGGGGACGACGGAGCGACCTGGACGCCGCTCGAACCGATCGGCGAGTTCGGCGGAATCGTCGCCATGGCCTCCGTCGAGCGCCTCGCCAACGGCGATTACATGGCCCTGTTCCACGACGACGGCCGCTTCCTGCACGGAACCGGCGAACCCGGCGGCTTCCGGGTCTTCAAGACGGTCTCGACCGACGGCGGCCTCACTTGGAGCGACCCGCTTGTGGTCACCGAGCACCCGCAGGCCCAGCTCTGCGAGCCGGGGCTCGTTCGCTCGCCCGACGGATCGCAGATCGCGTTGCTGCTCCGCGAGAACAGCCGAGAGTACAACTCCTTCGTCGTCTTCTCCGACGACGAGGGCACCTCATGGTCCCAACCACGAGAACTGCCCGCCGCCTTGACCGGCGACCGCCACACCGCCCGCTACACGCCTGACGGCCGACTCTTCATCACCTTCCGCGACATGGCACGCGGCAGTCCCACCTGGGGCGATTGGGTGGGCTGGGTCGGTACCTACGAGGACATCGTGGCAGGCCGCGACGGTCAGTACCGTGTCCGGCTCATGGACAACAGGCGGAAGGCGGATACCGCATACCCGGGACTGGAACTGCTTCCCGACGGCACTTTCGTCGCTACGACATACGGCCACTGGGACGAGGATTCCGAGCCCTACATCGTCAGTGTGCGGTTCAAGATCGAGGAGCTGGACGCGAAGGCGGACATGTGATCATTCAGTGCCGAATACGGGAGACTGATTCCGTCACTCCACCCGATACGCCTCCATCGCGTAGTACTCCGCCAGCCCCAGCCGGTCGGCCCGCGCCGCCGTATCCAAGTTCCGTGACTCCACACGCTGCCAGAACTCGCGGTCGTCGTAGCCGCCCGGAAACGGCGCCACATCCTTCTGCGACTGATGCTTGAAGATCGATAGAATCTTCCGCCGCAGTTCCTCCTGCGACAGCGGCACCAGCACGTCCGCCTGAGTCAGCGTCCACTCCTCCCACGCGCCGCGATAGAGCCAGATCTGCGGCTCGCCCCCGTAACGCGACAGCGCCTGATCGATCGCCGACTTACACAGCCGATGTGTCCCGTGCGGGTCGGACAGATCGCCGGCCACAAAGATCAGATCGGGCCGCAGCTCGCAAAGCAGCTCCAGCACGATATCGATGTCTTCCTCGCCGATCGGCCGCTTACGCACCTCGCCCGTCCGGTAGAACGGCATGTTCAGGAATCGGGCGGCCGCCCGCGGCAACCCGACGTCGGCGATCGCCGAGACCGCCTCCGACTCCCTGATAAAGCGTTTCAGACTCTGCACGCGCTCCGAATCTACATCACCCGGCTGTTTCTTTTGGAATTCACCCTCGATCGCCTTGCGCAGGCCGCGCACCTTCGACTGATCCAGCTCCAGCGCCGGCGCCGCCCGCACCGCGAAGTCGAGATGCCGCCTTACGTCGTGATCGAACACCGCAATGTTACCGCTCGTCATGTAGGCGACCACAATCTCGTTCTCGTTCTCCCACAGCTTGCGCAAGATGCCGCCCATCGAAATCACGTCGTCGTCAGGATGCGGCGAAAAGACCAATACCTTCTGCCCCACCGGCAGCTTCGAACGACCCCGAATCTTGTCCCGCAGCAGCGTGAAGACCTCGCCGTTCACCTCCCCGGCGTTCGCATACTTGTTGAGCAACGGGCTCAGATGATTCTCACGATAGTCACGTGCCGTGAGCTTGAGGATCGCCTTGCCCGTCTCTTGCGCCAGCCACACCACGGCTTCTTCGATCATCTCCGGCGTCCACTCGACCGCTTCCAGAACCCAAGGCGTCTCGATCCGTGTCAGCTCGCCCGCCGCCGCCAGGTCGAGGTACACTGTCGCGTTCCCGTGCTGCTGCAGGTAGGTGGCGGTTACATCTTGCGATACCCCACCCTCCACCGCGCGCCGCACGATCGGCGCCTTGTGCTCGCCCGTCGCAATCAGCGCGATCTCCTTCGCATCCATTATCGAGGCGATCCCCATCGTGATCCCCTCGAGCGGCACGTTGTCCTCACCGAAAAAATCGGCCGCCGCGTCTCTCCGCGTGATCGTATCCAACGTGATCAGTCGCGTACGCGAGTCGGGCGACGAACCCGGCTCGTTGAACCCGATATGACCGCTGCGTCCGATCCCGAGAATCTGGAAGTCGATGCCGCCGGCCTCGCGGATCGCAGCCTCGTACGCCCTGCAGTGAGCCTCCAGCTTATGGCGCGGTACGCTGCCGTCAGGGAGGTGGATATTGCGCGGGTCGAGGTTCACGTGGGCGAATAGGTTCTCCATCATGTAGAGCCGATAGCTGTGGATGCTGTACGGCGACATCGGGTAGTACTCGTCGAGATTGAACGTGACCACCCGCGAGAAATCCACCTCACCCGCCCCGTACCTGCGGATCAGCTCACGGTAGATGCCGACCGGCGTGCTACCCGTCGCCAGCCCCAGCACGCACCGGCCCTTCGCTGCAGTCTCGCGCTCGATGACCTCGACCATGCGATCGGCGAGCAGAACGGCCAGGTCTTGTGGATCGTCGACTATGACCGTCGGAAGGTTCTCGCGCTCGCGCGAGCCCTCGATGACAACGACGTCGTCGGATGTCCCTCTCATGGCGGTGCCTCGTTGCAAGTCCTCCAGGCTGGGGCAAGATTGCTCCTATTATAAACAGTACGCCGCAACCACCCAATTGCGGCGGAGCCGCTCGCCACCCGGCCCCACCCGGGTCCTGCGCTCGTCGGGGCGGAAACCTATTATTATGATTGCAGTCATCCCAGGCGACAGTGAGCGGCGGCCCGCCCAGCCGGGCGCCGCGCGTGCCCCAACGCCGCAGTCCCAAGCAGCTCTGCGACCGAGCGCCGGTCTCGGAAGGCCCCTATGGGCAGCACCGAGTCCCCCCGGCGGCCCCTGGAAGGGAGAGACGGCATGGACATCCCCGCGTCGATGCAGCCCCTGACCCTCGCCGCGGCCGCATTCGCCGCGCTGACCATCCCAAAGGTAGCCGCCGCGCAGGACGTGCCCGACTGGGAGAACCCCGCCGTCTTCGCAGTCAACAAGGAGCCCGCACACGCGACGCTCTTCCCCTTCGAGACGCGCGAGCTGGCGCTGAGCCGCGACGAGCGCGGCTCCGCCTATTACCGGCTGCTCAACGGCAGGTGGAAGTTCAACTGGGTCAGGAAACCGGCGGAGCGGCCGCTCGATTTCTACCGCGAGGGCTACGACGACTCCGGCTGGGCCGAGATCCCCGTGCCCGGCAACTGGGAAGTCAACGGGTTCGGCGTGCCGATCTACCTGAACTCTCCGTACGAGTTCGAGGAGAACCCCCCGTATATCCATCACCACTACAACCCGGTGGGCTCTTACCGGACCAGCTTCACGGTCCCCGAGGACTGGATGGACCGCGAGGTCTTCATCCACTTCGGCGCCGTCAAGTCGGCTATGTACCTTTGGGTCAACGGTCGGGAGGTGGGCTACAGCCAGGGTAGCAAGCTGCCGGCCGAGTTCGACATCACTCCTTACGTGCGCGCCGGCCGCAACACGCTCGCCGTCGAGGTCTATCGCTGGAGCGACGGCAGCTACCTCGAATGCCAGGACTTCTGGCGCATCAGCGGTATCGAGCGCGATGTCTTCCTCTGGGCGGCGCCCAAAGTCCACATCCGTGACTTCTTCGCCGTCGGCGGCCTGGACGACAGCTACACGGACGGCATCCTCGAGCTCACAGCGCAGATCTCCAACTACGGACCCGAAACCGCCTCAGGCTGGACCGTAACGCTCGAACTGCTGGACGCCGACGGGGAGGAAGCGCTCGCAACCGCGCCAACACGCGAACTGACTGTCCCGGCCGGTGCAGAGGTGACCGTCGAGTTCCGCGAGCCGGTCGCGGCGCCGCACAAGTGGACGGCCGAGACCCCGAACCTGTACACGTTGCTACTCAGCCTCGCCGACGCCACCGGCGCGACCGCCGAGGTGATAACCGCGCGAGTGGGATTCCGGACCGTTGAGATCAAGGACGGACTGCTCCAGGTGAACGGAGTGCCGATAACGATCAAGGGAGTGAACCGCCACGAGCACGAGCCGCGAACCGGCCATGTCGTCACCGAAGCGGGCATGCTGCAGGACATCGCACTGATGAAACGGCTCAATATCAACGCGGTCCGCACCTCGCACTATCCGAACGACCCGCGCTGGTACGAGCTGGCCGACGAGCACGGGCTGTACATCATCGACGAGGCGAACATCGAATCGCACGGCCGCGGCTACCATCCCGACACCACCTTCGGGAACGACCCAACCTGGGAGGCCGCCCACCTCGATCGTACGATCCGCATGGTCGAGCGCGACAAGAACCACCCGTCGATCATCACCTGGTCGCTGGGCAACGAGGCGGGAAACGGCGTCAACTTCTACGCCACCTACAGCTGGATCAAAGGGCGTGACTCGACGCGGCCGGTCCAGTACGAGCGCGCGCTGCTCGACTGGAATACCGACATCTACGTCCCCATGTACGCCGGCTTCCAGCGCCTGGTCGACTACGCCGAGTCACACGACGACCGGCCGCTCATCATGTGCGAATACGCCCACGCCATGGGGAATAGCGTCGGCAACTTCACTGACTACTGGAAGATCATCGACCGCTACCCGAACCTGCAGGGCGGCTTCATCTGGGATTGGGTCGACCAGGGACTGCTGACGACCAACGAGAACGGCGACACCATCTTCGGATACGGCGGCGACTTCGGACCGCCCGGTACACCCAGCGATGGCAACTTTTTGATCAACGGAATCGTACTGCCCGACCGGCGGCCCAACCCCTCGGCCTGGGAGGTCAAGAAGATATACCAGCCCGTTGACGTCCAGCTCGTCGAACCCGCCGGTCCGGTCGTCGCGGTCCGCAACGACTACGACTTCGCCCACCTCCGCAACATGAAGCTGGTCTGGTCGGTGATGGCCGATGGCGTCGTGCAGCAGACCGGCGACCTGGACCTCCCGAACGCGTCGCCCGGCGATGTCTGGACGGTCAGGATCCCTCACTCGCCCTTCCAGCCCAGTCCGGGCACCGAGTACCTTCTCGACCTCAGCTTCCTAACCCTACGGCCCACCGACCTCGTGCCCGCCGGCCACGAGCTGGCGTTCGAGCAGTTCAGCCTGCCCCTCTTCGAGCCCGCGCCGGTCCTGCCGGCCGACTCGCTGCCACCGCTCGAGGTCGATGACGACGAAACGACGGTCACCGTCAGCGGCGCCCACTTCACGATCACTTTCGATAAGCAGGCGGGAGTCCTGACCTCCTATGCGTATAGAGGCACTGAGCTCATCCTCAGCGGCCCGGTCCCCAACTTCTGGCGTGCGCCCACCGACAACGACTTCGGCGGCGGTTGGCAGAGGCGGCTCGCCGTCTGGCGCGACGCCGGCGCGACCCGGTCGGTTCGCCGCGTCACCGTATCTCAGCCCAGCCCCCAACGCGTCAGGATCCGCACCCGGGCGCGGCTCGACTCCGTGCGCGCCGACTACTCCACCCTCTACACCGTTCTCGGGAACGGCGAGATAATAGTCGAGAACCACTTCGAGCCGCGCGGTGAAGGGCTGCCCCGCATGCCCAGGTTGGGCATGCAGATGACGATGCCCAAGGAGTTCTCGCACCTACGGTGGTACGGCCGCGGCCCCCACGAATCCTATTGGGACCGCAAAGCCGGAGCACCGGTCGGCCTCCGCAGCGGAACCGTTTCGGAGCAGTTCCACCCCTACGTCAGGCCCCAGGAGAACGGTAACAAAACCGACGTTCGCTGGATGGCGCTGACGAACGAGTCCGGCACCGGCCTGCTGATCGTCGGCATGCCGCTGCTCAGCATGAGCGCGCTGCACTTCACAATCGATGATCTCGACCCCGGCGACTCGAAGGCGCAGCGCCACTCCGGCGAGCTGGTCGAGCGCGACCTGGTGAACATCAACATCGACTACAAGCAGATGGGCGTTGGAGGCATCACCAGCTGGGGGCCGACCGCCCTCCCCAGGTACTCGCTCTATTATCAGGATTACCGATACGCCTTCCGCCTGCGGCCGTTCGCTCGCGAGGACGGTCCGCCGGCCGAGCTGGCAAAGGTACGATATGAGTAAACCACGTTCGGCTTCTCTCGGCCTGCTCGCCGTCGCCGCCGTCTTTACGACCTGCCTCCCTGCCACTCGGCAGTCGGAATCGTCCGGGGCGAGCACCACCGAAGCGGCTCGACAGCCGGCGCTTCGAATCCTCGCCTACAACATCAAACACGGCCTCGGGATGGACGGCGTAATCGACCTCGAGCGGGTGGGCAACCTGATCCGGGAGCTCGATCCCGATATAGTCGCGCTCCAGGAGATCGACAGCGCCGTCGAACGCTCGTCCCGCGTCGACCAAGCATCGCGTCTCGGCGAGCTGACGGGCATGCACTCGGTCTTCGGCGCGTTCTTCGACTACCAGGGCGGCCGCTACGGCATGGCCCTGCTCTCGAGGTTCCCGATCGAATCCTACGCCAACCACTGGTTGCCGGAGGGTACCGAGCCGCGCACCGGGCTGGCGGCACGGATCCGTCTCGATTCCGGCCAGGAGATCATCGTCGTCGGTATCCATCTCTATCGCACACCGGAACAGCGCCTCGCCCAAGCCAGCGGGCTCGTCGATATCTACAGTGACGAGACCACGCCCGTGATCCTGGCCGGCGACTTCAACTCGCTGCCCGATTCCGATGTACTGGCTCTGCTGAGGCGGCACTGGCAGGTGCCCGACAAGGGCACGGATCGCCTGACCTACCCGTCTGATGCGCCGCAACGCGAGATCGACTATATCATGTACCGGCCGGCGGACCGCTTCGAGGTCGTCGAGCACCGCGTAATTCATGAGCCGCTGGTCTCGGACCACCGGCCGGTAGTCATCGAACTGAGACTGCTGGACCCTGCGAACCCTAACTGAGAGTGCGGCGATGGCCTTTCAGAGACGCGAATTCATCAAGACCGGCGCCGGCGCAGCCATCGGAGCATCGCTGTGGCCCGGCGCCCTGGTGGCGGACTACGCGGAGGCGCAGCGCGACACGGTCCGCCTGGGGTTCGTCGGCGTGGGCGGCCGCGGGACCTGGTTGCTCAGGCTGGCGTTGCAACGCGGCGACTGCGAGGTGAAGGCGGTCTGTGACCCGAAACCGGAGCGAGTCGAGCGCGCACAGACCCTCGTCCGCGAGGCGCAGGGCAAGACGCCCAGGGGCTTCAGTGACGGCGAGGAAGACTTCCACAATCTCGTCGACAGGGATGACATGGATGCCGTGATCATCGCCACGCCTTGGCTCTGGCACGCACCAGTGGCCGTCGCGGCGATGAAGAGCGGTAAGTGGGCCGGCGTTGAGGTTCCCGCCGCCATGACCGTCCAGGAGTGCTGGGACCTGGTGACCACGTCCGAAGAGACCGGCATGCCCTGCATGATCATGGAGAACGTCTGCTTCCGCCGCGATGTAATGGCCGTGCTCAACATGGTGCGCCAAGGCATGTTCGGCGAACTGATGCACTGCCACTGCGGTTACCAGCACGATCTGCGCGGCGTCAAGTTGAACCCGGGCGCCGAGTTCGGGCCCGGCGCCAACGGCGAAGCAGAGTGGCGCACCGAGCACTCGCTACGGCGCAACGGTGACATCTACCCCACCCATGGCGTCGGGCCGGTCGCCAAGATGCTGAATATCAACTCGGGCAACCGCTTCGCCACGCTCACTTCCACCGCGACCAAAACGCGTGGCCTGCACAACTACATCGTGGATGTGGGTGGCGAGGACCATCCAAACGCGGATGTCGAGTTCAAGCTCGGTGACATCGTTACCACGGTCATCAAGTGCGCGAACGGCGAGACCATCGTCGTAAGTCATGACACCAACCTGCCTCGCCCTTACTCCCTGATGTTCCGTGTGCAGGGCACCAAAGGCTTGTGGATGAACGATGGCCGCACGATCTACATCGAGGGCGTCAGCCCTGAACCACACAGCTGGGAGGACTTCGCACCGTACGGCGAAACTTACGACCATCCCCTCTGGAAACGGTACGCCGATCGCGCCACAGGCTCCGGTCACGGCGGGATGGACTTCTTCGTCGTCAACGCGTTCGTCGAAGCGCTGAAGCGAGGCGTCGAGCCGCCCATCGATGTCTACGATGCCGCCGCCTGGAGCGTCATTGCGCCGCTCTCCGAGCAATCGATCGCCCTGGGCAGCGCGCCCGTCCGCTTCCCCGACTTCACCCGCGGCAAGTGGGTCACGCGACGAAAGATCTTCGGACTTACCGACGAGTTCTAGAACTATGAGACACTCGACAGCCACATTATCAACCGTCACTATCCTGCTGCTTACCGCCTGCGCCGGTGAAAGCCCGATCGAGAAGAAAGTCCTGGTCATCGGGATCGACGGCGTCAGGCCCGACGTGCTCGCCGAAGTCCACACCCCGGCGATCGATGCGCTGGCCGCTGAGGGCGCCTTCGCCGACCGGGTCATCACCCGGGCCCAGACTATCAGCGGACCCGGCTGGTCCAGCACGCTTACCGGGGTCTGGCCCGATAAGCATCGCGTCACCAGCAACGACTTCAACGGCAACAACTACGCGATGTATCCCGACTTCCTGACCCGACTCGAGTTGATCGACGGAGCCTTCTCGACCTTCGCCGTCGTCGATTGGGCGCCGCTGGGCTCAGAGGTCTCCGGCGGCCCACTGCTGAGCGACACGATCGACGTGAAACTCGACTTCGACGGCGACCAGCTCGGCTATGAGGAGGGCGACATCCGATCGGTTGCGGCGGCCGTGCGCTTCATCGAGAACCAGGACCCCGATGCCGCATTCGTTTACATCGGCTACCCGGACGTCGCCGCACACGAGCACGGCGGCCGCTCGGCGGAGTACTGCCAGTCCGTGGAGAATGCCGACGTCCATGTCGGCAGGCTCGTCGCCGCCATCCGCAACCGGCCGGACTATGAACGGGAGGACTGGCTGATCCTGGTGAGCACGGACCACGGCCACAGAGACGCAGGCGGTCACGGCGGTGACTCGCCGGAGGAGCGAACGGTCTTCTACCTGGCCAGCGGACCCTCGGTGACGAAGGGCGACTTGCCCAGCGACGTGAACATCGTCGACGTCGCGGTGACCGCCCTGGCACACCTCGGGATCACCATCGATCCGGCATGGCACCTCGACGGCAGGGTGTCCGGCCTGGAGATCGGGAACTGACCGGGAGGTGAAATAGGACGCGAGGAATGGAGCCGCACCTGGAGGAGCTGCGGGCAGCCTTCGCCGAGCGCTACGGCTCTGCCGACGGGGGCTATCTGGTTCAGGCGCCCGGCCGCGTGAACCTGATGGGGGACCACATCGACTACAGCGGGCTCTCGGTCCTGCCGATGGCTCTGCAGCGTCATGTCTCCGTCCTCTACCGCGAGCGAGACGACGCCGCTGTGCGCATCGCCACCACGGAGAAGGGGTACGCGGAGCGCGGGTTCAAGTTGGCTCGGACCATCAAGCCCTACAAGTCGGGTGACTGGGGCAACTACGCGAAGGCGGCGGCCCAGGGATTGGTCGGACGCTTCGATATCCGGCGCGGCTTCGATGCGGTCGTCCGCTCCGACATCCCGGTCGCAGCAGGTCTGAGCTCGTCCTCCGCCCTCGTCGTCGCATTCGCACTCGCACTCCTCCACGCCAACGACCACGAAGAGGTCGAGCGACTCGAGCTGGCGGAAATGCTCGCCGAGGCGGAACACTATGTCGGCACGCGAGGCGGCGGCATGGATCAGGCCATCTGTCTGGCGGCGCGCAGGGGGTCGGCCAGCCGTATCGACTTCAACCCGCTTCGCCTCACCGCGCACCCGATCGCTCCGGAGTGGGATTTCATCATCGCATTCAGCCTCGTACGGGCACAGAAGTCCGCCGGCGCCCGCAAGACATACAACGCGCGGACCCACGAGTGCCGCGATGCACTGAACACTGTGACTAAGGCGCTGGACGTCGCGGAAGAAGTCGACAGCTATCCTGCGCTGATCCGCCGGCGTCCCGTACGCGAACTGTTCAGGGTGGCTGAGCAGGCACTCGATCAGGCGTTGATGCGCCGCTTCCGCCACGTGGTCACCGAGGCCACCCGCGTGCGCAAGGCCGTCGAGGCGCTGGCTGCCTACGATCTGAGAGGATTCGGACGCCTGATGAAGGCGTCGCACGCGAGCCTGCGCGACGACTTCGAGGTCAGCTCGCCCGAACTCGACGAGCTGGTGGACCTCGCCACCCGCGCCGGCGCCGCCGGCGCTCGCCTCACCGGCGCCGGGCTCGGCGGCTGCGTCGTCGCACTCTGCTCGCGGGAGCGCACTGACAAAGTGCTCGCGCGACTGAAGAATCGGTTCTACGATTGCCGGGAATATGAAGGACCGCTGGAAGATCAGCTGTTCGTCGCCGCACCTTCCGGCGGCGCGACCGTGCGTCCAGTATGAGCGAGCATCCATAGACTTCGGGCCTGAAAGGGGTTTCTCACAGTGGGTGGATTCTTCGGTGTAGTATCTCGCGACGATTGCGTAGCCGACCTTTACTACGGCACCGACTACCATTCCCATCTCGGTACCATGCGCGGCGGCCTGGCCGTCCATAGCGGCCAGGGCATCACACGGTTCATCCACGACATTACGAACGCCCAGTTCCGGTCCAAGTTCGAGGACGACCTGCCGAAACTCCGCGGTGCCAAGGGCATCGGTGTGATCAGCGACTACGACGACCAGCCGCTGATCATACGCTCGCACCACGGGGCCTACGCGATCGTCACCGTCGGCAGGCTCGACAACCTCAACGACCTGGTCGCATCCGCGCTCAAGCGCGGAGCTCACTTCTCGGAGATGAGCGGCGAAGAGGCGAGCCCCACCCAGGTCGTCGCCAACCTGATCGACCAGGGGGACAGCCTCGTCGACGGGATCAGTGCCGCGCAAGATGCGATCACGGGATCCTGCTCGATCCTGTTGCTTACCGATGACGGTGTCTATGCCGCACGCGACTTGCTGGGCCGTACTCCCATCGCCGTCGGCACGAAACCGGGCTCCCACGCCGTAACGCTCGAGACGTGCGCGCTCGCCAACACCGGATATCAGGTGGCCCGGTACCTCGGACCCGGCGAAGTCGTGCGCATCAACCAGGACGGCGTTGAGGTGCTGCGCCCACCCGGGGACAGGATGCAGATCTGCTCTTTCCTCTGGGTGTACTATGGCTATCCGGCGTCGAATTACGAGGGTATCAACGTCGAGGCCGTCCGCTACCGCTGCGGCGGCTTCCTCGCCGAGCGGGACGACGTCGAGATCGACCTGGTCGCCGGCATCCCGGACTCGGGGACCGGGCACGCGATCGGCTATGCCAATACTGCAGGCGTCCCTTACGGACGACCTTTCGTCAAGTACACACCGACCTGGCCCCGAAGCTTCATGCCGCAGGACCAACGGGTCCGCGATCTAGTGGCCCGCATGAAGCTGATACCGATCCGCGAGATCATCGAGGGCCGACGACTCTTGTTCTGCGAGGACTCCATCGTCCGAGGTACACAGCTGAAGGACATCATCACGCGCATCTTCGATTACGGCGCGACGGAGGTGCACATGCGACCCGCCTGCCCGCCGCTCATCTTCAGTTGCAAGTTCCTCAACTTCTCCCGCTCCAGGTCGGAGTTCGATCTGGCAGGACGAAAGTCGATACAGGAATTGGAGGGCGACAAGCCCGCCGGCCTCAGCGTGTACGCCGACCCAGACTCCGAGCAACACCGCGCCATGGTCGAGCGCACTCAGGAACGGCTGGGCCTGACGACTCTGCGCTACCAGCGGCTGCAGGACCTCATCGCCGCCATCGGTCTTCCCAAGGAGCGGGTCTGCACCTACTGCTGGGACGGCACCGAGCTTTGAAATCGAGTAAGGAGTCGTGACAGGTAGACCGCGAGCTCGCCTCGAACAGACCGCCCTGCCGAGCCTCCGGCGCGCGCGCGCGATTCCGCTGCTCCTCCTGGCAGCGGTCGCCTGCACCGCCACGGAGTCGGAACGCTCTAAGGTCCCGATCAGCTGGGAGCCCGTCGACTCCCTCAACAAGAGTCTGCCGGACGGCGTACGCGTCTTCGCCGGCGTCAACGACGAGGCGCCGCTCCGCGCCTGGTACGTGCGCATCGCCGAGCCCGATCACGCCCTCGTCACGCGTGTGGCGGTGTCCGACGACGCGGCCGACAACCGTGAGACGGTCTCCAGCTTCGCAGCCGAGCCGGGCGTCTGCGTCGCCGTGAACGGCGGCTACTTCGCCATGGACCAGACGCCCGCCCGACACCGGGGACTGCTACTGGCGGATGGGATCCTCTGGGAACCTCCTACCCCGTCGATCATCTGGGACACGCTGCGCTACGAGACGGCCCGGGCGGCGGTCGGGTTCACCGCCGATGACGCCATCGAGATCGCCTGGGTCGCCTCGCGCCGCGACACGCTGTTCGCCTGGCCGAACCCGCCCCGGCACCGCGCCGGCCGGCCGGCCGGCCCACTACGCCGCGAACGGGCCCGGGTCTGGGACGTACGGGACGCGCTCGCCGCAGGGCCGATGTTGGTGGCGGCCGGTGAGCTGCGCCTCACGCTGGACGAGGAGGGCTTCTTCGGCTCGTATCTTCGAGAGCCGCACCCGCGGACGGCGGTGGGACGAACCGCCGACGGCACGCTCATCTTGATGGTCGTCGACGGCCGCCAGGCGCGGAGCCGCGGCGCCACACTCGATGAGCTTGCCCGCCTGATGCTGGACGTCGGCGCCGTCGACGCGCTGAACCTCGACGGCGGCGGCTCTTCGACCCTGGTGGTTAACGGCACCCTGGTCAACCGGCCGACCGGCGGCACGGGCGAGCGCCAGGTGATGTCGGCGTTGGTCACGTTCTGCGAATAGGCGACCGCGGTACGCTTGTCGGCGCCCCGCACCCGGCTCGAGGCGCCTCTCGAACGTTAGCCCGCCGGCCGCGCAGCTACGGCTACTCGAACCCGACTTGCGGCAGCTTACGGAACAGCGCCATCGCCGCGACCGCGACGATCGCGAAGCAGGCGGTCGCGATTTCAATCCGGCCGTAGAGCGCGAAGCCGGTCCCGAACAGCGCCGCGTAGACCACCGCACAGCCCAGGAACCAGCAACTGAGCGCCGCCGTGAACCGCCCCTCCGTCGGACCCGTCTCCACCGCACGCCGCCAACCCCAGTTGAACGGGCGGATCCTATCGTAGAACGCCTGCAACGTCGCCCGGTCGGTCGGCGGTGTCAGCAGCGTGACCGTCAACCAGACCGCCGTCGTGATGGCAACGCCGAGCACCAACTTCAGCGATGCGTGGATCGCCGGAAAGCCCAGCGCCTCGTGAATCAAGGTGAAATACACCGCAACCAGGAACGAGATGATCATCGCCGACAGCTCGCTCCACGCGTTGATCCGCCACCAGAACCAACGCAGCAGGAAGATCAGGCCGGTACCCGCGCCTATCTGCAACAGTATCTGGAACGCCTGCAGCGCGTTCTCCAGCCACAACGAGATCGCCCCCGCCAGGATGATGAGCACCACCGTAGACATCCGCCCTACCTTGACATAGTGATGCTCTTCATCCCGGGTGTGCACGAAGCGCCGGTAGAAGTCGTCTACGATGTACGACGCGCCCCAGTTCAGGTGCGTGCTGATCGTCGACATGTAGGCGGCGGCCAGCGACGCGACGACCAGACCCAGCAGACCGTGGGGCAGGAACACCAGCATCGCCGGATAGGCGAGGTCATGGCGGACAATCGATGGGTCGATCCCCGGGAAACGGGCCGTGATCGCTTCCAGGTTCGGATAGATGATCAACGAGGCAAGCGCCACTACGATCCAGGGCCAGGGCCGCAGCGCGTAGTGGGCGATGTTGAACCAGAGCGTCGCCCGCACCGAGTCCCGCTCGTTACGCGCCGCCAGCATGCGCTGCGCCACGTAGCCGCCGCCGCCCGGCTCGGCGCCCGGATACCAGACGCTCCACCACTGCACCGCGACCGGGATGATGAATACCGGCAGCGCCACGCGCCAGTCGGTGAAGTCGGGCAGCAGCGACAGCTTGCCCTCCAGCGCCGGGTGCGAGATCAAACCCGGCAGCCCGCCCACCTCGGGCTGCATCACAGCGTAGTACGCCGCCGCGATCGACCCGATCATCGCGATGGCGAACAGCAGCAAGTCGGTGACCACGACGCCCCACAGCCCCGAGGTCGCCGAGTAGATCACCGTTACCGTACCCGCGATCAGCACCGTGGTGTACTTGTCGACCCCCAGCAGCACGCCGCCGATCTTGATCGCCGCCAGCGTGACCGTGGCCATGATCATCACGTTGAAGAAGACGCCCAGGTAGAGCGCCCGAAAGCCGCGTAGGAACGCGGCGATCCCACCCGAATAACGTAGCTCGTAAAACCCGATGTCGGTGAAAGCGCCCGACCGCCGCCACAGCTTCGCATAGAAGAAGACCGTGCACATCCCGGTGATCAGAAACGCCCACCACAGCCAGTTCTGGCTCACACCGCCCGTCCGCACCATGTCGGTGACCAGGTTCGGCGTGTCGGTCGAGAACGTCGTCGCCACCATCGACGTGCCCAACAGCCACCACGGCGCCTTGCGGCCCGACAGGAAGAACTCTTGCGTCCCCTTACCCGCACGTCGCGCGAAGACCAGGCCGACGGCCAGTGCGATCAGGCCGTAGAGCAGCACGACGAACCAATCGATACCGACGAGTTGCATGGGCTAGCGCTCCCGCTGCTGGGTGGGCTGCGGCTTCTTTATACAGCGTGACGCGCCCCCGCGCCACCGCCCAGCGGACCCGGGTGTTCCGTCGCATTCAGCGGTCGGATCCGACGGGCTCCCCTCTTGCGACTCCGGACCACACTCGCCGACACCCTCTGGTGCCAGGGAGGAGGCGGAGGACCACCTCGCGGAGGTCGCGAGCACACCCGGATCCTCGGGATGCCATGGCGGGTGGCGCGGGCCCGCAGCGAGTGGTCCTCCGCCTCCGACCCACCGCTCGGCGACAAGGGATTGCTGCGCCTGCGGGTCAGGTTGGCGATTCCAGCTTTCCTGTCGTATTGTGATGAGGCCGAGACCACCGAACACCGATACGTCGAGATTACGACCCGAGGATCGCATGATCTCACGGCGCGATATGCTCAAGACCAGCGGCGCCGCCCTGGCGGGGCTGGCCGCTCTACCGAGGACCTGGCCGAGTCAGCCCGGCTCGCCACAGGACGACGAGGACCTCGCCCAGTACGTCGACCCGTTCATCGGCAGCGGCGCCCACGGCCATACCTACCCCGGCGCCAACCTGCCATTCGGCATGGTGCAGCTGAGCCCCGACAACGGAATAAACGGTTGGGACTGGTCCTCGGGCTACCATTGGTCGAGCGACCGTATCGCCGGGTTCAGTCATACCCACCTGAGCGGCACCGGCATCGGCGATATGTACGACCTGCTGTTCATGCCGACCTTCACCGAGGCGGCGCCGATCGGCGACTACGGCTCCAGTTTCTCCCACCAGCGCGAGTCGGCCCAGCCCGGTTACTACTCCGTCGAGCTACTCGATACCGGCATAACCGCCGAGCTGACTGCCACCGAGCGCGTCGGCCTGCACCGCTATACGTTCCCGGACCCGCCGCGCGGCCGGCATTCTTCCGTCATCGTAGACCTCGGCCACTCGCTCAATTGGGACAGGCCGACCGACACGAAGCTCACCGTCGAGAGCCCGACACTGATCAGCGGCCACCGTATGTCCACTGGCTGGGCGCGTGACCAGCGAGTCTACTTCGCCGCCAGTTTCTCGCGACCGTTCCGGGAACATTGGCTCGAGTCCGAGTGGACGACCTCGCCGGCGCGCAATTCACTGCAGGGTACTCACGTCAAGGCTTGCCTCCAGTTCCGCGGCAGTTCGGCTCAGCCGCTCCAGGTGAAGGTTGCCATCTCGCCGGTCAGCATCGAGGGCGCGAAGCGGAACTTGAGTCGGGAGGCGGCGGGCTGGAACTTCGACGAAGCTCGACGCCGTGCCCGCGCGGCCTGGAACCGAGAGCTGGGACGCGTCCGGATCACGACCGCCAGCCGCGACCAGAAGGTCTTGTTCTATTCGGCACTATATCACGCGCTCCTCGCCCCGCAGCTCTTTTGCGATGTCGACGGCGCCTACCGCGGGCCCGACGGCGAAACGCACGACGGCGGCGGGTTCCAGAACTACACCGTCTACTCGCTGTGGGACACGTTCCGGGCCGAGCACCCGCTGCTGACGTTGCTGCAGCCCGAGCGGGTCGACGACCTGATACAGTCGATGATGGCGTTCTACCGAGAGGGCGGCCTGCTGCCGGTGTGGTCGCTGGCCGGGGTCGAGACGAACACGATGATCGGATATCACTCGGTCCCGGTCATCCTCGACGCCTGGTCGAAGGGACTCACCAGTCTGGACCCGCGTGAGGCGCTGGAAGCGATGATCAAGAGCGCCACCCAGGACGCCCATGGGCTGCGTTTCTACAAGTGGCCGGCGCCGATCTCGCTCGACGAGGCTCGCGCGCGGGACGCCGAGTCGAACCTGCGGCACGTCGGGTCTGTCGAAAGACGGCACGCGCAGTCGATGGGTACCCTGCTGAGCGGATACGAGCGTACGCTCGCCGGAAACACGATTCGCTATCACTCGCCCGTCCCGGCGGCCCGCTCGGCCCTCATCTCCCGCACCGAAGCCCGGCCGCAGCCCATCGAATGGGAGACCGCAGCCGTTACCGGGTTCACCCAGTCGAAGGTCAGCTTCGTCTGGCTCGCAGGGATGGACGCCGGTGACAACGGCCGCCGCTTCGAGCTGTACGTCAACGGCGAGCGGTGGTTCAGATTCAACGGGCCGAGGGCCAGCGACCGCAGTTTCACCGCCAGGGGGCCCGGCGGCGCGACACTCACCTTCCGGGCAACGCACAGCGATCAACACAACGATCTCTTCGGCTTCATGGTCTTGACGGTCCCGGCCTCGGCGGTGCGGGAGGGCGAGCGATTGCAGCTCAGGCTGCAGGGTGAGACCGCCGGCACGCGCGAGTGGTGCATGACCTTCGAGCACCCGATCGAATCGCGCCTCACCGTCGACAACGTGCACGCGCATGTCCAGGAAGGTGGCGAGATCCGGCAGTTGGTGCGCCTGGACATCGAGCACTATGGCCCGCCGACCGAGGCGGTGGTCTTCATCTCGCGTGGCCGGCCCGTCGAGACGCGGCTCGACTTCGGTAATAACCGCCTGCTACTGCCGGTGCTGCCGGTGGAGCGGAAGACGGCGACGGCGGCGGCGGTCGACCGCGTCGACGGCCCCGACCTGGAAATCGAGTTTCAGCTGCGGCCCGTGCGACCTTATCGCTACATACCGGCGGACTGGGAGCCCGAGTCGGTATCGAAGACGCTCGAGTACGCCTACGACGACTGGTGCATCGCGCGGATGGCGCGAGTCCTGGGTGACGCGTACGACGCCGAGCTCTTCTATGAGCGGGCGACCTATTACCAGAGCCTGTTCGACCGTTGGGCCGGATTCATGCGTGGCCGGCTGGCTAACGGTGAATGGAAGGAGCCGTTCTCACCGACGGCTGCATCTCACCGTCAGGATGAGTACACCGAGGGCAACGCCTGGCAGTACAGCTGGTACGTGCCGCACGACGTACGCGGCTTGATCGAGTTGATGGGTGGCCGTGAAGCGTTCATCGCCAAGCTGGACGAGCTGTTCGAGACCTCTTCCGACATGGAGGGAACGGCACCGCCCGACATCAGCGGCATGATCGGCCAGTACGCACACGGCAATGAGCCGAGCCACCACGTGGCCTACCTCTACTCTTACGCCGGTGCGCCCTGGAAGACGCAGGAGCGGGTACGGCAGATCACCGAGACGCTCTACGGCGTCGCGCCGGACGGGCTGCCGGGTAACGAGGACTGCGGCCAGATGTCGGCCTGGTACATCCTGAGCGCCATGGGGTTCTACCCGGTGAATCCCGCCGACGGTATCTACGTCATCGGAGCGCCGCACTACGAGCGCCTCGTCATAGACCTGGGCGACGGCGGCCGGTTCAGCGTCGAGGCGCCGGGCGTATCGGCGGAGAACAAGTACATTCAGTCGGCAACCCTCAACGGCCGGCCCCTCGATCGCTGCTACATCACGCACGAGGAGATCGCCGCCGGCGGTACGCTCGCCTTCACGATGGGCAGCCGACCGAACCTGGACTGGGCCACCGAGGAGTCGGCGGCTCCGCCGTCCATGACGCCGGCCTAGCCGGCCGGCGCGCTCGAATGGAGGGATGATGGTCTCGCGCAGGGAGATGCTCCGCACGGCCGGACTCGCCGCCGCCGGGCTCGCCGCCGGCGCCCCGCGCTCCCTCGCCCGTGCGATGGCCGCCGATGGCGCGGTCCACCGAGACCCTCAGGACTTCGTCAGCCGGCGGCCGCCCCTCGACCGCCGACGCTTCGTCAGCGAGGCCGTCGAGGAGATGATCGCGACGACCGTACGTCGCATCGCCGATCCCGAGCTCGCCTGGATGTTCGAGAACTGCTACCCCAACACGCTCGACACCACGGTGCGGCACCGGACGTCCGATGGCCGGCCCGACACGTTCGTCATCACCGGCGACATCCACGCCATGTGGCTGCGCGATTCCACCGCCCAGGTCTGGCCGTACCTGCCGCTGGCTGCAACAGACGAGCGGCTCAAGGACCTGCTGGCCGGTGTGGTCAATCGCCAGACCCGCTGCGTCTTGATCGACCCCTACGCCAACGCATACAACGACGGGCCCACCGGCGGCGGCTGGGAAGACGACCTCACAGAGATGAGGCCCGAGCTGCACGAACGGAAGTGGGAGATCGACTCGCTCTGCTATACGGTCCGCCTCGCACACGGCTACTGGCGGACGACCGCTGACGCCTCGGTCCTCGACGCCGACTGGCGGGACGCGGCGCGGCTCATCGTCAGGACGTTCAAGGAACAGCAGCGCAAGCAGGGGCCCGGCCCCTACAGGTTCCAGCGCGTCACCGCCGTCTTCTACGACACGGTGCCGCTAGGCGGCTACGGGAACCCGACCCGAAAGGTCGGACTCGTTCATTCGATCTTCCGGCCCTCCGACGACGCCTGCATCTACCCGTTCTTGGTTCCGTCCAACCTGTTCGCCGTCGTCTCGCTACGACAACTGGCCGAGATTTTCGGCGAGGAGCTCGCTGAGCACGCCTTCGCCGACGAATGCGAGGCGCTGGCGGACGAGCTCGATGACGCGATCCGGGAGCACGCCGTGGCCGACCACCCCACGCACGGTCCCGTGTACGCCTACGAGGTGGACGGCTTCGGCAACGCCCTGTTCATGGACGACGCCAACGTGCCCAGCCTGCTCGCGCTGCCCTACCTCGGCGCCGCCGGTAGCTCCGACCCGCTCTACCAGGCGACGCGGAGCTTCGTGCTCGGCAACGACAACCCGTACTTCTTCAGCGGCTCGGCCGCCGAAGGCGTAGGCGGACCGCACGTCGGACTCGACATGATATGGCCACTCGGCATCACAATGCGTGCGTTGACCAGCACCGACGATGACGAGATCCTCCACTGCCTGCGTATGCTCAAAAATACGCACGCCGGGACCGGCTTCATGCACGAGTCCTTTCACAAGGACGACCCCTCCCGCTTCACACGATCCTGGTTCGCCTGGGCGAACACGCTGTTCGGCGAGCTGATCGTCAAGCTGCACGACGAGCGGCCCGCGCTGCTCTCCCGACCACTCTGACGAGCCATGCCGACCATCGATCGTCGTAGCTTCCTGAACTCGCTGGGCACCGTAGCCGTGGTAGGCTCGCTGCCGCGCCTGCTCACGGCGTTCCTGGTACCGGACCACGCGCCCCAGCTGCCCGCGGCCCCGCGCCTGGCGCTGTTCCGCGAGCCCGAGTTCCCGACGCTCGATGCGCGGCCGATCCGCGAGCGCACGCTGCAGTCGGCGTTCGACGGTCTCGAAGTGACCGAGCTGGGCGTCGCCGAGCTCGGTGCGCTGGCACCCGACGCCTTCGACGTCTTCATCAACCCGTACGGCTCGGCCTTCCCGAAGGACGCCTGGCGCGCAGTCCTCGACTTCCTCGCCGCCGGCGGTAACTGGGTGAACGTCGGGGGCACGCCTCTCTCCGTTCCAGTGCGGCGCGAGGATCGGGGCTGGCGGGCCGAGATCAGACAGACGGCCTACCATAAGGCGCTGGGGATAACCCAGGCGTTCCCGGTCGACGTCGACGATATCACCAGCTACATCGCGAACCCGAGGGTCGCCGCGGCCCGCGCGCTGGCCGGCGGCATCGAGGCCGACACGGTCTACGAGCTCTACTACCGCCTCACCCGCGAGAAGGAATTCCCCGACGAGGACGGCTCCGACGGACCGCGCGAGGGCGTCGTCACCCCGCTGCTCTCGTTGTACGGTGACGGTGAGCACCCTGTCGCCGCGCCGGTCGTTCGCCTCGACCGCACGGCCGGCCCCTATGCCGGCGGCCGCTGGGTCCTGGCGAACATCGACGGCTCGATCTCGGCCGCGGCGCTGCGCGCCCTGATCGATGACGCAGCGCTCGGATCTCGGCAGTTGACGGTGGCGCCATCGCTCGCCTGCTACCGGGACGGCGAGCGGCCGGCGGTTACCGTGACGCTGAGGACGCCGGGCGCGGAACGCCGCGGCACGGGCATCACGTGCCGTGTCGACGTTTTCGACGACCGGGACCAGTCGATCGCTTCCGCCGAGCTGCCGCTCGAGGCTGGCGGCTTCGTCGCTGCCGCGGCGGCGACGCTGGAGCCGGCGTTCGGCCGCTTGGAGCCCGGGCTCTACCGAGTGGAAGCGGAGCTGCTCGCCGCGGACGGCTCGAGCTTCGATGGGCTGCGGGCGACCTCGGGGTTCTGGATCTACGACCGCGAGCTACTGGCCGGCGGCCGACCGTTCACGACCGACGCGCACAACCTGTTGCGCGACGGCGTTCCCTACGTCGTCACCGGCACGTCCTACATGGCGACGGACGTGCATCGCCGGTTCCTGCTCGAGCCGAACCCGCACGTCTGGCACCGCGACTTCGCCGCGATGCGGCGCGCCGGCGTCAACATGATCAGAACGGGTATCTGGACGGGCTGGAAGCGCTACATGCCGGAGCCGGGCTCGATGAACGAAGCGGCCCTGCGCGCGCTCGACGCCTTCTTGCTCTCCGCCCGCCGCCACGACGTACCGGTCATCTTCACCTTCTTCGCATTCGTGCCCGAATCGTGGGGCGGTGAGAACCCGTACCTCGATCCGCGGGCCGTGGACGCGCAGAAGCAGTTCATCTCGAGCGTTGTCACGCGCTACAAGGAGATGACCGACGTGATCTGGGACCTGATCAACGAGCCGTCCTGCTGCTCGCCGAACCGCCTGTGGCAGACGCGTCCCAACTACGACGAGCACGAGACCCGCGCCTGGCGCGCGTGGCTGCGCGCGCGCTTCTCCACAGAAACCGATGAAGAACTGAAGAAGAAGCTCGCCGAACTCTGGCGAACATTGCCGGACGACGCGTTGAAGCTGCCCGAGCCGGCCGAATTCGGCGACCGCAACATCTTCGAGGATCTGCGACCGCTGAAGGCGATGGAGTACCGACTGTTCGCCAACGATGTGTTCACCCGCTGGGCCCGGGAGATGGCGGCGACGATCCGCGAGGCCGGCGGCCCACAGCAGCTGGTCACCGTCGGCCAGGACGAGGGCGGCACCTACGAGCGGCCGGCACCCATGTTCCACGGTCCGGTCGTCGATTTCACGTCCAACCATACCTGGTGGTTGAACGACGACCTGCTTTGGGACAGCGTGGTGACGAAGACGCCCGACCGCCCGAACCTGATCTCCGAGACGGGGATAATGTTCTACGAGCGGATCGACGGTAGCGCCTGGCGCACGGAGCACGAGGCCCGCGATCTGCTCGAGCGCAAGCTCGTGCTCGCCACCGTGACCGACACCGCCGGCTTCATCGAGTGGATCTGGAACACGAACCCCTATATGCCGCTCGACAACGAGGCGGCGATCGGGCTGCTGCGGGCGGACGGCTCGGCGAAGCCGGAACTCCACACGCTCCAAGGGATCACCAGATTCGTCGCCCGATCGATGCGCGACCTCGGACCACGCGAGCGCGAGCCCGTCGTCATGGTGATCCCCCACTCCCACATGTTCTCGGTGCGCAATTACGCTACGGCGGCGACGCAGCGCTGCGTCCGGACCATGCACTACCACTTGCGGGTCATGATGGGCGCCGTCGGCGAGTACGCGCTCGATCGCCTCGACTACAGGCCGAGGCTCCTCGTCCTGCCCTGCGCTCGCATACTCACCGAGACCGCCTGGCGACGGCTGCTCGAGCTGGTACGCGACGGCGCCACATTACTCGTCACCGGCCCCATCGAGTCAGACGAGCACTGGCTGCCCGTCCAAAGGCTCGAGCGCTTCGACATGGACGCCACCCTCAGGCCGGTGGCCCAGGAGGAGCACCTCGCCATTGGCGATATGCTCTTCCGGCTGAGCTACAGGGGAGACAAACTCCAGCGACTCGAGAAGTCGGTGCCGGCGCCCAGCGCGCCGGCGCGGGTCGCCGAGTTCCGCGAGGGACGCGGACGGCTGATCTGGTCACCGCTACCCGTCGAGCTCGCCGAGCAGGTCGCACCGACGACCGTCCTCTACCGCCAGGCGCTCGCCGCAGCCGACGTCGAGCCGCTCTTCAATATGGAACGACCCGACCCGGGCGTCCTCGTTTACCCGGCCGTCTACGGGCGAGCCGTGCTCTACGGGATCGTCTCCGAGCTCGGCTCGGCGACCGATCTGCGCCTGACTCACCTCGAGACGGGAACGCCGCTCGAGGTCGCCCTGCCCGCGGGACGCGCCGCACTGACACTCGTCGATCGCAGCGACGGCCGCAGCCTCGGCCGCTACGCGCCCGTCCCGAGATCCTCCGGGTAGTGGCCCGCCGCCACCAGCTCTCTCAGTCGCGCCTCGACGTAGGGCCTGTCCTGACGGTGTGTCACTCCCAGCCACGGACCCGGCGTCGGGATCACACGCACCCGCAGCTCGCCGGCCGCGATCAGGTCGTTCACCGAGTTGCTCAGATAGAACTCGGCCTCTGGATCGCCACCGTGCTCGCCGAGAAACCGCGCGAACTCACGCTCGAGTAACGGGAACGCCGCCGGCGTCGCCGCCCACAAGTTCATCGAGACCGTCTCGTCGCCCGTCAGGTCGCGGCGCTCACCCGCTACCGTCACGCCGATCAGCGCGCCATCGACCTCACGGATGTTCTTCATCTCGCTGACCCGCGCCAGGTAGCCATCGCCATCGACCTCGCACACGGCGCGCGAGACGCCGCCGTGCGGGGAGAGCGTGTCCCGCAGCGTGTAGCCCGCAGCGGCGAACTCGAGCGCCCCGGAATCGGCGGAGCCCAGAAGATGGCGCGCCAGCACATCGTACGCGGTGGCGCCGTAGAAGTCGTCGGCGTTCATCACCACGAACGGACCCGTGGCCGCACTGCGCGCGGCGAGCACGGCGTGCCCGGTCCCCCACGGCTTGACCCGGTCTTCCGGGGCGGAGAAACCCGGTGGCAGGTCGCCCAGCTCCTGATAGGCGAACTCGAACGACGGCGAGGCGCCGAACCGACCCATCAGCCGCTCGCGGAAAGCGTTTTCCAGCTCCGGCCGGATCACCAGCACGACCCGCTTGAACCCGGCACGCGCCGCATCGTACACGCCGTAGTCCAGCAGCGCTTCACCGCTCGGTCCCACCGGCTCCAGCTGCTTGAGACCACCGTAACGGCTGCCGATTCCCGCCGCCAGAACGATCAGCGTCAGTTCCATGCCCCGATCGTAACGCCGCCAATCAGAGAATTCCACCGTCCGCGAATTCCAAGTTCAGACGACGAATTGCTCGATTACTTACCTGATCATGGATTCCCGAACTCCCACGAATTTCCATCCTACGACCTGGTGGCACACACGAAGGGCCCCGGCGTCGCCGCCGAGGCCCTCGCACACTACTCCAGAGCGTCGCTACTCAGCTGCCGCTCCGCTCTTCCTCCCATTCCTCACGCGTCATCAGCTGGAGCGCCTCCATCCCTTCCCGCTCCAGCCGCGAGTTCAGGTCGTCGAGCCTGTCGGCTCCCGTCAGTTCGGTGAACCGGGCCTCCGCCTCTCGCAGCTCGGCGCCCAGATTCTGCATGCGCTCGAGCTCCGAGTCGGTGGGCCGCCCGGCGTAACCGTTGACGGCACCGAACAGCGCGCCGAGCTTCTCACGCAGCTGCTCATCCGACGAGAACAGTCCCTCCTCGCCGGTGGAGACCAGGCCGGCCCGGAACTCGTCCAGCTCGTCGGCGTAGTCGTTGAGCCGCCGAGCCGTGCCACCGCCGACCGAGTCGGCGCGCTCGCGCGCCTGGTCGCGGAGGTCGACCGCCGCCTCGACCACGTAGGTCAGCCGTTCCAGCATGTCGTAGAGCTCGAGGGCCGTACGCTGCTGAAGCTGCCGGTCCTCCGCCGAGTGCGGCGACCGCGGGTCGGGTACCAGCCTCACCTCGCCCTCGTAGCTGTTCCGCCCCTTGACGATCCTGTACGTGTACGTCCCTTCCGGCACTCGCGGGCCCTGGAACACCGGCACCAGCGCGCTGGCCGCCGGGACCTTCGGCGCCGGCATCCGCATCGGCCAGTCGACACGGTTGATACCGCGGACCTTGCCGGCCGGGATCTCGGTGATCAGCTCGCCGTCGGCGTCGAACACCTCCAGCTTCATGTCGCCGAAGATGTGGCGCCGCGCCTGATAGTAGACGATCGACGCCGCCTCGGACGGGTTGCGGCCCACGTACTCATCGGCGCCGGGGAACCACGGGCCCTGGCCGCCGCCGATCAACTGAACCGAAGGGCGGGTCGGCAAAATCGCCAATTCGGCCTCCAGAACCTCCGGCGTCAGCCCGCGCAACGGCGTGATGTCGTCCAGGATGTATATCCCGCGCCCGTGCGTCCCCACGATCAGATCGTTCTCACGCGGATGGATCGCCAGGTCGCGTACCGCCACCCTCGGGAAGTCGGTGGCGTAACGCGCCCACGACGCGCCGCCGTCCAAACTTATGTAGAGCCCGAACTCGGTACCGAGGAACAGGATGTCCGGCCGCTCCAGGTCCTCCTTCACCACGAGCGCATAGCCCTCTATCTCCTCGGTCACCAGCGACTCCCACGTCTCACCGTAGTCACGCGTCCGATACACGTACGTCGTCATGTCGCCGGTCCGATGACCGTCGAACGTCGCGTAGGCGGTCGCCGCGTCGTGACGGCTCGCCTCGACGTGCGAGACCCACGTGTGACGCGGCAGCCCGTCGACGTTGCGTACCACGTTCCGCCAGTTCGCGCCGTCGTCACGCGTCACCTGCAGGTTGCCGTCATCGGTGCCCACCCAGATCAACTCCGGATTCACCGGCGACTCGCTGATCGTGTAGATCGTCGTGTGGTTCTCCGCCGACGTGGCGTCGGTCGTCAGACCGCCTGACTCCTCCTGCTTCTGCTTCTCCGGATCGTTCGTCGTTAGGTCGTCCGACAGCCGCTCCCACGAATCGCCGCGATCACGCGTCCGGTACAGGAACTGCGCGCCCATGTACAGCGTGCCGGGATTGGCCTGGCTCACGTGGAGCGGCGTGTTCCAGTTGAACCGCAGCTCGATATCCTTCGATTCCGGATACGGCCGGATGTTCTTCATCTCGCCCGTCGACCTCTGCAGCCGCGACAGGTTGCCGCCCTGATATTCGGTATAGATGAAGTCGGGATCGCTCGGATCGACGAAGATGTGGAAGCCGTCGCCACCGTTCAGCAGCGTCCAATCTGACGGCATGATACCGCCCGACTTACGCGACGGACCGACCCAGGTCCCGTTGTCCTGGAGGCCGCCGTACACGTTGTACGGGAACTCCATATCGTAGCTGATCTCGTAGAACTGCGAGACCGGCAGCGCCTTCGAGTGGCGCCAGGCGCCGCCGTGGTCGTACGAGAAATAGACGCCGCCGTCGGTGCCGAGGATCAGCTCCTCGTTGTTCAGCGGGTTGACCCACATGGCGTGCAGGTCGCTGTGCACGCTGCCGACGTCGAAGCCGCTCGAGCTGAACGGCGAGGTGAACGATTCGCCGCCGTCGTTCGAGACCGTCAGCAGGAAGCCCGGCTTGTAGACCCGGTCGACGATCACCGGGTCCGGCACGATGTAGGCGAAGTAGAAGGGGCGCTGCGTGATGTTCATCGACGAGTTCGTCTCCTCCCACGTCGCACCCATGTCGTCGGACCGATAGAACGCGGTCTCCTCCGCCTCCACGATCGCGTAGACCCTGGTCGGCCGCGGCGGTGACACGGCCACCGCGATCCGGCCCTTGTCGCCCTCGGGCAGTCCGACGGTCAGCTCCTGCCAGCTATCGCCGCCGTCGACCGACCGATAGAGCCCGCTGCCCGGGCCGCCGGAATTGAAGAAGTACGGCCAGCGCCGGTACTCCCACATGCCGGCGTACACGATGTTCGGCGCGTGCGGGTCCATCGAGAGATCGGAGCAGCCGGTGTCCTCGTTGATGTAGAGCACCTTCTCCCAGGTCGCGCCGCCGTCGGTGGTCCGGAAGACGCCGCGCTCCTCGTTCGCATCCCACAGGTGGCCCGTGGCACAGACGTAGACGCGGTCGCCGTTCAGCGGATCGACGGCTATCCGAGCGATGCGCTCGCTGTCCTCGAGACCCATGAACTGCCAGGTATCGCCGCCGTCGGTCGACTTGTAGATGCCTTCCCCTACCGAGACGCTGTTACGGACCCACGTCTCGCCGGTACCGACCCAGACGATGTCGGGGTTCGACGGGTCGATCTCGATCGCGCCGATAGACATCGTATGATCGTCGAAGACCGGCTCGAACCGTAGACCCCCGTCTCTCGATCTCCACACACCGCCGCTCGCCGAACCCACGTATATGGTGAGTGGGTACTCGGGAACTACATCCATCGCCGCGATCCTGCCGCTCATCGTCGATGGCCCGATCGCGCGCGCCTTCAGACCGGCGAACGTCGCCGACTCGATCTGCACCTGGGCGTCCGCCAACCCGGGCAGCGCCAGCAGCACCGCCAGGGTCACGAGGCCGCGCCAGGCGTATTGCAGCCGGGTACGCATCGTGACTCTCCTTCCCCCGGTTATGGCCGAGCTATTACTTCCCCACAAAAAGACGGCCGTCTCTATTGCTGGCCCTCTTCGCTCTTCTCCGGCATGACGAACAGCGAATCCGGCATCTCGACGTTCAGTTCGATGAGATCCATGGTCACCGCCTGACCCGCCGGAGCGCCCTTGGGCCGCACTTCCATCGAGTGCGCGATCATCAGACCATCGACCTCCTTGTAGTCGCTGACGATCGTCTCGAACTCGACCGTACGCCCCTGCTGCTCGCGCACGCCCTCCATCCTGATCGGTATGAAGTACTCCGCATCCAGGAAGTAGTACTGCACGCTCCCGCTGTTCAGCGTGACCTTGAGCTTGTACGCCTGCGTCCCTTCCGTCTCCTCCATGCCGACCAGCTCGACCGTGTGCCCGGACTCCTCCCAGCCGACCAGCGGACCGTCGACGTCGGCCTGATCCCACAGATCCTCCGCGTCATCGTCCGGTATCTCCTCCGGATCCGTGCTGCCCGTGAACGGCATCACCTGCCACGCGGTCTCGCCGTCATATGCCTGGATGCCCGTCATGCCCTGGAACACGAACTCGATACGGGCCTTGTTCGGGCGCTTCGACATCACCGTGAACGGCGCCTCGATACCCATGCCGCCCATCATCATCTTGCCGGTCATCTTGATCGACTCCACGGACTGCCAGGCGTCCAGGCCGCCGATCGCCTCGTAGTAGTTGTTCAGGACCTCGTCGAGAGTCAGATCCTGGGCCTGGGCCGGCGCCGCCAGTACGGCGACGACCGCCAGCGCTGCCAGCTTCTTGAGCATGAGACATCCTCCTCCAGGTTTGGTGAACTGAGGCACACAAGACGGCCCCGCCCCCGCAGGAGGCCGCGCCGCTCGTGAGTCCGAGTGCTGGGTTGTCGGCTGGTATGATGCTGCTCTATAGGCTGAGGGGCAACCACTCAGACACCAGATGCGGAGGTCTATCATGTAACGATCATTGGGCGGTCATGTTATCATTCCGGCGATCATGAAGGAGCCCTAGCTTCCTTCAGTGCTCTCCGGCAGGGTGAAGATCGCGTCATCGACCGCGACGTTGAGCTCGATCGTGTCGATCGTGACGCTCTGGGGCGGCCGCTCCGATCCGACGCGCCGCGTCTGGATCGAGTGTGGGATCATCAGGCCGTCGACTTCCTTGTAGTCGCTGACGATGATCTGGATCTCGGCGGGCGCGCCGCCCGCGCCACGGCCGCGGCCCGGCATGCCGCCCATGCCGGTTCTGGTGATCATGATGGGGACGAAATACTCGGCGTCCAGATAGTAGAAGACCTCCTGGCCGTCGCTCATCGTCAGCTTGAGCTTATAGGCCGGGGTCGCGTCGGTCTCTTCGAGCCCGACCAGCTCGACCTGGTGACCCGACTCCTCGTAGCCTACGAGGGGACCGTCGATGTCGGCGTCCTCCACCAGCGTGCCAGCCCGTTCCATGACCTGCGGCTCGCCGCTGCCCCGGAAGGGCATGGACGTCCAGGCGGTCTCGCCGTCGTAGGCCCGCACCGCGGTCATCCCCTGCATGGTGAACTCCACGCGAACCTTGCCGGGCCGCTTCACGATCTGGGTGAACGGGATATCACCACCCCGGCCCATCGATCGCGTGCCGGTCATCTTCATCGACTGGACGGACTGCCAGGCGTCGAGCCCGCCGATCGCCTCGTAGTAGTTGGCGAGGACCTCGTCCAGCGTCAGCTCCTGGGCCGCAGCCGGCATGGCCACCAGGCCGGCGGCGACAGACAGGACCAGCAACTTCCTGTACATGCTTCACCTCTCCTGGCTGTATGACTGGGAGCGGGCGCCTGATATCGCCCTCGAGATGCTAACATCCGCAGAGGCAGAACCGTTGGGAGCCCGCGCCTTGAGCCAACCCTTCGGGTGCTGCGGCCGTCCAAGTAGTGTGACCCGAGCCCAAAGCCCCACAATGCCAGCGATAGGTGACCCATGACCCGATTCGAGCTTTCAATTCGCATCGTCCGATTGCCGCTCGCGCTCGCTGCCGCTCTCCTGGCGGCGTGCAGCGGGACGAGCGGGCCGGCCGCCCACGAATGGTACGCCGTCTACGACACGATCGGCGACACGATCGTCGTGCGGACGGAGAGCGGCAGCGTTTGGGGAGACACCGCCGATCTCGTCGCCGACCTCACGGTCGGCCGGTTCGAGGGTCCCGACGAGTACATGTTCGGCCAGGTGCGCTCGCTGGCGGTGGCGCCGGACGGCGCCATCTACCTTTACGACAGCCACGCGAAGGAGCTGCGCAAGTACGGGCCCGACGGCATCTATCTCGGCACGTTCGGCCGCGAGGGTGGCGGCCCCGGCGAGTACAAGCGGCCCGACGGCGGACTGGCGGTGCTGCCCGACGGCCGGGTGCTGCTACGTGACCCGGCCAACACCCGCATCACCACCTTTTCGCCGGACGGACGGTATCTGGAGAGCTGGCGAATCCGCGGGGGCTTCAACACTTCTAACCCGCTCTTCGTCGACACCGCCGGTAACGCCTACGTGTTCCTGCTCCTCGAGCCCGAAGCCAGGGTCACCGATTGGGAATTCGGATTGGCCCGCTACAGCCCGCAGGGCGTTCCGAGCGACACGCTGCCGGTGCCGAGCTGGGACTACGAGGAGCCGACACTCGTCGCCGAGCACGTCGATGGTGACGACCGCAGCATGTCGGTCAATTCGGTGCCCTTCTCGCCCCAGGAGACCTGGACGTTCAGCCCGCTGGGCTACATGGTGGGCGGCGTTCCAACCCGCTACGCCTTCGACCTGCTTATCGCCCCCGACCGAGTATTGCGCGTCGAGCGTGCTAACTGGCAGCCGGTGCCCGTGCTGGCCGATGAGAAAGCGGAAGAGGAGCGTATCATGACTGCTGCCCTGCGCCGGACCCAACCGAACTGGCGCTGGAACGGGCCGCCCATTCCGGATACCAAGCCGCCCTACGCCGCATTCTACGTCGGAGCGCACGGCCGCATCTGGGTCCGGCTACATCAGGACTCGTACCAGATCGAGCCGACGGTGCCCGAGTCGGAGCTCGCGCCCGGCGAGGTCCCCGAGCGGACCTGGCGCGAGCCGGTGGCCTTCGACGTCTTCGAGCCGAACGGCCGCTACCTGGGGATGGTGCGTGCACCGCGGGGCTTCTCGACCTACCCGACCCCAGTCATCCGCGGCGACACCGTCTGGGCGGTGGTCCGCGACGAGCTGGACGTCCCGTACATCACCCGCTCCCACATCGAGCACGGGCGCGAGACAAACTAGAGAACGAGATCATGAACTCACGAGGCTTTCAAGCGACCGCACTCCGCAGCGGAACGATCACAATTCTGGCCGCTGTAGTCGCCGCCTGTGCCGGCGGCTCCGGCTCGACCGCGTCCCACGACTGGCGAGCCAGCTACGACACGATCGGCGACACGCTGGTCGTCCGCACCGAGAGCGGCAGCGTATGGGGCGACACCGCTACGCTGGTCGCCGACTTGACGATCGGACAGCTCGAGGGACCCGACGAGTACATGTTCGGCCGGGTGAGATCGCTCGCCGTCGCTTCCGACGGCTCGATCTACGCCTACGACGCGCATATGAAGGAGCTACGCAAGTACGCGGCGGACGGCACCTACGTCGCCACGTTCGGACGCCAGGGCGGTGGCCCCGGCGAGTACGAAGACCCTGACGGAGGTCTGGCAGTCCTCCCCGACGGGCGCGTCGTGCTGCGCGACCCCGCGAACGCTCGCTTCAGCGTCTTCTCCGCGGAGGGTGATTACCTCGACAGCTGGCGGATCCGCGGCCAGCTCTACACCTCACGCAGTCTCTACAAGGATTCCGCCGGATGCGTCTACCCGCTGATCCTGCTGAGCACCGAAGGCGGGGTCCAGGATTGGCGAACTGGACTGGTTCGATACGGACCCGATGGTCTCCCCGGCGACACACTGGAAACCCCGACCTACGATTACGAGCCTTCCGAGATCGTGGCGTCGAGCGGCGACGACGACAACCGCCACATCATAGCCGACCAGATCCCGTTTACCCCGACAGTAAGTTGGGCCTTGAGTCCACCCGGCTACTTCGTCGGCGGCCTCAGCACCCGCTACGCCATCGAGCTCTACGTGGCACCCGACAGCGTGGTCCGCATCGAACGCGGCGATTGGCAGCCCGTCCCCGTCAAGCCCGAAGAACGGGACGAGCAAGAGCGGATCATCACAGCTAACTTCCGGCAGCTCGACCCAAGCTGGCGCTGGAACGGCGATCCGATCCCCGACACCAAGCCGCCCTACCAGCGCTTGTTCGTCGCAGAGGACGGCCGCATCTGGGTCTGGCTGCACCAGGAGGCCCGTAAGACCGGCAGCGGTGACGAATCCGCCGAACAGGACGAGCCGGGAAGGATCCCGGAGCAGACCTGGTTCGAGTCGGTGGCCTTCGACGTCTTCGAGCCCGACGGCCGCTACCTCGGCATGGTCAGGGCGCCGGACGGCCTCGCCGTCTACCCCACGCCGGTCGCCCGCGGCGACACCTTATGGGCGGTGGTGGAGGACGAGCTCGATGTGCCCTACATTGTGCGCTTCCACGTCGAATTAGGAACCGCCGACGCCAGGTAGGCACAGCCAAACCACGAGACATGAATCGTCGGCTTCTCGAACGTCACGCGATCGCACTCCTGGCGCTCGCGTTCGCCGCGTGCACGTCGGACGCGGAGCGAGCCACGAGCACGGTGTCCGACAGTGCGGGCATCACGATCGTCGAGAGCCGCGGCCCGCTCTGGGGCCCTGAGGACACCTGGCGCCTCTCCGAGGCGCCGCTCGTCACCATCGGCACGGTCGAGGGCGCCGATGAGTACCAGCTCTATCGCGTCAGTTCCGCCCGCAGGCTGGCCGATGGACGGATCGTGATCGCCAACGCCGGCACCAACGAGCTCAGGTTCTACGACGCCGACGGCACCTACCTGTTCACCCGCGGCGGCGAGGGCGGCGGCCCCGGCGAGTTCCGATCGCTGAGCACCATCTGGATCCTGGGCGACTCGCTCTACCTGTTCGACTACAACCAGTTGCGGGTCACCGTCTATTCGACTGCCGGCGAGTTCGGGCGCACGTTCCGAGTCCGCGAGACGCCGGACGGTGGGTTTCCCTTCCCGGAAGGTGTGCTGGCACCCCACTCACTGTTGGTGCGCCGGTCGCCGCCCGACGCCGAGTTCGACGCCGGCTTCAACCGCGACACCTCGCTCTACTTGCGGTACACGCTCGACGGCGAGCCGCTCGACTCGCTCGGCTGGTTCCCGGGCGACGAGAGCTACTTCGGGTCCGGCGAGGACTTCACCTACGGCACCAGCGCACCCTACGGTCTCCGCGCCTACATGCTCGCCGCCGGTGACCTGCTGTACTATGGCTCGAGCGACACCTACGAGATCGAGGTCCGCGACTCCGACGGCACGCTCCGGCGACTCATCCGCAGGCCCATCCCCAACCCGCCGGTCACCGCCGAAGAGGTCGAGGAATTCCACCGGAACCTCGAGGAGCGCCGAGAGCGGATGTCCGCGATCTGGCGCAATCTGTACTCGCAGATGACGCTACCCGAAACGAAGCCCGCCTACGGCCGACTGCTCGTCGACTCGGAGGGCAACCTCTGGGTCGCCGACTACGCCCAGGGGCGGGACGACGAGGGGACTTGGAGCGTCTTCGATCCTGAGGGCCGCTTCCTCGGCAGCGTCGAGACGCCGACCGGCGGCCGCGTCCTCCAGATCGGCAGCGACTTCGTCCTCGGCATCTGGCGCGACGAGCTCGACGTCGAGTACCTGCGCCTGTACGAGCTGATCAAGAACTGACTGCTGAAGCGCACGATGCCCGACTACCCGAAGTTCACTGCACGGTTCGCACCGTTGCTGACGGCCGCGCTCGCCGCCGTGCTCGCCGCCTGCGGCGGCGCCGACCGCTCGACCGGCGTCACCTGGCAGGCAGCCTACGACACGCTCGGCGACACGCTCGTGGTGCGTACCGTGAGCGGCAGCGTCTGGGGTGACACGGCGGAGCTCGTCGCCGACCTCCGCATCGGACGACTGCAGGGGCCCGACGAGTACACGTTCGGCAACATCCTGTCACTGGCGGTGGCGCCCGACGGTGACATCTTCGCCTACGACAGCCACGCCAAGGAGCTGCGCCGCTATTCCGGCGAGGGCACCTACCTCGGCAAGATCGGCCAGGAGGGCGGCGGCCCCGGCGAGTACCGACGCGCCGACGCCGGCCTCGCCGTTCTGCCCGACGGCCGCATCCTGCTGCGCGATCCCGGCAACAACCGCATCAACGTCTACTCACCGGAGGGCGAGTACCTCGACGGCTGGTGGATCCGCGGCTTTTGGTCCGGCCGTGCCATGCACGCCGATACGGCCGGCAACATCTACACACTCGTCCTGCTGAACCCCGACGTCTCGGTTCGCGGTTGGGAGTTCGGGGTCGTCCGCTACAGCTCGCAGGGTGAGCCTTGCGACACGACTCCCGAGCCGAGCTGGGATTACCAGCCGCCGAGGCTCTACGCCGGCACCGGCCGCGACCAGTCGGATTGGGGAGTGGCGTTCACGCCCGATGCGGCGTGGGCCGTGAGCCCGCTGGGTTACCTCGTCGGCGGACTCGCCACCCGCTACGCCTTCGATCAGTTCGTCGCGCCCGACAGCGTGATACGGATCGAGCGCGCCGACTGGCGGCCGGTCCCCGTGTCCGACGGCGAGCGGTCGGAGCAGCAGAGCATCGCTGCGAACGCGATGCGCAGAACCGATCCCGGCTGGCGCTGGAACGGGCCGCCGATCCCCGAGACGAAACCACCCTACAAGGGCTTCTTCGTGGGTGGGCGTGGCAGGATCTGGGTGCAGCTACACACCGAAGCGTACGAGATCCCCGCCGAACGTGCGGGGCCGCCGGAACGCGCGCCCTGGATGCACGACCACGTCCAACGCTGGATCGAGCCCGTCGCCTTCGACGTCTTCGACGCCGACGGCCGTTACCTGGGTATGGTGAGAGCGCCGGACGGGCTACTGATGCGGCCGCCGCCCGTCGCCCGCGGCGACACCGTCTGGGCGGTCGTCCGAGATGAGATGGGCGTGCAGTACATAGTACGCTCCACCATCGACCACGGCGCCGGCGACCCGACCTAGCCGCCCCCCGCCGACTCGCCGTGCGCGATCCTCGGCCACCACTCGTCGAACGCGAACTGCTCCGGGTTGCGGTGGCAACTCTGGCACGTGGCCTCGTCGGGTATCCTGCCGCCGGCCGCCAGGAAAGCTTCGCGATCCGACATGACAGCCGGATCCAGGTACTGCGAGCCCGGGCCGTGGCAGGCCTCGCAGCCGATGCCCTCGCCCACTTCGAACGTCTCGGCGAATAGCGCGTCGGGGTCCTGAGCGGCGGTGCCGTGACACAAGAGACAGCGAGCGTCCTCCCGGGGATTCTCCATGTCCTGGAAGTACGGCCGCTGCATGGCGAGGAAGAGGGCCCAATCGGTCGCCAGCCGCCAATACGCCGAGGCGTGCCTACCGCTGATCCAGCGCAGGTACGGGTTGCCGTGCGCCTCACCGAGGTGACAGGCCCGGCACTCGCCGGACCCGACGTACTGCGGATGATCTCGCTTGCCACCCCGCACCGCACGCCGCAGGAACTGCACCTCGATCTCTCGCACCGCACCGGCATCGTCGCGGCTGAAGACAACACTCCACGGCTCCGACCGGCAGTAGAAGGAATCCGGCCCGGTGGGATACATCTCGTCGGCCCCGAAGTCCTTCAGCTTCAGCACATCGCCGGCCACCCAGACCTTGAAGTGGAAGTCCTCGCTCACATCGTAGAGGCCCTGATACTCGTACAGGCTCGCCGGTTCCACCGAGACCGCCGCCGGGCGCCGGAACGCGTGCTCGGCGGGTAGCGCCCCGGCGCTGTCCCGCCTCTCCGCATCAGCGCCCGCCGCCACCAGTAGCTCGACCAGCTCCGGCTGACCCGAGCGGTACGCCACATGCAGCGTCGTCCAACCTTCCCGGGTCGCCGCGTCGGGATCGGCGCCGCGCGCCAGCAACAGCTCCGCCACCTCGCGGCAACCGCGCCGTGCCGCGACGTGCAGCGGCGCGCGGCCCCACTGGTTCTGGACGGCGATGTCGGCGCCCGCCTCCAGCAGCAACTCCACCATGTCGGGACGGTCGTAGTGGCAGACACGGTGCATGACCGTGCCGCCGTCGAAACCTACGCGGTCAACCGGCGCGCCCGCCGCCACCAGCTGCCGAAAGATGTGCCAGTGCTCGCCGGTCGCCGCCCAGTCCAGCGCCGTCATCCCCAGGGCGTCGGTGGCGGTGACCAGCTGAAGGTCGGCTTCCAGCGCCTTGCGGACCGCGTTCTCGTCCCCGCGCCGCGCCGCGGCGACGAACTCGCGAGGCTTGCCTTCGTCCTGCACCTGCTCAGGTGCGCTCCCGCCGACCAGTGCCAGGCCAGCGACGGCCAGGAACGATGTCACGACCGGAACTCCAACTGCGCTTCTCATCCTCGCATACCTCCCAAGCCAAAGGCCAGCTCGAGCCATTGAGCATTACCGGGGCCGGTCCGCTGCGTGCCTCCCGAGCCTCGTGGCATCACTCGGGTTCCAACACGAACGCGTCACCCGGGTTCGAGGCCGCGAAGACGGCCGCATCGCTGCCCCACTCGGCGATGGCCGCCGCGACTTCGCCGAACATGTGCTCGCGACGGTCCGGGTCGACGAAGCCCACGGCCCGCGGCCGGAACCGTTCGAGGAAATACCAGAAGTCCGTCTCGTCTTCCGGCCCGGCGAAGACTACGGGCAGAAACGCGAGATCGACTCGATCGGTGTGCTGGGCCAGGAGCTCGAGATCCTGCTTGAAGCGATCCAAGTTCTCGGCGCGGAAGCCCGCGTAGTAGATCACCAGACCGTCCAGCTTGATCAAGTATCCCAGCGACGTCATCTCCTGGGTGACCTCGATCGTGACGAGATCCATACCGTCGATCGTATGCTCCTCGTCCGGCATCACGTAGACGACGCGCTCCGAGCCCCGCCAATTCTCCTTGGCGTTGTGCACGTAGGTGACGCTCGCCAGCGAGTCCTCGATCTCGTGCACATAAGCCAGCTCGCCGGGCGACGCGTGGAAGGTCGTGTAGAACGAGATCACGTCCAGCTGCCCGATCTCGGCCGGCGCGATGAACCCGTTGGTCAGCGACGGCTGGGTCGGCCGGTTGACCCCGAACTCCTCGGCGTCGAAGACCAGCATGTGGTTCCGCGTTCGGACCGCCCAGCCGCGATGGTTCAGGTACCAGGCGACGGCTTCGCCCCGCGCCAGGCTACGCGTCACATGGGGCGACAGACCGTAGTTCTCCTCCAGGTCGTCGGGCCTGATCGCGCCAGCCTCGGTCAGGTAGTCGGCGACGCGCTGGTGACCGTACTTGGCGGCATAGTGCAAGGGCGTTCGGCCGGCGCTGTCTCTACCGTTCAACTGGACATTGTGCGCCACCAGCGATCGGACGACATCGAGATAGCCGTTCAGAGCGGCGATGTGCAATAGGTCTCTTCCGTATGTCTGATCTAGGAAATCGACGGCGGCACCGTGCTCGAGAAGCAGGTCGACCACATCGGTGTGGCCGCGCTCCACCGCCCAGCGCAGCGGCGGGTTGCCGTCACCTCCTCGCAGGTCGACGTCGGCGCCATTCGCCAGCAGAAACTCGGCGATCTCCAGATGTCCCCGTGCCGCGGCGTTTTCCAGCGGCGCCAACGGGTACGCCGTCGCATTGACATCGGCGCCCTGTTCCACAAGGAACCGAGTCAACTCGAAGTTCCCTGGCGATATCACCAGGTCCAACCGCCTGGCCCTGCCGTAGAGTGTCGCGTTGGGGTCGAACTCGGCGCCTTCCGACACGAGAAACCGGGTCACACGCGCGGTGCCGGAAGCGCGCTCGGCGAGGAAGGCGAAATCGACCGCCGATACACCGGCCGCGTCCGCCGCGTTGATGTCGGCGCCGCGCTGCAGCAAGAGCCTCACCGCTTCTTCCCGGCCGAAGCCCGCCGCGTAGTGGAGCGGAGTACGGCCGCGCTCGTCCGCCGCATTCACCAGCTCGGGGTCCTGCTCCAACAGCGCCTCCAACGTCGCCATATCTCCCGCGCGGGCGGCCTCGTGAGCCTCCTGTGCACAAACCGGGGCCGCGCCCAGCAGCGTCGAAGCTGCTAAAGCGATAATCGCTATCCTCTTGTTCATATCCGCTTTCCTCTACAACTCGCCTTCCGGCGAGTTTGATCGGCCGGGACTGTCTATTTGGACGCGCCGTTCAGCTGGGCGGTTGCAACTATGCCGGACGGGGCCGGCGTCGAGCGCCCGGATGCTCTCCTCGATCGTCGCGCGATCGCCCACCACGATGACCGCCATTGGGTCGGGAACGACATACTTTCGCGCCACGCGTTGCTCATTCGCCTGCGTCACGTCGAGGATCCGCTCCACATACGCGTTGAAGTAGTCGTCAGGCAAGTCGTGCAGCTATTCATCCGACACCGGCTCGCGCATACCGTTCAGCTCCTCCACCCCCGCGAGCCGACACATCCTCTTGAGTGCGACACCGCCGCCGCGGATATTGCAGCGTATGCGCGCGCCGAGAAACGTACGGAGCCCGGCCAACCTGGCGACTTTCATCCTGGCCATCGCCGTCTCATTGCTCGCGGCCGATGGCCGCGCCCAGGGGCTGGCCGATGCCGTCCAGGAGGCGCTACGCAACCGCATCGAGGCGGCGGGCACTCCACCGGCCCTCAAGGTCCGCGGCCGGCCCATCTACGCGGTCCAGGCGCTGCCCACATTCTACGAGCGGCGCACCTACCGGCCGGCCTGGAGCGACGACGGCGGTCCGCGCCCGACGGCGCTGGCGCTGCTGAGAGCCGTTCGCGAAGCCGACCTCGAGGGACTGCGGCCGGCCGACTACCACCTGGCGGCGATCGAAGAGCTGCTGAGAGACGGGGCCGGCCGTCGAGGGGGTCGGCGCTGGACGGTGACGGCGCTCGTCGAGCTCGACCTGCTGCTGACCGACGCCTTCCTGATCTACGCCTCGCATCTGCTCTCCGGCCGCGTCAATCCGGAGACGATCGACGCGCAATGGATCGCCAGTCGCCGCGAGCGCGATATTGCGGCCGTTCTCGCAGAGGCCATCGAGTCGGGCCGCATCGCCGAGTCGCTGCGCGGCCTGTTGCCCGAACACCCCGGTTACCATCGCCTGCGCGACGCCCTCGCCCGCTACCGCGCCATCGCCGCAGCCGGCGGCTGGCCGACGGTCCCCGAGGAAGCCAAGCTGGCGACCGGCGAGCGCGGCCCCCGCGTCACGGCCCTTCGCCAGCGACTCGCCGTCACCGACTCCAGCATCGCCGCAAAGGGCGACGAGTTCGACGCCGACCTCGAGGAAGCGGTCCGCCGCTTCCAACGCCGGCACGGCCTCGATGTCGACGGCGCGGTCGGCCCGGCCACACTGGCGGCACTCAACGTTTCGGTCGAGGAACGGATCCGACAGATCGAGCTCAATCTCGAGCGCTGGCGCTGGCTGCCGCAGGAACTGGGCGAGCGCTACCTGATCGTCAACATCGCGAACTTCGAGCTCGACGTGGTGGAAGCCGGGCGCACCGTGCTGACGATGCGGGTCGTGGCCGGCAGGCCTTATCGACGGACGCCCGTGTTCAGCGACCAGATGACCTACCTGGTCTTCAACCCGTACTGGCACGTCCCACGGAACCTCGCCGTCCAGGACATCCTCCCGCAGATCCAGAGCGACACCACGTACTTGGGGCGACAGGGGATGAGGGTGTTCCGGCCAAGCGAGAGCGGCGGCCTGGAGGAGATCAACCCGAAGACGATCGACTGGGCGCAGGTGACGGCCGAGAACTTCGACCTCCAGTTGCGACAGGACCCCGGGCCAACAAATGCGCTCGGCCGCGTCAAGTTCATGTTCCCGAACCGCTTCAACGTCTACTTGCACGACACGCCGACGCGCAGTCTGTTTGAAAGATCGGCCCGCGACTTCAGCTCCGGCTGCATCCGGATCGAGAAGCCGATCGAGCTGGTCGAGTACGTGATGGCCGGCGACTCGACCTGGACGCGGGACAGGATCATGGCGGCGATCGCGACCGGCAGCGAGGAAACCGTTCGCCTGCCCCAGCCGCAACCCGTCCATCTGCTCTACTGGACGGCCTGGGCCGAGGACGATGGTTCTATCCAGTTTCGCAGAGACGTCTACAACCGCGACGCGAGCCTCTACGCGGAGCTGCAGGAGAGCCCGCCGTCGCCTTGAGCACCGGAGGTCGTGGCGTCAGGCACGGACGACCCGTGACCGATGAGAGGAGAACGTTCGACTTGACCACCGCGGCACGACACACGATAGCGCTGCTCGCCCTGACCCTGGCCTCGACCGGCATCGGCGGTGAGGCCGGCCCCGCACCCGCACAGGACGAGTTCTCTGCCGAGAAGGCCGGCTTTGCCCTGCGCTTCAAGGACGAGGAGTCGCCCTACCGGGTGATCGGAGCCTTCGTACTCCCGCAGGAGGAGCTGACCCTGCAGGTGGCGGCGACGGGCTCCGACGCTGGGTTCGGCGTGCGTGCGACCGCCGGCCGGCTCGCGGACGTCGGGCCCGGCGAATGGCGCTGGCAGGCGCCTGCGGCGCCCGGCCTCTACCCGGTCGTCGTTACGCAGACCGAGCCGCCTGACTCGATCACGCTCCACGTCTTCGTCATGGTCCCCTACGACGAGCTGGATGGCGAATACCTGAACGGCTATCGAATCGGCGCCTATCCCGCGATTCCGCTCCGGCAGCTGGCGATCTACGAGCGGCCCCGCGGTTTCATCGAGGTGACGCAGGAGAACGCCAATACGCTAGTTTCGCCGCACTTCCGGCTCGAGCAGTTCCTCTGCAAGCAGGAGAGCGAGTGGCCGAAGTACGTCGTGCTCAGGGAGCGGCTGCTCCTCAAGCTCGAGATGATCCTGGAAGAAGTAAACCGGCGCGGCTATCGTGCGCAGACGTTCGCGGTGATGAGCGGCTATCGCACGCCGTACTACAACCGCGCCATCGGCAACGTCAGGTACAGCCGTCACGTTTGGGGCGGCGCCGCTGACATCTATATCGACGAGTCTCCGCGCGACGGCAACATGGACGACCTCAACGAGGACGGCAACATCAATTATCGCGATGCGGCGATCCTCTACGACATCATCGATTCCATGTACGGCAAGGCCTGGTACACGCGCTTCATCGGTGGGCTGGGTCGCTATCGCAAGACCTCCAACCACGGACCCTTCGTGCACGTCGACGTCAGAGGTTACCACGCGCGCTGGGGTACCTGACAGGGGGCGGCCCTCTACTCCAGCCCGTACTTCTCGATCAGGCGGTTGAGGCGCGGCCGCGAGACGTCGAGGATCTCCGCCGCCCGTGCCTTGTGGCCGCCTGTCGCGGCCAGAACGCGGACGACGTGCTCCTTCTCGGTCTCATCCAGACTGGGCAGGTGGGCCGGCGACTCGGCGGGTACCGCGCCGATCGCCAGGTGTTCCGGCCTGATCACGTCGCCGGTGGCGAGCACGACGGCCCGGGTGAGGCAGTTCTCCAGCTCGCGGACGTTGCCAGGCCAGCGGTGGCGCATCAATGCATCCATCGCTTCCCCTGAGATCAACTTGGGTTCGTGGTGCAGCGTCCGGCTGGCCCGCTTCACCAGGTGCTCCGCCAGGTCTGGCACGTCGTCGAGCCGCTCGCGGAGCGGCGGCACTACGATCTCGACCACACGCAGCCGGTAGTAGAGGTCCTCGCGGAAGCGGCCCGCGCCGATCATCTCCTCCAGGTTGCGGTGCGTCGCGGCGATCACTCGCGCGTCGCTGCGCTCCGGCCGCTCGCCCCCCACCGGGTAATACTCGCGGTCCTCGAGCACCCGCAACAGCTTGCTCTGAAACTCGACCGATGTGTCGCCGACCTCGTCCAGGAAGATCGTGCCGCGGCCCGCCAGCGCGAAGCGGCCCCGGTGATCAGCGATCGCTCCGGTGAACGCGCCCTTCACGTGACCGAACAGCTCCGACTCGAGCAGCGTCGGCGCGAAGGCCGTACAGTTCACCGGGATGAACGGCTCCGCCGCATCCGGCGAGTTGAAGTGGATTGCCCGGGCGATGACCTCTTTCCCCGTGCCCGTTTCGCCGCGGATCAGCACGTTCGCCCGGTTGGCGGCCAGCTGGCCGACCAGCTTATAGATCTCGATCATCCGCCGATCGTGACCCACCAGCTCGTCCAGCTTGTAAGCGCTTGCCATTTCTTCGACGGCGCGCCGCGCCCGCTCCCGCGTGCGGCGGTCCTCGAACACCTTCGCCAGCACGAGCCGCAGGTCGTGCAGGTCGAGCGGCTTGACCAGGAAGTCGTGGGCGCCCTCGCGCATCGCCGTGACCACCGTCGGCATGTCGTCGTAGGCCGTCATCAGGATGACGTCCACCGACGGCGCGCGCTCGCGCAGCAGCTTTAGCAAGGCGAGCCCGTCGAGTCCGGGCATCCGCACGTCGGAGATCACGATGTCGGGTAGCCACTCGTCTATCATAGACAGCGCGCGCTCCGCATCCTCCGCCGTGCGCACCTCGGTGGCGTCGTCGGTCAGCGCCTCGGAGAGCGAATCGCGGATCGTGGCGTCGTCGTCGACGACCAGGACGTGTCTCATGGCTGGGTTGATACGTGGCGGTGGGGAGCGGTCCTCACTTCACGGCGGCCAGCTGCAGGACCGTCAGCGATCCGTCCATGTTCAGCACCACGGGCTCGGTGGGGTCGGGCAGCTGCTCGAGGGCGAACTCGGCGCACAGCACGTAGTAGCACTCCGCCTCTCCCGGCTGCATCTGCCACACACAGGCCTTCGGGTCCTCGGGGTTCACCCGGCACTGCGCTCCACGCGGCGCGTCCGGCCAGCAGCGGACGTTACTCTGTCGGACCCGGACCGGCGACAGCGCCGGGCCGCTGCCGGTCCACAGCCTCAGGCCGGCCACGTCCCAGGTGCGCTTCTGGCCCCCGGGCGCCGCGACCTGGATCTCCACCACCGCCCGGATCCCCGCCGCCGACGAATCCACCGCCAGCCAGAGCCCGCCCGCCTGGGCGATCAGCTCCGGCTCCTTCACCGGCTTCCCCGCCGCGTCGTAGAGCATGGGCGTTGAACAGCCCGCGGCGGCGGCCAGCAGCAAGATGGGCGACAGCCAGAAGCTCTTCATAATGGGCTCGGCGGCCTGACGGCCTGAAGGAATCACTACCCGCTATGTCTACAATTTGCCGCATCGCCGCCGCCTCGTCCACTATCGCGTTCACTCGCCGGTCCGATAGCCTGGCAGGAAATCCTCCATCACCCAGACCTCGGCCCCGCCGCTTCCCGAGTCGAAGGCGATGCGCCGCCCATCGGGATGGACGCGGAGGTGGGCGGGCGTGCCCTGCCCAGACAGACCGGTCTTTTCAGGAGGCCCACCATCCACACCGACGCGCCAGAGCCGGGGGTCACCGCGGACGCTGTAGAGCAAATGCTTTCCGTCTCGTGACCACGCTATGCTTTGCACCCAGGAGGATTCGGCCTCGTAGCGATGCAGCTCCCGAGGCTCGCCGCCCGCCGTTGGCACGACCAGCAATCGGTGGAGTGTGCCGTCCTCGGTGGCGAAGGCGATGTATTCGCCGTCCGGCGACAGTGCCCAGGGAGACAAGCCGGGCCCGGGCTCCTCATCGCCGAGCACGGTCTCGTTGTCACTCTCCAAATCCATCACCGCGATGCGACCCCCCTCTTCAGTCCGCTTCGTGTAATAGACCTTGCGACCATCGGGCGAGACATCGATCAACTTATTGAACGAGTCGATCTGTTCCGGATCGTCGATGGGGGCCAGCGGCTCGCTGTCTCCCGTCTGGACATCGACCCGGTAGACTCCGGCTCGACCCTCGCGATCCAAACCCGGCACGATCAATGAATATCCGTCAGGCGACCAACGAGCGTAGACGAAGGCGTTGAGGTCCGGAACCAGCTGCCGGGTCTCACCCGTCTCGACGGACCGGATCGAGTAAGCGTTGCCTCCGTCACGTCGTAGCGAGCGGTACAGGAGGTAACGTCCGTCGGGTGACCAGTCGCACAGACGCTCGTCCCCGTAGTAGTCTCCGCTCACCACCGCCGGCGCGGCTAGCATCTCGCCCGTCTCCGGGTCCAGGCTGGCGACGTACACGGACCGCGCCGTCATGTTTACACCGTAGTAGAACGAGCCACCCCGGGTGAAGCCCAGCGGCCTAACGCGCCACATGTCCGCCTTCACCAGCCTCGCCTGCCCCGCCGGTCGCCCATCAACCACCGGCATTAGCCAGGCACCCAACGTCCCTGTACGGTCGCTCGCGAAGAGTATGTGGCGGCCATCAGGCGCCCAACCCAGGACGAAATCGTTCGCCGGGTGCTCTAACAACGCGGTCTCGCGCCCACCATTGAACGAGAAGACGAAGATGTCTCGCGGACCGTCGGCCTCCTTCGGACGGTCGTATACGATGTAGCGACCGTCGGGAGAAAAGCTCACTTTGGTGGGCCAACCCGAATCCCATCCTTTCAACGTCCGGGCTGACCCATCCGCCACCGAAACCAGAACAAGCTGAGTGCCATCCTCCCCGCCCTGGACGGCCGCGACATACTCGCCGTCGGGAGACCACGCGGCGCAATCGAGCGCCCCCACGTCGGCGCGATAGAACGCCCGATACTCGGAACCACGCAGATCGGCGACCCGCAGCTCGCGCCCAGGCAATGCCCTACTGTTCATCCAGTCGTAGCAGAGGGATCTGCCGTCCGGTGATACGACGGACCCCTCTTCCGTGAACTGGCGCGGCTGAGACATCGAACCCTCGTCGGTCACCAGGCGAGTCTCTCCGGTCGCGAGCTCACGAACCGCGATGTTGCCACTCCCCCAATCAACGAAGCTCAGATACCGCCCGTCGGGCGATACTCCACCGAATAGATCGACATCCGGGCCGCCCCAGACGCGTCGCGCCACCAGCGGCGTCGAGTCCTGCTCGGCCAGCACCGCCGCCGCCACGGCGCTGGGGATGCCCGCCGCCAACAGCTCGCCCTCGCCGTTTGTGCGGGGTGAATCGCCGTTGCAGGCCGCCAGTGCGACAATTCCAATCACTAGAACACCAAACTGCTTAGACATGACACCCTACTCCTATCTCTCGTTCGATGTACTGGTCGTCGCCGGCAGGAAGTTCTCCATCACCCAGACCTCGGCCCCGCCGGTTCCCGAATCGAATGCGATGCGCCGCCCATCGGGATGGACGCGGAGGCCGCGCAGGTACTTCATCGCGACGTCTAGTTTCTGGGGCGATCCGCCTGCGACGAATGCGCGCCAAAGTTGGTGCCGTCCGTCTTCGCCCTCGACGGGGAAGAACAGGCTGCGCCCGTCCCGCGACCATGCCACGTTCCCCGATGTACCTCCCTCATTCTCGTACCGGTGAACTTCGCGGGGCTCCCCTCCTACCGCCGGCATCACAAGCAAGCGGTGAGTGTTTTCCTCTTTGACGACAAAGGCGAGATAGCGGCCGTCAGGTGACAACGCTGGGCTGATCTCCCACCCACCATCGTAGAGCACTGTCTCTCGACCCGTCTCGAGGTCGATCACTACGATGCGGGATCTCCCGCTCACCCGCCTGCTGAAGAAGACCCTCGTTCCATCCGGCGACGGATCGATCAATCTGGCGATATCGACATCCCAGAAGGCAGGTAACGGCTGGGCCTCACCGGTCTGCACGTTTACCAGGAACAAGCCAACGCGGTCGCTGCGATCCCGGCCTGGAACGAGCAGGGAATGACCATCGATCCACCAGAGGGGCCGACCGCCGCTGTTGAGGTCCGGTATGAGCTCCCTTGTCTCGCCGGTCTCAACCGACCTAATCGATAAGTAGATGCGCCTGAAAGCCGTGTAGATAGTCGCGCCTTCGCCGGAGACATACGCGAGGTACCGGCCGTCGGGCGACCAGGCGGGACGGTAGTCCCACGCGAGGTGGGTCGGATTCACTGTCGCCGGAGGCGCCAGTAGTTCTCCCGTCTCCGGATCGATGGTCGCAACGTAGACGTCACTCGCCGCCATATTCACGCCGTAGAAGAACGCACCGTGCCGGGTGAACCCCAGTGGATGTACGCGCCACATGTCAGGCTTCACCTGCCTCGGGCTCCCGGCCGCTACGCCGTCGGTGATTGGTAGCAGCCAGGCACCCACGGTGCCCGTGCGGTCGCTGGCGAACAGGATGTGTTCGCCGTCCGGCGCCCAGCCGAGCACAAAGTCGTCGGCGTCATGCTGGACGAGAGGCATCTCGCGGCCACTATCAACGGCGAGCACGAAGATGTCGCGCTCCGGCGAGTCCCCTTTTGTCTCGTAGTGGTAGACGATGAAACGTCCGTCGGGAGATAAGCTCAGCCCGCCGGGCCAGCTCGACTCGAAGCTCCTTAACGTCCGGACCGAGCCATCGGCGACCGAGATCGACAACATCTCGGTAGGCCCGTCGTTGTACGACTGCACGGTCACGACCTGCTCACCGTCGGGGGACCACACCCCGGAGCTGAAGTACGATCCGGCGTTCCGGTAGAGGACGCGACGGCCCGACCCGTCCATCCCGACGATGCGCAGCTCGGACGGCGCGGCGGCGCGGTACCACCGATAGGCCACCCAGCGGCCGTCCGGCGACACCGAAGAGCCCTCCGCGGTCTCGTACGGCTCCCACGCGGCGTCGTCGGTCAGCAGGCGGACTTCACCCGTGGCTAGTTCGCGAACTGCCAGGTTACCGGTCGACCAGTCGACGAACGTCAGCTGGCGTCCGTCGGGTGACACGCCGCCAGACAGATCCACGTCGGGTCCGCCCCAGACGCGCCGCACAACCATCGGCGACGAGTCCTGGTCGGAGAGCGCGGTTGCCGCCACGCTCCCCGGGATGCCGGCCGTTAGCAAGCCGCCCTCACCGTTGGAGCTCGGCGACTCGGGTTTGCAACCCGCCAGGGCGACGATTGCAGCCGCGAGAACACCATACTTCTTACTCATGACATCTTGCTCCTATCGCTTGAAGAGAATCCCGGTCAAGCTTCTCATGATGTCTTCCTCTTACAGGTGATACTGCTCACGTCTCAGACATTCGATCGCCAAGGCCGCCACCGAGGCGAGCGCCACGAGCAGGCCCAAAATGAGCCCGGCGCCGAACCAGTAAGCGACTGTGACGGCGTCCAGCTCCAACTCTGGATTCTGCACGGTCAGTTGCACGAAATCGATCATAGTCTGACGTGGGCTTAGCAACGGTGGGGCGGCCACTAGCCGACCCTTCTAGACACGTATCCCTGGCGAGCAGCGTGCCAGAGCGGCGAGCCGGTCAAAGGCCAGGAATTGTGCGGGTTCTGAGGGTTGGGGCTGCTCTTTTACGGCTTGTGCGGACGGAACGACCCGTTACGTCGAGCGCCCGAACCGTTACGCTCGCGGCCCCGCGCTACCGTGTGCCGGCGAGGATCGACTCGACGAGGACGACGCCGATGCCGCGCGGATACCTGATCCCGTCCTCTTCCGCGCCGGACGATACCGGGGCAAGCCACACGCCGGGGCGCAAGTTCTCTCGCATCGGGCTCGGCAGGCGATCAGTCTCGGGGCCGAGCAGGAGGGCGAAGGCGAAGTTGCCGCCGATTCCCTGGTGCACGTTCGGCTGGAAGTAGGCCGCGTTTCCCCACCGGGTCGACGTTTCGCTGAAGCTGTCGGCACCGCCGCCATCTAGGAAGACGCTGAACGTCTGGACCTGGGAGACCGCCGGCCGGTGACCGAGCCCGAACAGATCGGTATACGTGTCTGACCCCGCCACATCGACGAAGAGCCCGAGGCCGAGATCCCAGCCGCCACCGGTGGCCGTGCTGCTCGCGTAGAAGTCGTCGCCGGCCCTGTCGAGCACCATGCCGGTCCCGTGGTGTACGCCTCCCGCCATCCCACAATGCTGCTCGGCGTCACCCTTCACGCACAGGTAGACATCGTTGCCGGCGCTCTCGACCATCATCCCGATGCCGGCGGTGAATCCGACGCCCAGCCCGAACGTGCCGCCGATGTAGGTATCGTTTCCGCCGCCGTCGTTCACCAGCCCGATCCCGCCGACGAAGCCCGGCCCGTGAGTCGGCGTCTCTGAGTACCGCTCGCCTCGCCAGGAGAAGCCGATGCCGATGCCGTAGCCCTGGAACCCGTGATCGGGACCGCCCTCCCGATTGTACGAGTTCCTGTATACTCCCCAGCACTGATACCGATCGTCGCCCGCACCGCGGTCCCTGAGTATCCCGACCCCTTTGTTGAACCCGATCCCGATGCTCTGGACAGCCGCGACATACCAATCGTCACCTTCCCCGTCCGCCAGCAACCCGAGCCCCGGACCGTGCGCCGCGCCCAGCGCCCACTTGTCCACGAGATACGTATCGTTTCCTGCCCGATCGATGTGCAGGCCGATCCCGAAGAGCGCCGCGCCGTACGAGAAACCGCCGTCGAGGCTCGCCGGCTCCGCGCCGCCGTAAAGGCGCTCGGGATCGACTACGTGTATGTCGGGCCCCGCCTCCTGGCTCTTGGTTGGCGCGTCTTTGAGCAGCGCCCCCCGGTCGCCGCCGCGCGCCGGGTCCACCCCCTGCGCGTAGATGTCGTTACCTTCCTGGTCCAAGAGGAGGCCGAGGCCGAAGACGCCCGCGCCGGGACCGACGGGCTCGGTATGGGAGTACATGTCGTTGCCGTGAAGATCGATGACGGCTCGCAACGGGTAGCGGCCCAGACGATCGAGATCGTAGTCGATCTCGTAGATATCGTCGCCGCCTGTGTCGACGATCACCGCCGCCTGCGTGTCGCCGTACCTGTTGGGGCCGGGGCCGCCGATGATCAGGTCGCCGTACTCGGTCGCCCGCTGGACAAGCACGTCGCCCTCCACACCCGGCAGAGCCACCGGGCTCGCGGCCTCAGCCAATTCACGCTCCAGCTCTGCGAGGAAACCCTCTTCCAGCACGGGAAGAAGCGCCGCGAGTGCCCGCGCGGTCGCGGCCAAATCGACACGCAGTCCCGTGAAGGTCGTGTGGCTGCCGGTCCACTCTCGCTCATCTCCACTCACGCCACTGGTCTCCAGGTCGTAGCCCGCCAGCGAGCGATAGTGGTGATAGACCGACGTCACGCTGGGTAACGCCTCGGGAACAGCGAGGCCGAGAGGGGTCTGCAGGTCGCCTGGAGCGAACCCTCTGTGCGCATCATACAGGAACCAGTTGTGCGGGGGTGCCTCGAGCGAATTCGCACTGTACGCGCCGCCGGTCGTCGTGATGTACCGCACCAAGAACGGGAGCAGCCCGCGCCCGTCGTCATCGAGCGCTCCCAGCGCCTCGCGGTCGAGGATGCCGTGCGCCGCGAGCGCCGTGGCGTCGAGCGCCTCCACCGCGCTCTCGAAATCGCCCAACGCAGCAAACTCGGGGACAGGGATGTCCGCAGCCTCCAGAGCGGTTGCGGCGAGCTCGGACACCGACCCCGCAGTCTCGATCCGGCGCGCCCAGCCGTCCAGCAGCCGGGCGGCGTTCGGCGGGTCGTCACCCGCCTGCCGCTCCAGGCCAAGGCGCTCGATGCGGTAATGATCATCGACCGCGGCCTCGTACGAGACCCGGTACTCGCGCCAGTCTCCGTAGTCCGCTGCCACGCCGAACTGAGGATCCAGATACGGGTCTTCCACCTGGAAAGCGGGACTCAGATCGCTCAGAGCCCGCGGATCGTTCAGTACGGACTGCATGATCTCCGTGGCACGGCTCAGGACTTCATCTGTCGCCTCGAAGCGCTCCTCAACCTGCAGATCGGGCCGGTGCTCCAGCGGCTCCCACGAAGCAGACACCAGCGCCACGCAGCAAAGGATGAACGCGAAGCTCAAACCGCGCGTCGTCCTCTTCATGCTGATAACCCCTCTGTATTAGACCTGAGTAACGACAAATACGTAGCGCGGCGCGGTCCGAGACGCGACCCGCTACTGTGGCTCTACCTGAGGGAGCCGCAACCGCACCGTCGTGCCCGCGCCCGGCGTGCTCTCGATCTCCAGCTCGCCGCCGTGCGCCGTGGCGATCCGCTGGGCGATGGCGAGCCCGAGGCCCGTGCCCTCGGGCCGCGTGGAGTAGAAGGGCTCGAAGATCCGATCGATGTTCTCCAGCGGAATGCCGCGTCCGGTGTCGCGAATCGAGATCGAGACCCCACCCGAATGACGGGCGACGGTGACCTCGACGCGGTCACCGTCGTCCAGGACCTGCGCGGCGTTGAGCAGCAGGTTAAGGAAGAGTTGTTCGAGCGCCGGCGCGTCCCCCTTCACCCACAGGGGATCGGCACCTCCCAGCTCCACCTCAAGGGTACCGCCGTGCGCCTTCAACTCGGGCTCAGCGCTGTGGATCGCGGCCTCGAGCGGCGCTCGGATGTCGACGGGCTCGAGTGTGACGCTGCCGCTCCGCGCCACGCGCAGCGCGCCCGTCACCGAGCGATCGACGCGTTCGATCTCGCCCAGCGCACGGCCCAGCAGGTCGCGGGCATCCGACTCGTCGGGCAACTTCTCTTCGACCCGCTGCAGGTCGACGCGAATCGATGTCAATGGGTTGCGGACCTCATGGGCGAGCGATGCGGCGAACTCGCCGACGGCGGCGAGCGCCTGGCGTTGCGACAGCTCGCGGAGCGTGTCCCGCAGGCTCTCGGTCATCGAATTGAAGGCCCGGGCGACACGACCGACCTCGTCGCCCGGCGCGTCCTCGACTTTCCTTTCCAGATCTCCCTCCGACACCGCTTCCGCGGCGGTCGCCAATCGGACCAGGGCGCGCGTCGTGCGCCGGGTCAGCAGCGTCACCAGCGCTACTACGGCGAGCGCGACGATCGCCACGATCCAGAGATTGCGGCGCGCCGCCTGCTGGAACGGCTCGGTGAACGGGGTCAGCGGCGCTGCCAGCACCAGGTCCATGGGCGGCTCGTGCAGCGTGTGCCGCACGGTCAGCCACGGCTCCTCGCCCCAGACGAACGACTCACGGGCGAAGAGTGCCGGGTCGATGGAAAGCGGCAGCAGCGATGCGCCCGTACTCCGATCGAAGACCGCCAGCACCGAGCCGCTCACTCCGCCCCAGCCGGCGCCGCCGGGCAGCAGGCTGCTCATCGAAACGCGGGCATCCAGACTGCCCAACCGTTCACCGGTAGCATTGTCGTAAATCCCCAGGCGCACGGGGAGCGCCGGGTTGGCGAGCGTCGTGACGCCCGAAGTCGGCGGCCCATCGGCCGGCACGCGCCAGCGCACGGCGCCGCCGGCGTCCGCGACCGTCGCCGACTCGACCGCGTCACGCATGCCCGCGAACAGGCCCTCCAGTTCGGCCTGCGCCGCGTACTCGGCTGCCTGTGAGGGGGAATCGTCACGCAGAGCGGTTTGAACCGCGGAGCACTCGGCCAGCCGGAGCAGTTGCGAGCGCCCGCTCAGCCAGCGCAGACCGATCTCGTCCACGACCTGGCCGAGCGAAGTACCGAGACGCGCGCGTAGCAGCTCTTCCCCCGAGCGCTCCGCGGTTCGGTTGAGCCAGAGCCCCAGCAGCGCCAGCGGTAGAACGGCGCCACCGAGAACTATCAATATGAGTTTGCTCCGCAGCGAGAGCGAACCCGCTAAGCTCATTTGCGCCAGCGAAGCAGCGTCGTCGTATCAGCCAGCCGCAGCAAGACGGAATCGGCCGCGCTGGGGAGCGCCGGAAGATCGAACTCGGCGCGCACGACGTGAGTGCACAGCACGACCTCTTCCTCGACAACGTCCGGTGGCCCGGCGACCTCCCGCTCGTTCGGAACCTGAACCGGCCGCGTGACACGACGGCAGACGGCCGACGCCTCGCACCGCATGCGGGCCGGTGGGATCGTGTCATCGCCCATCAGGAGCGCCAGCTCCGTCAGGTCCCAGGGCAGTTCGCCGCGTTCCGCCTCGTCCTCCATCTGGAGGACGGCGCGCACGCCTTCCTGTGTGGAATCGACGGCCACCCAGCCGTTCTCGATCGGGGCCGAGAGGATCGCCTGCAGCGTCGCCCCCTCAACGTCCTCGAACTTCGGCCCGCACGCCGCCACCGACAGCGCTAAGAACATCATCGCGCCTGCCAGTGCGGCTAGCGTCGACCTGCCCGGCAGGCAGGTACTACGCGGTGCAGACATGGGCTTATGGTTGGCTTGTCCCATTGCAACATACAGACGGAAGCCAGTTTATCGCAAGAAACCCACGCCACACCACCAGGCCACCGACCCACCGGTCACCGGCCACCGACGCACCGACCCACCGGTCACCGGCCACCGACGCACCGACCCACCGGCCACCGGTCACCGGCTACCGGCTACCGATCCCCAGCTCCATCCCGAGGTTCTTCACCAGGAACGCCCAGCGGTCCGCCTCCTCCTCGATGACCATGGCCGTCGGCTTGCCGCCGCCGTGGCCGGCCTTGGTCTGGATGCGGATCAGCACCGGCGCATCGCCCATCTGCATCTCCTGCAGCCGCGCCGCGAACTTGAACGAGTGGCCCGGCACCACCCGGTCGTCGTGGTCCGCCGTGGTGACCAGCGTCGGCGGATAGGCGTGCGGGTGCAGGTTGTGATACGGCGAGTAGGCGTACAGGTACTTGAATCCGTCCGGGTCGTCGGACGAGCCGTAGTCGGAGACCCAGGCCCAGCCGATAGTGAACTTGTGGAAGCGCAGCATGTCCATCACGCCGACGGCCGGCAACGTCGCACCGAACAGCTCGGGCCGCTGCACCATCACCGCGCCCACCAGGAGCCCGCCGTTCGAGGCGCCGGCGATCGCCAGCTTGGGCGGTGACGTGTAGCCCTCGTCGATCAGGTACTCGGCAGCGGCGATGAAGTCGTCGAACACGTTCTGCTTCCGCTCCTTCGTGCCCGCCTCGTGCCACTCCTCGCCGTACTCGCCGCCGCCCCGCAGGTTCGCCGACGCGTAGATGCCGCCCATCTCGAGCCACACCGCGACGCTTGTCGAGAAGTACGGCAGCGTGCTCGCGTTGAACCCGCCGTAGCCATACAGGTACGTCGGGTTCGTGCCGTCCAGCGCGATACCCTTCTTGTGGGTGATGAACATCGGTATCCGTGTGCCATCGCGCGACGGATAGAAGACCTGCACCGTCTCGTAACCGCTGGGATCGAAATCGATCTCCGGCGCCCGGAAGACCGTGCTGGTGCCGGTCTCGAAGTCGTAACGGAAGATCGTGGACGGATAGAGGAACGAGCTGAACGAGTAGAACGCCTCGGTATCCTCACGCTCGCCGCTGAAGCCGCCGGCCGTGCCGATCCCGGGCAGCTCGACCTCGGTGTCGAACGTGCCGTCCATGTCGTAGATCAGGATCTGCGTGTGCGCGTCGTGCATGTAGCTGGTCACGAACTGGTTGTTGACGATGCCGACGCCCTGCAGCACGTCGTCGCGCTCGGGGATGATCTCGCGCCAGTTCTCGCGTCCAGGGTTGCGCGTATCGATGGCGATCACCCGATTGCGTGGCGCCTCCAGGTTGGTCCGGAAGTAGAAGACCGGGCCGTCGTTGTCGATGAACCCGTAGCTCGCATCGAAGTCGTCAAGCAGTCGCACCACCTCGCCGTCGAGATTCGGTGCCTGCGGGTCGCCGAGATCGATGTAGTAGACGCGGTTCCGCTCGTCCGTACCCTGCCACACGCTCATGATCGCGTACCGCCCATCTTCGGTCACGAATGTGCCAAAGCCCCATTCCGGCTGGTCGGGCCGCTCGTAGACCAGCCGATCCGCCGACTGATCGGTGCCGAGCCGGTGGTAGTAGAGCTTCTGGTTGCGATTCGCCTCTTCGTGGGTGTCGCCTTCCGTGGGCTCCGGGTAGCGGGAATAGAAGAAGCCGGCGCCGTCGTGGGTCCAGGAGGCGCCGGAGAACTTGATCCACCGCAGATGGTCGTCCAGGTCCCGCTTGGCCTCGACGTCCCGCACGAGGAACTCGCGCCAGTCG
>Ga0180438_10000315_pt1 | contig 97534 bp, 72 predicted proteins | sample SS_ome_12_FD_132455 | JGI IMG/M metagenome (GOLD analysis project Ga0180438, IMG submission 132455) | Hypersaline lake sediment archaeal communities from the Salton Sea, California, USA - SS_3_D_2 metaG | ecosystem: Environmental > Aquatic > Non-marine Saline and Alkaline > Hypersaline >... | reverse complement strand
CCCAAAGCGTTGTGCGTTCACGGCAATTATCTCGACTCCGCGGAGATCTCCCGGCTCGGTGAGCTTGCCGAGTCGGTCTCGGTCGTTTACTGCCCCCGCACACATAGTTTCTTTCAGCATGACGCCTATCCGCTGGAAGCAATGCAGCAAGCCGGTGTCAACGTGGCGCTCGGTACCGATGGCCGCTGCAGCAACCCGGATCTGAGCCTGCTGGCCGAGATGCGGCATGTCGCCGCCAAGCATCCGCAAGTTGCGCTGGAGAGTATCTTGAGCATGGGCACACGCGGCGGTGCGCGGGCGCTCGGCCGTGACCACGTCGTCGGCAGCCTCGCACCCGGCAAGCATGCCAATCTGGCTGTCGTGGCCCTGCCAGCTGGTGACGCGGAAGACCCGCATGAGCTGTTGCTCCGCCACGAAGGCCAGGTCGTGGCCACCATCTATCGCGGCGGGCTCGCTCATGCCGCGGACCCCTCGCTGAGCGAGTCGTGGCCATCGCTCTGATCTATTCTTCGCCCGCACTTTCTCCGCCCCCTTGCTGACACATACGTTATTAGATCCTCTATCGCTAAGTCTCCAGGGCGATGGTCATTCGCGTCTGGTGGCTCTCGCCCGGTTGAAGAATTCGCAGCCCAGTCTCGACTCCCCGTTCAGCCAGCGAGTAGGCATCGGGCACGCACGAGTAAGGCTCGATACAGACCGCTTCACGGTGTCCTGGTGTGTAGAGCACGCACTCACGAAATGTATCGTCACCGGTAACTTGAATGGTTCGTCCGCTGGCCGGGTCGGTAATGCGGCTCGTGGCCACTCCGTCGACCAAGGCGACCTGCGTAAAGACGTCATCCAGATGCCGGTCTCCTATGGCGATTCCCGCGCTCAGGTCGCCACCGCCGGTGCCTTCGATGTCGCTGGCCTCGACCACTTCCCCCGTGGGGAGCATGTCTTGTAACTCCCAGGCCTTGGCCACCGGTACCTGCAGTTGGCAGGCCGCCCCACGGACCAGTCTTTGGCTCGGGTCTCCATCTCCCGCCGTATCCATCGGTTCAATCGGCACACGAAAGTAGGGGTGCAGTCCCAGTCCCCAAGGGCATGGCTGGTCTCCAGGATTCATTAGGCAAAGTTCCAGTGTGAGCCGCTCGTTCTCGATGGTGTACGTGGCGGTCACCTCAAAGTCGCCGGGCCAGCGCTCGAGTATCGAGGCATCGTCCAGCGAGGCGGTAAACTGCGCCTCGAGCAGGTGCGCTTCCTGACGCAAGACTCGCCATGGGCGGGTATGCAGGAACCCATGAATCGCGTTGCCACGACCATCTCCCGCTGCCAGCTGGTACTCCCGCCCCTCGAAGCGGAAGGTCTCGCCGCCCAAGCGACCGGGAAAGGGGAACAGGATGGGGATGCCGCTGCCGGAGGGCCGCTCGTTGCCCTCACGAAAGTTATCGGCGGCCCAGAGTAGCTCGATGCTGGCGGCGTCGCGCTGCACCTGGAAGCTGAAACAGTTCAGGCCCAAGGACGGTGCGATCTCGGCAGTTGCGCCCGTTGCTGCTTCGGTAAGGCGAATTGTCTCCATTCCCATCGAGTCTTCCTTTCGTCGCTGGTAAGAACCGCCGCCGAGTGGACCTGGCTGACATTCTCTTGCATGATTCTAGTGGCCGCGGCAGCCTCTTGATGTTCCTCTTCTCGTAGCGGACCGGGCTGTCGCAGCCGGACCAGCAGACCCACCATCAGCAGAATCGTCAGCAGCATCCAGGCCGCCGCCGCGCGAATCCGCTTGCGCTCCGACTCGCCCAACGAGACAGCCGCGAGTGTATGCAAGACCATCACCGCGGAGAGGATGCCGGCGAGCATCAGTCCGCCGGCCCACCAATCTCCGCCCATGATCTTCTCGCGGTCTCCGGGTGCCGCTTCCATCAAGACCCAATAACCGACCGGCAGCTGTAGCAGAGTGGCCACCAAGGCAGCGCGGGCAGAAATGATCGCCAGTCGCTGTGGAGGCGCCGTCTCGTCCTCCTCCTGCTGATAGCGGCGGAGGGCCATCAGCATCACCATCACACCGGTCATGGCCACCGAGGCCAAAACGTAGTGCAGCGAGCGGGCCACGACCTCGCCGTTGAAGATGAGTTGCCGAAACTCCTCCGCCGTGACCGGATTTTCCAGCTGGCCGCTGTCGCGGAGCTTCGAGAAGATGACGAAGAACATCGGAAAGTGATAAGCCAGATTCGTCGCCGCCAGGATGGCCAGCGTGCGGTGCAACCAAGGCCGGCCGGCCATCCGCTTCCAGGCGAGCGAGTAGATAATCATCAGTACCAGCGAGAAGAGCAGCTCCACCGCGCCCCAATGAACTCGACCACGAGGTAGTTGAAATAGCTCTTGAAACCACTCTTCGCCCGGAATGTGCAACACCAGCGCTGCCACCAGGCCTAGCAGGATCGCGCCAAGTAAGGCATGCCACGATGACTTGGCCAAGCGTTGTCCCAGCTCGCCAGGCATCTCGTCGCCCAACCGGCGCCCCCGCCTCTCCAGCCAAATCGCATAGATCGGCCCGGAGATGGCCAGGTTGACCATCATCAGGTGAGCCGCCAAGGCGAGGGTAAGTAGCAGGTCGGTCATGCCGTGAATCGCCGATGTTCGGTCTTGCTAGTTGGTAGCTAGACATTATAGCGCGACACCTTCTCCGTCAGTAGACAGGCTGCTTGGCAAGTTCAGGGTCCCGTTGGTCGTTTGTCGGGCATTTGTTCGAGGTATGTTCGCCGTTTGTTCAGACTTTTTTCGTCAGCCGTTCGTCGACCATCCCAGTTCCAGCGGACCCAGCGCACAAAACAACCCGCGCGGACTCGGAGAATCGCTGGCCGAGTCGGCGCGGGCTCTTGTGGATACCAGCGAGAGGCTCTGCTCTCCCTGGCTCTTGTCGATACCACCTGCGCGTGGAGTCGTGTTATCGGTCGAGTGGCGATGCGAGGCGATTTTCAACCGCGATCTCGCCACACCGCCAACCTAACGATTCCTTGAGAAAATTCAAGCTTAAGAATCGTCCACCTGCGGTGACGACACCAAGTGCTTTCGCTGGCTGTCTTGTGGTTGTTGGGGCGTGCGTTGGAGCAGGTACAAGAGATCCAAAGGCAGATTCGGCTGGTGTCCGGATTACCCACGCTGATAGACTGTCGATCAGGGGCCGACTCATCGAGCGTTCGCGGGCTCCTGCTGACTTCCAACCATTCGACTCGGTGAGGTTCGTCGTGCACTTTGGACTGACCTTCATGGCGATCGCGGCGGCCGGCAAATCGCATACGCGATGGAGCGAAGAGGATCGGGCGCGGCGGCAACGGATGGATCGCCACCAGCGACTATCCTGGGCGGAGCCGGACCAACTCGAACCGGAAGAGCGGGCGATTCTCGACGAGATTGACGAGCAGTTGAAAAGCGAGACACCGCGCACCTCCCAAAGGCGTTGCCCTGAATGCCAGCGTCCGTTGGTGTTGATCGAAGTGGCTTCGCTCCAGATCGAGAGCTGTCCACACTGTCGCGGAATCTGGTTCGACCCCGGGGAGCTGACGGAACTGGCCGGACTAAGTGGCGAGCTGCCGGAACCTGACAAGACGACTCGGCCGGCGCGGCATAGGTGTCCCGACTGCCAGGAGCAAATGACCGAGTACGCCCTGTTCCACCCACTCAATCTGCTGGTCGATCGCTGTTCCCAGGGACACGGTGTCTATTTGGAAGACCGGGAACTGGAGCGGGTGTTTGAAATTCGCTGAGCGGAAACCTTCTACGGAGGCGGCATGCCGCTAGAATGCTGTTGATCGCGTCGGTGAGCGAGCGTCAGAGAAATCGATCAACTCAAGTTTCAAGAGACTAGGGACCCGTCGACTGTGACCACTCGCAATCACCGCCGCTGGTACCAGTTCCGCCTGCGGACACTCTTGATCGCAGGCGTGCTCCTCTGCGTCCCGCTGGCCCTGGTCAGCTCGCGATATCGGCAACTCGAACGTGAGCGACCGACTGTGGAGTGGATCGGGCGCGTTGGGGGAAGCGTGAATGACTTTGAAAGCTGGGGACTGCCGGATATCGAAGCCTACGTTCGTGAACAGAGCTGGTGGGAAAGGCGGCTCGACCAGTGGCTGGGAGAACCGTTGCGCGAGGTTGCCCTCGGTGATAACACTAAGGACATTTCCCCTCTGGCCAAAGCGGAGAGTCTTGAGACTCTAATCCTCTATTACGCCTATACTGAAGATCTTTCGCCCTTGTCCGAATTGAAGCAGCTCCGCGTGCTTGCCTTACACTGTCCCGCTTCGGACCTGTCGCCGCTGGCAGAGTTGACTGAGCTTCGAGCGTTGGGAACCGGTAAGATCGCCGATCTGTCCCCCCTGGCAAAACTGACCAACCTGGAAGTTTTGGAGATCCGTCCCACGCCGGAAGCCGACCTGTCGATCCTCAAGAGGCTCACACGACTACGAGACCTCGGGCTCTGGGGAGCGACCGCCGAAGATCTATCCGTAATCGCCGAACTAACACTCCTCGAAAGCCTTTACCTTAGAGAGACCACGATCTCCGATCTAACACTACTGAGAGACTTGACCAATCTGGTCGAACTCGACTTGTCCTATACGAAGGTCGACGACGTGACGCCCTTGTTTGGCCTCAAGAAGCTTCGGGAGATCAATCTGACAGGTACACCAGTCAGCCAAGAGCAAGTGCGGGCTTTACAGGAGGCGTTGCCCGAGTGTGAGATTATCGAGCCGGAATACGCCACGAGCGGGCTCGAAGACAAATCCGAACACGACCAGGACCACGATCACGCTATGGAAGATTCGTCACCGGGAACCTAGGACCTCGACTTCCCGGGAGCCTCAAACTCCTCACCGCGTTTCCGCATAGCAGCCGCGGCCGGGGATACAGACGCTGCGGCCGACCTCGATTTCGTCCGGCCCGAAGATGTGTTGCGTCTTGTTGCACCAGCAGTGGTTATCGCACGCCTCGTCGATGTCCGACGGGTCCATGTCGCCGGTGACGCACATCGCCTTGCTGCGAAGATGAATGCAGGCCGGCTGCTTCACCTTATTCTGATCGTCGAAGTAGTCTGGCTTGCTCATTCGTCGAAACCTCCCGTGGGCAGTCCGGCCGCCTTGAGCACGGCCCGTGTCACGGCCACCTCGGCCAGTTGAACTTTGTATTCATTATTCGAGAGCGGGCTGGCAGCGGCCACCGCGGCGCGGCCCGCCTGTTGCGCCAGCGTCTCGTCGATCTTCCGCCCCACCAGCAGCTGGCTCGCTTCCGTGCTGACGCGGGGCGTGGGGGCAACCTGGCCCAGGACGATCTTGGCCTCTTGGACCACGCCGCCTTCGAGCGTCAGTGCGGCGGCAGCGGCCGCCAACGGATCGTCGGGTCCCTCTCCATGACGAACTTCGTACGAGGCGTTGTTGCCTGGCAGACCCGGCGTGGCGGAATCGTCGGGAAGGCGAATCTGGGCCAACACCTGGCCGGGCTGCAAGATCGTCTCCCGCTCGGTCTCGTCAGCCGGAGTGCGGTACAGGTCTTCCAGGGCGATCGTTTGCACATAGTCCTCGGCCGGCCCGACGACAACCGCTTCGGCTCCCAGGGCGATCAGTGCCGGGGCGAGTCGCGAGGCGCTGACGAACTTGGCCGGCCCCTGGTTGTCGAAGATGGCGTGATAGCGATTATCCCCTTCGGCGACCAGTCGCCCTCCGTCGGCCAAGAGCCCGTGCCCATCGCGGAAGTACCAGCAGCGAGGACGACGGCACAACTCGCCACCCAACGTGCTTTGAGATTGAAACTGCATGCTGCGTGTACCGCAGATCGCCTGGTGCAGCGCCGGGTGGGAAGCCAGCTCCGAATGCTCGTGAATCTCGTCGAGCCGCAAGGCCGCGCCAATCACGGTCACGTTCTCGTCGGGCAAGCGCTGAACGACGCGCATCTCCGCGACATCGGTAATGTTCACCACACGATCGGGCGCGACGACGTTGCTGCGCATCAGGCCGACCAGATCGGTGCCTCCGCCAAGCAGTTCGACCTCGCCCGCGGTGGGCGATAACAGCGGAAGCAGTTGCGCAACGTTCCGCGGCTGAGCATATTCAAAATTCTTCATCGTTAGGCCTGAGATGCTTTCTTGATCGCTTCGAGTACCCGTTGAGGAGTGAGCGGCAATACCGAAACCCGCGCCCCGGTGGCGTTGCAAACGGCGTTGGAGATGGCGGCGCCACCGCTGATGACTGGGGGTTCGCCCAGTCCGATGACACCTCTTTCCCGTTGGCTTGGCGGCTCGAACATTTCGACAACAATTTCGCCGACATCGCCGATCCGCGGCAGGCGATAGTTTTCCAGTTGGGAGTTCAGGAACGCACCGGTGTTGGGATCCATGATGCGTTGTTCGAAGAGGGAATAGGCGATGCCCATAATCACGCCGCCGTAAATTTGACTCTCGGCGGTTTGGCGATTGAGCACCAGCCCCATGTCCTGGACGGCGACCATCTTCTTGATGCGGACCTGGCCCGTGGCGATGTCGACTTCGACGTGGGCCATCTGCACGCCACCGACCCCTTCGTCGGAAAGGTCGGTCTTCTGGCCCCGCTTGAACGCGGCGTTGACTTCCAGCGGCCGCATGCCGAGCAGGCTGCAGACCTCTTTCCAGGAGAGCGACTGTGCGGGGTCGTCTTTGACTTGAATGCGGCCGTTCACCGCGACCAACGAATCGGTCGCGACGCCCAGCTTTCGGCTGGCGTTTCCAAACAGCACCGCCAGGGCATCTTGAGCGGCGCGACGATGCGACTCGGCCACCGCACCGACCGTGGTGCTGCCACCGGAGGCTCCGCTAAACGGCATCTTCGACGAGCCGAGGTTCACCTTGACCGCCGAGACCGGCAGTCCCAGCGTTTCGGCCAACACCATGGCGCAGACCGTTCGCGTGCCGGTTCCCAGGTCCTGGGTGCCACAATACGACTCGACGCCGCCGTCGGGATGGATCTTGAGTTGGCAGTTGGAGGTGTTGGCACCACCTCCCCACATGTGAATCGCCATGCCGAGGCCATCGACCACGGTGCCGCGACGCGGGCCTTTGCCGTGGGCGTGCCACTTGGCATTCCAGTCCATCAGCCGTGCGGCGATCTTCATCTCCTCGGCATAGATCTCCGCCTTCTGACGGCTGGCGATGTGCTGGAGATTGCGTTCGAAAATGTCGTAGCTGTTCGCGCCCATCTGGGCGGCCAGATCGTCGTAGGCCGTCTGCGACATGGCACAGGCCTGCGGATGATTCGGCGCCCGCCAGGCTCGCGACTGATCGGCATTGGTGGTTACGAACGTACTGCGGCGGCGATAGTTGGGTGGCTCGAAGACATAGGGAATGACCTTGTCGGCCACGCCACCCCCGGTGATGCCAGAAGTTCCCCACTGCGAGGAGTCCCAGACCTGCACAACGCCATTCTCATCGGCACCGAGCCGGGCATTGAGGTAGCCCGAGGGACGATTGCCGGCGATCTTGAGTTCCTGCGCCCGGCTGAGCATGAACTTGACCGGACGGCCGGTCTTCTTGGAGATCTGCGCGGCAGCGATGGCCCAATAGTCGGGCCGGAACTTGCTACCGAATCCGCCGCCGATGTATTCGCAGTAGACGTCGACGTCGTCAGCCGTCAGGTCGAGAGCCGCGGCGAAGCCGTCATCGCAACCGGAGACGTTTTGTGTGGAGAGGTAGGCCTGCAGACGGCCATCTGTCCACTCGAGCGTCGTACCATGCGGCTCCAGACAACAGTGCGTGATGGCATCGATGCCGTAGTAGCCTTCGACCACATACTTGGCGTCGCGGAAGAGTCGCTCGATCTCATCGTTTTCGAACTGTTCTTCATCCTCGACGTCGTCGTCCGGTTCCGCCTGAATGGAAACGCGAGGCCGCCCCTCCTTGGTACGCTCCGACTCCTTCGCCAGATCGAGTCGTTCCTCGTTAACAAAGGCGTCGAGCATTTCGTAGTCGACCTTGATCTTGCTGACGCCCTCGGCCGCGGCGCCTTCGGTCTCGGCGGCGACCGCCACCAGCAGCTCCCCTTGGAGTTGCACCTTGGGGAACACCATCTCGCCCGCTTCGTTCTGGCGAGGGCCCTTGATGACGTGCACATGCACGACGCCAGGAACCCGCTGGGCCGCGGTGGTGTCGATCGCCTTGACGCGACAGTGGGCATGCGGGCAGTCGAGCGCCTTGACGATCAACTGATCCTTGAGATTGACATCGTAGGTGTATTTTGCCGCGCCGGTTGATTTGTCAGGACCGTCCAGACGGCGCTGTCTCCCGCCCAACAGTTGCGACTCGTCGGCACTGGGCCATTTGTATTCGACGTTAGCCACGGCCGCCTCCTTTCACCATCGCCATCACGGCGGGAATCACATTGGCGTACGTTCCGCAGCGACAGAGATTGCCATTGAGCCCGGCGCGAATCTCCGCCTCGCTGGCGGTGGGATTCTTATCAAGAAATGCTCGCACGGCGACAACAAAGCCGGGCGTACAGAACCCGCACTGCTGCGCGTCATGTTCGGCAAAGGCCTTGGGGATGGCTCCCGAGTTTCGCGAGGCCACGCTTTCCACCGTTTCGATCTGCTTGTCGCGAACCGCCAGGGCGAGCAGCGTGGAGGCCATCATCGGCCGGCCATCGATGAGCACCGTGCTGGCGCCACTGGAACCGTCGTTGCTGACCGGCTTGGCCCCCGTGAGATCGAGTTGATACCGGAGGACATCCAGCAGCGTCGTGCGAGGTTCGACTTCGACCGTGCGAGGCTGCCCGTTGACGTTCAGGGTAATCGTGGTCTGCCCCTGAATGACTTCGGCGCCGCGATCGTCCGCGATGGCCTCGGCACCTGTCGTGGCCAACACCGAGGCGGCCGCCGCCGCACCGCTGCCTTGCAAGAATTTGCGTCGTGAGAAGCCGGAACGGCTCGATGACGCAGACGTTGGTTCTTTCATGTTCGTGTCGCTTCCGCTTGAGGAGAGTCTCGGGCAGAACTGCCCTGATTATATGGCATGCCGACCGGCACACAAGGTTTACAAGCCCTATGTGCGCGGGCGTTTCTCCTTCTAGAGTGGGGCATCGAAGCTGGCCAGAAGAAAGATGAAGCGTCGTTGATGTCAAAGACGACGCGCACGCTAGTTACAATACGACAAATTTACGATTCGAGAGGGGTGTCGCGGGTCGTATCGCTGGCAGGCGACTCGAAAGGGTTTCGCGAACCGTCGCTTGTCGTTTCGTCCGCGGCGATGGAAGCGGGGTAGACCGTTTCTTCATAACCTTGGGGAGCGACATCTCGGACGCGAGAATAGGCAAACCAGCCCAGCATAAAGAAGAAGCCCGTGAGCACGGCTCCGCAGTAGGTCGTCATGCGACAGATGCCATAGTGGTACGCAAGATTTTCGGCAGGCACGACCCCCGACAGAGAACGGACGGACAGATAACCATGCACCGTGCCAATCACGCCGATCACCAAAGGCAGGAGCGTCCACATCAGGTAGTTGCGCGTGGCCCAGCGAGTCCGTACGACAAAGAGCACGAAGACGGCACGGATCGTCAAACCGATTGTCACCACGATAAATAGCCATGAATAGAGATGGCCGAAACCGTCGTAGAGATACTCGAAGAATTCGATCATATTCGCCCCTCGCTTCTTCTTATGGTGTGCCGACTTGCCCCTACTGCTCCTCCACCTTGCGCTCGCGCAAGCGGTTCTTCGCCTGACAACAGCTGCAATCGCCCGGCTGGAACATTTGAATCGCGCAGATGTCACACCAGTAATCGAGTTCGTAATTGCCGTCCTCGCGGATCGCATACAGACGAATCACCTGAATCATCGGCGAGCCGTCGTATCGACGTACCAGCATTTCCACCGGCCGTTCGCGCAACCGGTCGTCGAGTCGAAAGGCATGACCACGGGCATCTTCGACGATCGGATAGAGGTTGCCATCGGTCGAGTCGAGTGCCAGCGATTGTTGCTTGGCGTCGGCGGCGGTGCCGATGCCGAAGCGGTCCTTGAGCAGCGAGTTAAGCCACACGACGCGACCTTTCAGAGTGAGCGACTCGTGCTCGGGTCGCGGGGCGGTCGGCTGCTCCGCCGCCGAAGTACTGCCGTTAACCTCTGCCGCCGGCTCGGGGGTCGACTCGGCAGCGTGGGCCGCCACCACCGGCTTCTTCACCGCGACTCGCTCGCTTGTGCCTGTCGTCTCGCGGGATGGGTCGGAACTGTTGGCCGGTTCAACCGGCTCGGTCTCTGTTGGCTTCGACTCCGCAGGCTTGGTCTCTGGCGGCTTGGTCTCTGGCGGAGCCGTCTCGCTTGACTCGGTCTCGGTTGGTGCCGTCGGCGAGGCGTCTCTATCTTGGGCAGGCCGCTCGCCGGGCACCGCCTTCGCCACGGCTTGCTCGGGTTCTCCCGATCCATCGGAAAGTAGTGCGATGACCGTCACCACGCCAATTAGGATCACCAGGGCTATCGTGACGGTCCGACCAAACGACAGCTCATCGTTGTGCGTGGGTTGCGTTCTCGATTCCTGCATACCAGCGGGCTTTCCAGGGGAATGAGTTACTCGGCCGCCTGTCCAACAACCACGATGTCGATTCGAATCGGCTGGCTCTCGCCGTCGGCCTTGGCTTGACCTTCGAGTTGCAAGATCGACCACTCGCGGTCTTCATCGTGTCTGAGACTCGGAACCTCGTCCGCCTCGGAGGCGGCCTGCAGACAGAGCATGGCGGGATGATTGCTGCCGGCCGCGTCGGCACTCTGAGCAATCAGCGTCTTGGCGTCGGGACCAGCCAGGGTGCGATCGTCTTCGGCGCGGGTGAGCATGAGAAAATCGCGGGTTGGGGAGGTCCCTTCATGATTACCGTCGACCGGTTGCTGGCCGTAACGCAGGATGTAGGTTCCACGCGTAAGAATATGATCGCGAAAGTCGGGGCTCTTTCTCTTGAATTGAATCACCCCGATGAGCTGGCCCGGGGTAAATGGATAGAGGACCTCGTCGGTGGCGACAAAGTCGGCCGCGACGGGCAACTCTTTACACAACCAGATCTTGCCAATCGAACGTTTCTTGCCACGAATCACCTGGTAGCCGCTGTCGGCTAAAGCCGCGGAGATCTCTTCGGAAAGATCATCGGCCGACGGTCCATCCTCGATCATTTCCACGCGATAGTCAGCGGCCACCGTGGGGGAGGCCAACACCATGAACAGACAGATCGAGATCGCGAATTGAAATATCTGTTTCATAGCTAGCTGGTCGCTTCCTGCTGTTGGACGGTCCCGGGAAATAAGAAGGCGAGCAAGTCGGCGTTGGTGACGATCACGAGCGCTCTCTTCCCAATATAGTCGCGCTCCGTGGACCAGACAATTCGCGCGGACGCGTCGATTGTAGCGACCACTTTGCTACGAGCGACGGAGTTGTGCGGAGTTTGCGAGCTCTAGCCGTCCGTTTCGCCGCCAAGCCGCCGATAATCGTCAGCGGTGTCGATATCGTGGAGAATGGCGTCATCATGCCAGGTAAGCTCTCGGACAATGGCGCGCTGAAGCAAGGCGTTGACCCCTTCCGTCTCACCCAGGGCATGCACGTCGGCAGCCAAACTCCAAGGAAACAACACTGGATGGCCCTGTCGACCTTCGACCGTGGGCAGATGGACCGCGGGACCCTCCGGATCGTAGGCGGCGAGAAGATGATCGATCAGATCGATGGACAGGCCGGGCAGGTCGGCCGGTGCCAGCAACCAGGCATCCCGCTGGCTGGGTGAGAGCTGTTGCTCAAGATACTTGAGCGCCAAGGATACCGACGTCTTCATGTCTTCCGGGTCCTGCTCCGGGATCACGGTGTGGACACCCAGCCTGGTGGCGATCTCGATCAGCTCGTCGTCACCACCGCGAATTACCACCACCGTTTCATCGACGCGGCTTCGCTGCCAGATCGACAACACGTATTCCAGGAGCGTGACACCTCGCCAAGGGAGCAATAGCTTGGGGTGCCCCATCCGCCGACTGTGGCCGGCCGCCGGGACAATCGCAAAGCTCCTAGCCATGTCGGTCACCATTCCACCTTTGAATCGGAGGAGGTTGAATCGGGGGGCTGAGAATGGGAACCTCGCGGCGACACGGAAACACCCCGCGGGCGGGCCGGTACCTGGCCTCCACAGTTTCGATGGGCAATCAACTCGGCGGCAATACTGACGGCAATCTCCGCCACGCTCTGCGAACCGATGTCGAGACCGACCGGCGCATGCACCGCGTCGAGGACGTCGGCCGAAATTCCCTCGGCGATCAAGTCGTCGTAAATCAGTCGGATCTTTCGACGGCTGCCGATCATGCCCACATAACAGGCTCCGCGATCTGCCAATTGGTAGAGCGCCTCCTGATCGTGGTTATGCCCGCGAGTTACGATGAGACAATAGGTGTGGGTAGTGACTTCAATTTCAGAGAGCACTTCTGCGATCGAGCCGGAGATGCGTCGCTCGGCCCGCGGGAAACGCTGTTCACTGACAAGGTCTTCTCGGTCATCCACCACCCAGACGTCGAAATCGAGATCGACCGCCAGCTGGGCGACACTCTGTCCAACATGGCCCGCTCCGACAATTAGCAGGCGATAGCGAGGATAGAACGGCATATAGGAGACGCCCTGTTCGACGTAGGCCCGCGGCCGCTCGTCGAGTGGCCGGAGTTCTGGGGTGATACTTTCCCGCGCGGCACCGCGCAGAGCGATACTGGCTCCCGAGTGATCAAACAGATAGCTGACCGGCTCGGCAAGCTCGTCCGCATCGCCGCCGCTGAACACGATCGCCTCGGTCCCCCCCTGCCCTGTCGTGCGGAGCTCGCGGAGGCGCTGAAAATAGTCCGGCACCGGATCGTCGCCGTCGGGACTCGGCCGGAGTGGATCGATCAACACATGCATCCGTCCACCGCAGATGAGCCCATCGTCCCAGCCGTAGTCGCTGTCGAGATTGAAGCGGGCGATTTCCGCTCCGCCCCGTTGCAGCGCCGCCAGCGCGCGACGCTTCACCTCGGCTTCGACACATCCCCCTCCCAGCGTGCCGACCTGACTGGCATCCTCGAACACGAGCATGCTGGCGCCAGCCTTTTGGGGCGTCGAACCGCGTGTCTCTACCAGACGGCAGTAGACCAGCGGTCGACCGGCCTGGAGCGATTCGATCAGAGCGTTGACGATGTCGAGCATATTGGCGGGACGCGCCTGGGGAACATCACAAAAAACAGAACTCGATCGTGCTAGCCGCCTCGTTGACCAACCAGCGGGGAGCCGAGGGAACGCGCCCCAACGGCCTTAGTCCGTCATGACGACGTTGGGCACAATCTTCTGGAGGTAATCGAGGCTGCGCTGGATGCCATCTTCGACATCGTGCAGCGGCTCGTATTCAATTTGGTAAACACCGTCGAACGTCATACGCTCGAAAATAGGCTTGTAGTCGAGATCGTCGTCGCCAATGGCAACCGCCACCCAGCCCTCGCCCTGGGGCGCCCAATCCTTCAGGTGGCAGTAGTTGATTCGATCGTTGATCAAGTCGAGCCGCAAGGAAGCGTCGCCGTCGGCCAGGGGCTTGAGATTGCCCGGGTCGTAGTTGAACCCGACACGGGGCGGTAAGTCGCGGAGCAGCCGTTTGAGACTCTCGATGTCGGTGGAGACCGTATGGATGTGCTTGAGACCGCCGTCCGCCAGGACTTCGATCTTGCCGTGGGTTTCGATGGAGATCAGCATGCCCAATTCTTCGCAGAGTGCGTCGCTCTGGGCAAAGGCATCGAACATGCGGGCCCAAATCTCCTCGGTCATTTCCGCTGCGGGGGTGAAGCCGGCAAACAATCGCATGTGGGTTGCGCCACACTTCTTGGCGGTGCGAATGGCCGCGAGCGTCTTGGTGACCATGGCATCGTGGTCGGCGGCGTCTGGAAGCGTGAAATCGTTTTCCAGGCAACAGAATGGGGTGACAATATCGTATTCGCGCCCGAGGGCGACAAAGGCGTCGACGTCCTGGTCGGTCGGTTCTTCCGGCAATCGTCCCACCTGGCCTCCGCCGATGCCGAACTCGAGATACTTGAATCCGAATTTCTGCGCGATGCGAAAGTGCTCCTCCATCGGCATTTCGCGAAAGCCCCATTCTCCGACACCAACCAACATGATGATCTCTCCCTGCTATTTTGATTATTAGATATATCGAGCGATCTTCTCGTCCGCGAGTCGCCCTCGCGACGACTGCTATCTGGCATTGAGAAGGAATCTGGTCGCCAAAAACCCCGGGCGAGCTCTCGCGGCGCCATCGATGGCACGAAAGCGGCTCCCTAAAAGATACACCGTCGACAACCCGACACGTAAGTGTGGGAGAGCGAGAATCTCGCGGTCTGAAACGGTGGAGACGGCCTCCCCTCGCCCAACGAAACACCGCGGATCGTTTTTCTAAGCGATGACGTCGTGAATGACTTCCGCGTCTTTGACGCCGGTCAATTTGCGATCGAGCCCGCCGTAGAAGTAGGTCAGCTTCTTGTGATCCAAGCCCATGAGATGCAAGATCGTGGCGTGCAGGTCGCGAATGTGATGACGATCGACGACCGCTTCGCCACCAAATTCGTCAGTCTCGCCATGCTGATGGCCACCCTTCACGCCACCGCCGGCCATCCAATACATGAAGCCCTTGGGATTGTGATCGCGGCCGTTCTTTTTGTCCTGGCTGACCGGCTGCCGGCCAAATTCACCGCCCCAGACGACCAACGTCTCCTCCAACAGACCGCGTTGTTTAAGATCGGTCAACAAGGCGTCGATCGGCTTGTCGATCTCGCAAGCATGGATATCGAGATTTTCCTCCATGCCGTTGTGCGCATCCCAGTTCTGCTGTTGGTGGCCGCCGCCGGAGTAAATCTGCACGTAGCGTGTTCCCCGCTCGATCATGCGGCGGGCGGTGAGACACTGCCGACCAAAATGACTCGGTCCAATCGACAGTTTGTGGTTGCCCTTGGGATCGTACAGTCCGTAGGCGTCGAGCGTCTTCTGAGTCTCTTGCGAGAGATCCATCGCCTCGGGCGCGGTCCGCTGTAGCTGGAAGGCAAGTTCGTAACTGGCAATGCGGGCCGGCAACTCGGAGTAGCCGGGACGATCGGCCAGATGTTGCGCGTTGAGCTGCGCCAGGGTGTCGATGTGATCGCGTTGCATCTCGCGAGACATGCCACTGCGTGGCGAGAGATTGCGAATCGGGTCGCCCTTGGAATTGAAACAGGTGCCCTGGTAGACGGCCGGCATGTAACCACTGCCCCAGTTGGGAGGACCGGAGACGGGACCGCCGCGGGGGTCGAGCATGACGACGTAGCCGGGAAGATCCTTGTTCTCGGTCCCCAGACCGTAACCGAGCCAGGAGCCGAGCGTGGGCGAACCCTGAATGAACTCACCACTGTTGATTTGCAACAGCGCGGTGCCGTGGGCAAACGAGTCGCAGTAGAGACTCTTGACCAGGCAGAGTTCGTCCATGTGTTTGGAGATGTGCGGAAAGGCATCGCTGCACCACAGGCCCGATTCGCCATGTTGCTTGAACTTTCGCTGGGAGCCAAGCAGGCGTTTCTTCTTTTTCACACCCCGGCGGGTTTCCAGCTCGATTTCCTGGCCATCGCGCTTCTGCAACTCAGGCTTGTAATCGAACGTGTCCATCGAAGAGGGGCCGCCGTAGATGAACAGGAAGATGCAGCGTTTCGCCTTGGGGGCGAAGTGCGGCATTTTGGGTGCCAGTGGATCTTGATAACCCTCCACCGCCGGAGCCGGCTCGCCGTAGGCATGTTTGGCAAAGAACCCATCGTCGGCCAACATCGAGGTGAGCGCCACGCCACCAAAACCGGCGCCCAGCTCCCACACAAACTGGCGACGGCTACCTGTGCAACGACTGTTGGCCATCTTCTTCGACATACCGCATCATCCTTAGGTTATCTTGCCACGCGGGGGAGTTGGTCCCGGGAGACCGCATCACCGCCGGTGACAGTTATTGATTAATTGGCTGCCGCGATCAACCGCGATTGGCTGTTCGGCTCTCGGCGGATCCGCATCCTGCGGAACCATCGCAAACTATCTCTTTCCTGAAATACTCTCCCGTAAATTATTCTACTCGACCGGCTCGCCAGAGACAGTCGTCGAGGATACTGGCTCCCGATTATCCTCGACGATCTTGAGCAGTATTTGCTTGAACTCCGCGTAAGTCGGTTGCTCTTTCAAATGGACGAAAGTTTCGATCTTCCCGCTGTTGGCGGTATACCTTTCGATCTGGTAAGCCCGCTCTCCCTCTTTCAGCTCCCCCTGCTCACGCAGGATGGCGTTGGTCGCCTCGTTGGACCAGAGATCGATGGAGTAGAGTTTTTCTCCGTTCTCTCCCAGCGAATAGACCGCGTATTGCTGGGCGGTCTTCTCTGGAAAATCGAAATTCTGGATGGCCATGAAACGCTCGTCGCCAACCTTGAACTGATCGCAACAGAACGCGTTGACTTCTTCGTATCCACTGTCGACAACGTAGCGGTTCTTAACGAGCGCCTCGACGCGGCGAACCGCCTCTTTTTCGTCTCCCAGGCTACGATAGGCCTGAATCAATTTCATCTTGGCTCGATAGTCCTGCTCGTCGAGCTGCTCGGCCTTCAGCCAGAGATCGCGACTGGCTTCGAATTTTCCCGCGAGGAACGCGGCCATGCCGCCGTTGTAAAGCGAGTTGCGGTGTTCCGGATTGGCCGCCGCCAGTTCCTGATATAGCTCCAGCGCCTCCTCGTACTTGCCCTCGCCAAACAATTTATTGGCGGCGTGAATATCCCGCTCTTCTCCCCACGTGAATTGAGGAGTGAGCAGCAACACGGCGGCGATGAGTGGTAATAGGTATCGAGTCATAATTCTGCCCCAACTATTGTGTCCGTGAAAAAGTAAACCTTAGTCGACGTACAGAAACTCGCTGAGATTCAGCACCATGTTGCACATGGCGATCAGCGCCCGGCGCTGCGGTGTGAGGTTGGCTGTATCATTTTCCGCGGGCGGGGTGAAATTCGCCCGTTGAGTGTTGTCGCCGCGACGGATCGCCAAGGCACCGAAGCGGGCTTCACCCCCGGTCCGCAGCGCCACCCGCCCTGCCGGCAGCGGCTTGGGATCGAAGTGATCGATCAGCGGCTCATCGGCGCCGTCGATGTAGACCCGAATTCGACCGCCTTCGAGCTGAACCTTGACCGGGTGCCAATGGTTCGACTTGACCTCATAGGGCACATCGACAATCGGCTGAAAATCGTCTTCGTGCTTGGCCAGGCGGACGTACCCCTGCTTGGCGTTCACCGCGACCTCGTAGCCCCGGAAGGTGTCGATGCCGCGTCGGGGAGCGCCAACTCGGAACAGCAGCTCGGCGTCGTACTGTTCGGTCGGCATCAATTTGCATTCGACCTCGCCATTGGCCAACTTCGACTCGAGCCAAACGGCGTATTGATAGCCGTCGGTCTTGGCACCGTAGGTGCCGTCTTCGTAGGCGGTCCAGTCGCCGCCGTAATAGTGCCAGTCGGGCAGCCGCGCGAGAACGTCTCCTCCGTCGACCTGATAAGTCGCGGCATCGACCACTTTATCATCGGCCGTCAGGCTGAGTTTTTGGAAGGTGAGCGCGGCACCCCAGGTCCGCAGGCCAAGATGCCCCGCAGCGGCGATCGGCTGCGAGTCGCTGACTTCCAACAACGGTTGATCTTGACCGTCGACCCAGGCCGCGATGCGGGGGCCGTCCAGCTGAATCTTGATATCGTGCCAGCGGGAGTCGGCAATCTTGAGAGGCACCGAACCGAGCGTGGAAACTTCTTTACCGTGCCGACGAATCGCGGCCACGTTTTTCTGCAGATCGAGATACAACTCATAACCACTGAACAATTCGCCGTCGGCGTTGGCTCGAGCAATGACACTGACAAAGTGAGAGTTGCGGTGCGGGTAGACGCGGGCCTCGATCGTGCCATCGGTGAACTTCATCGGGTCCCAGAGCGCAAAGGGACCGCGCTCGTATTGAATCCAATGAATGCTGTCGCCGCGACCGGGCCAGTCGCCCATGTAATAAGACCAGCCAACCCGCGGTCCGGCCAGGAACTCGGTAGCCCGTGCTTCCTGGAGATACGAATTGTGAATCGCCGAAGGGAGTCGCGGCTCGATCGTGGGCATCAGGGGCAGATTGCTGTACGCGGTCCGCTGACGATCGACATACTCAAGCATCGCCGCGACTTCTTCGTCGGTCGACTCGCGAGCCAAGGCCAGCCGGTAGGCCAGGCGAACCTGAGCTTCCGGGTCATCACCCGCCTCGCGTTGCAATCGATCGGCCAGAGAAATCGACTGTTCCTGCAAGAACTCGCTGTTCAAGAGCGTCAGCGCCTGAGGCGCGACCGTGGTCGAGACGCGGCGATCGACAGGCCGATCGGTGGTGGGAAAATCGAAAGCGTCCAGCATCGGAATGCGAACGCTCCGCTTCAAGAAAGCGTACACGCTGCGGCGCGATCGCTCCTGTCGATTGGACCGCCCCCAGCCCCGTCCCGGCATCGACTGACCAGCCAGAACGTCGGCCGTCAGATTGGGATAGAAGCTTGGCCCAGACATTCGCAGGTTGATGGTGCCGTTGACCGCCAGGATCGAGTCGCGGACCGACTCCGCCTCGAGCCGACGCAAGTTCTGCCGCCAGAGCATGGTATTGCCAGGATCGACATCGACCGCTCTGGTGTCGTGCACGCGGGAGGATTGCTGATAGGTGTTGCTCAGCATGATCAGCTTGTGCATCCGCTTGATTCGCCAACCGCCGTCGACCAGCTCGGAGGCCAGCCAATCGAGCAACTCGGGGTGACTGGGCAGGCTGCCCATTTTTCCGAAGTCGCTGACAGTCGTCACAATGCCCTGGCCGAAATGGTAATGCCAAAGTCGATTGGCCATGACCCGCGCCGTGAGCGGGTTCTGGCCGCTGGCGATCCACTCGGCCAACACACGACGACGCCCCGAGGTGGTGGCGTCTTCGGGCGGCGTGGGAATCACCGGTACCGTCGCCTCTTCCGACTCACTGAGGACCAGCGGAAAACGGGGCTGGACTTCTTTGCCCGGCGAAGTGGCCTGGCCGCGGATCATAACGGTTGTCTTGCGCGGCTTGCGACCATATTCATGAACCGACAGAGCCCGTCCCGCCCCCGAAGGCAACTCCGTAAAGATGGCCTCATTCCTGGGATCTTCGTTCGGTTTGCGATAGTAGTTCACGTTTCGCATGAACGCGGCCAGCTGGTAATACTCCTCGCCAGAGACGGGATCGAATTTGTGATCGTGACAGCGGGCGCAACCGATCGTCATGCCCAAGAACGCGCTGCCGGTGGTGACCACCATGTCATCGAGGCCATCGTAGTACGCCTGAATAATCGTGTCGGGCTCGTCGTCCCATACGCCCAGCCGATAAAACCCCGTGGCGGTGATGGAATCGTCGGTGATCTCGTCCAGCTCGTCGCCGGCCAGCTGCTCCTTGATGAACTGATCGTACGGTTTGTCTTCGTTAAAGGCGCGAATCACATAATCGCGAAACTGCCAGGCCAGCGGCTTCTCGTCGTCGCGTTCATAGCCGTTCGTCTGGGCATAGCGCACCAGGTCGAGCCAATGCCGCCCCCAGCGCTCTCCATACTGCGGTTTGGCTAGCAGACGATCGATGACCTTTTCAAAGGCATTGGCGGAGCGATCCGCTTCAAACGCGCGGACCTCTTCATAGGTCGGCGGGAGACCGATCAAATCGAAATACGCGCGGCGAATGAGTTCTCGCCGGGTGGCCAGCGGAGCGGGTGTCAAGCCGTTCTCTTGCTGCTTCTGCCGGATAAAGGCGTCGACTTCGTTACCGACCCAAGTGTCTCCTTCAGACGCGGGCACGGCGGGACGCACACGAGGAACGTAAGACCAAAATTGGCGATCCTCTTCCGTGACATGAGGGCCTTCTTCCTTGTGCGAGATCCGTACCTTGCCAGCATTGGGCCACGGCGCACCGAGGGAAACCCAGCGAGTCAAAACGCCGATCTCCTTCTCCGACAGCTGTTCTTCGGGGGGCATCTCCAAGCCTTCGTACTTGACCGCCTCGATCAAGAGACTCTCGTCCGGATCGTGGGGCACCAAGGCCGCCCCCGAGTCTCCCCCTTCCAGAATGAAAGCGAGCTGGTCGAGTCGCAGTTCCCCTTTTTGTTTCTCTTCGCCGTGACACTCGTAACAACGATTGGCCAGCAGAGGTCGAACTTCGTTCTCAAAGAAATGAACTGTCTGCGGATCGAGCTTGGCGACCGGCGCCTCGGATGCGGGTTGCGTGGACTCCTCCGCCGAGGCCTGTCCGGCAACGACAAGAAGAGTGAGCACTCCATACACTGCCGTTACAGAGACGCGTCGGAGAAAGTGAAGATCCTTCATAGCACAACTTAACGCAGCAGAATGCATGAGCTTGTTTACCTGGCGGGCTGTGGTCCAAGAGCATCCGGCTCCGGACACAGAATAGGCTTGTCGAGCGGCCAAGGTCGGGAGGGTGACGGCCGCCGCGGTAATCATTTTCTAGGTGGGACATCCAGCATTCGACGGCCATTGGCTGTGCCCGCGCGAAGCAGATTCCGACGGGAACGACGCTAGCAGCCGATTGCTCGACGAACCGTCATGATAATCCATAAGCCGCATCTGGTCAAGGAGTTACCGCGATTCCTTGGACCTTCCCGACTTGGAGATCGAGTCGATTCTTCGGGCGCAAGTGGCTAACGGCCAATGAGTTGCACGCTCGGCCCACCCGGACATACTAGACGCGCACAGAAGCGACAAACCAATCGTCGCCATGGATGGGTGATCCTGGCGCGGAGACGATGTGAATTCCGTGGGACGGCGGTGGAACGCCTTGTGAGAGCCTGTCAGGCGTCGGCTACTCGGCCGGTTCGGCCTTGAGTCGCCGCGATGGATCGATTTTATGTTTGAACTCTCTGACGGCGGTGGTAGGCTGTCTATTCGTTTAACCGCATCAGCAACATCGGCTGTTCGATAGTATTCCCAGTTGACTTGGAGACTCATTGTGTATCTTCGCAGAGTGTTCTTGCTCATGACTCTCATGGTCCAGGTCAGCAGCGCGGCCGAGGCGCTGACGGTCGAATTGATCAATGATCCGATAGCCGACGGAGTGATCACCGAAGACAACGTCACCGGCTATCAGTATGTGTACGATGTAAGCTTCGATTACGGCGCCGAGATTAACTTTGCTCCCTTTGGTGAGATTCATTTGGGAGGCACCGTTGGACCGGCGGGAGTGTCGGGCTCCTTCGACGGTACAAAGTCGGCTTGGTATCGGACCTCGGCGAACGACCCTTCAAGGTTCGGCGTCTGGCAGAGCTGGTACCATTCCAGCGTCGGGCTCTCTTGTAGTTTCGGATGCAACCCCGACAAGACAATCAACAGCCCCGCGGCAACAGGCAACATTTCCTCGAATAGCTGGGACCCTTTCGTCCTGGACACGAATGGTGACTTCGGAACGCCCGGCGAACTGCTGCCATGGGCAGCCACGAACCCCTACCACAGCCCGGCCGACTACGACCAGGACTCTTCCTACATGGATCCGGGGGGATCGATCGATCCGACGACGGGGCTCGGCTGGAAGAATCTCAGCTACACCATGATCGGCAACGGCTGGGTGCCTGTGTTGGCTATGACGGTTCGCATTGTCCATCCCAACTCGCCGGGCACCATGAATTACCATCTCACCCGGGACGCCTGGGGATTCCCCTACAGCAGTACCGTCGTTGGTCCGACCGGCGATCCGGTTTTTGTGGACACCTGTCCCGACGGCGTCATCGGCGATGCCAATTGCGACGGTTACGTCGATATCGCCAACGACATCTTGACGGGCTTTAGCAACTTCACTGGCCCCGGTTCCTTCGGCAAAACGCGGGCCCAAGGAGACGTGCATCGCGCCAGCGGAGCCACCGCGGGCGACGATCCACACGACGGCGATGTGGACGTTTCCGATATCCTGACGATGTTTGGTGCCTTCACCGGGCCTCCGACGGATGAAGTCCGTCTCGGCGCTCCGGCGGAAGCTGGCGATCCCGCCATTCCCGATCTCATCTACGACGCCGCGACTGGCGAAGTTGTGCTCGCCCTCGATGGCGCCGCGGGACTAATCGGCTACTCGCTGAAGAGCGTGGGTGGATTTTTGGCCGGAGCGCATACGCCGATCCTTGGCGGTGTGTCGACCAGCCTGCCGACAGAGTTAGCGGAAGCGGCCCTCAGCACACCCGGACTCCCGGCGAGCATCGGCTTTGTCTTCCCACTCGGCATGGACCTGGCTGCTCTTTCGGCCTTCCTCACCGAGAACACGGTCAGCACAGGCCTTGGCGCGCCGCTAGTGCCGTTCGATCTGGTCGTCGTCGGAGGTGCCGCGGTTCCGGAGCCGGCGACCCTGGTCATGGCCCTGGCGGGACTCGTGGGGCTGGGTTTCTTCGCTAGCGTTCGAAGTAGCGAGACAAGATCGTTCTAACCGGCGGCAGTTTTCCGCCAACTTGTAGCAGACAACCCGACGAAAACTACTCGGCCTCGGTACCCTGCAATCTGTGACTCAGCCGTGGAACATTCTTCGACAGGTCGTACTTCTCGATGACCCGCTGGCGGCCCGCCTGGGCGATGCTCTGGCGTAGCGTCTGGTCCTCGATCAAGCGATCGATCGCATTGGCCAGTTCTGTGGCGTCCGAGGGCGGGACGAGTAGACCGTCAACACGATCGCGGATGAGTTCTGGGATACCGTTGACCCAGGTCGACACGCAAGGAATCTCCATGGCCATGGCTTCCATCAAGACGACGGGAACACCTTCGGCGAAACTCGCCAGCGCAAAGATATCGGCGCGGCGGAGTCGATCTTGGACCTGATCCTGATTCAACCAGCCTTCGAAGACGACGCGATCTGTAATGTTGAGTTCACGGACAATCGACTCCAGGTGAGCACGGTCCTCGCCATCTCCAACGAGGCGAAGCAGGACATCGCGACCGGAATCGACGAGTTGTTTGAAGGCGGCGATGAGTATCTGCTGTGCCTTGATCCCGGCCAGTCGACCGACACAGATGATCTCGATCGGTGTTCCGCCGGGCGGCTGGCGGGGTACAAATTCCTGGGGATCGATTCCCAGCGGGATGACCTCAATCTTCGGCCAGTTGCTATTGTCTGAGTTCCGCATGATCTGACTGCGGGCAAACTGGCTAATGGCGACAACCAGCGAGGCGGTTTCGATCTTATCTCTCATTCGGAACGCGATCGGATCGTCGAATTCGGTCGGGCCATGGATCGTCATGGAAAGATCCAAATCGAAGAGGCGAGCGGCAGGCAATCCGACGTTGGTGCTGAAGTGACAATGGACGCGGGTCACCCTGCTCTGTTGTAACCAGCGCCCCACAATCACGGCCTCGACGAAGTAAAGAATCGAGCGAAATGCATTTCCCAGACGGAAGCCCTGGGCGACGACGCCGGAAGCCAGCACCCGAGAGTACCGAACAGGCCGGCGAATGAACACGGAGAGATTCGCCAGCAGTGCGGACACCACTCCGACGCGCTTGACGTAGCGAGTGCCCCGCTGCTCGTCGGCTTCGATCTCGCTCACCGCGGACAGATCACGATCGGGGTCGGAAATCGAGATGACTTCGACATCCACCCCCAAGTCTCGCAGGGATCGGATTTCTCGCAGAATAAACGTGTGATGGACGGTCGGATACTGACTGACCAGGTAGGCGATACGCGGTGGATTCATAAAGGAGAGTTATCCAGATTCGGATCGAGCTGTGCTTCAGAGTTCGCATGCCGCCTGACTCTATTCTAGCATCGGTCAGGCGTATCGGCGTGGGCGGTGTTTCAATAGAACGCCCCGCTCGCCAAGGCAGTGCTCGTGAGCCATCCCTTCCCAATTGGGAGAACCCGTTTCACCCGACCTACCGCGGATGGAAATCTGGCCGTTCAACGAACCGCAGAGTCGTTGCCAAGGAGACAGAGGCACTTGTTGCCCGAAAGCTCAACATCTCATCGCGGCGACCGACATAGAAAAGCCGTCCCGGTTACTTACCGGGACGGCTTGGTTAAGGCTCGTCAGTTTGGCGTACCTTGACTCGAATCGGCAGAGGCGGCCCGACGATTGTCTTGTTGACTTCGAACTACCCCTCGGCGGGGGCCGCCGCGGCGCGAGCACCCGGCACGATTCGCTTTTGAACGTCGGTCTCAAGCACTCCGAAAGTCGCCTCGTGACGCTGCACCGCCATCTGCAGCGCGGCCAGTAGGCGTTTGGCAGTGAAGAAGTTGACAATCACCCGCTGGGAAATCTGAATCGGCTCCGACGGAACGCCCACCGGCTGCTTGTTCAGCCCCAGATCGATAATCAATTCTTCGGGCGTTCCCATCACGCGACAAAAATTTGCGTAGAACGCGGAGGCTTGCTTGTCGTCCACTTCAAACGATGTTCGCTGTTGAGCCCCCTGCGCGGCACCACCTTCGGCTCCACCTTCGACTTTTTCTTCAGCCATTGTTTTTCCTTTTCGATTTCAGGCCCCGTATTGAACAACGCGCGGCACCGCGCCAAATCTGAACCGTCTATCCAGCCGACAAACGATTTGGGGTGTCGATCCAGAACAGCGGCCACACGTTTCACTCTGATGAGTGGTAGCCCCTTAGCATATCGATCGGACACAACTCCCGACAAGCGGGCGAGGCTCCAATTCGGCGAACTCCGCCCGCAATGCGGCCGGCCGCTTGTTCATTGACAGCCAGAAAAGGGGAACTTTATATTGCGCACCATCCATATCCCGCCTTGAACACCTGGTATTTTCCCGCGTCACGCTTCGCGTAGTTCACCCACCCCTCAATACCTGACAGGATCCGCCCGGTGTGAGAGTGTCGATCATCATACCGGTCCTCAATGAAGCCGAGCAGCTGGCCGCGGCCATCGAACGGGCCTGGGCGGCAGGAGCCGAGGAGGTGGTCGTTGTCGATGGCGGCAGCGACGACGAGACGGTCGCCATTGCCCGGCGAAGCCACTGCAGGTTCGTCGAGAGCGAGCGTTCTCGAGCCAAGCAACAGAACCGAGGCGCGGCGGTCGCCTCTGGCGATGTGTTGCTGTTCTTGCATGCCGATACTTGGTTGCCCGAGTTGGCGACCAATCAAATTATCGAAGCCTTGGCCGACTCGAACGTGGCGGCAGGGGCCTTTAGACAAGCGATCGATGAGCGAGGTGTTCTCTATCGCCTGCTGGAGGGGGGAAACGCGCTGCGTGTCCGTCTTCGCGGGTTGGCCTACGGAGACCAGGGCATCTTCGTGCGACGACAGCTCTTTGAGCAACTGGGCGGCTTCCCGGAAATCCCACTCATGGAAGATCTGCGGCTGATGCGCACAATTCGCAAGCGGGGACGACCGGTTCTTCTTCAGGGACCTCTGCATGTCGACGCCAGGCGTTGGCAACGTTATGGGGTGGTGCGGCAAACGCTTCGCAACTGGACCTTGCTGGCGGCCGAGAAACTTGGCGTGTCGCCCGCGCGTTTGGCGAAGTTCTACCGTCCGCACTCCGAGCCGGCCGAAGCGGAATCTCTGCACGACTAGATCGGCGGCATCTGGCGGCAGCCCCGATTCGTTGGCCGATTGCATGTTGTTGCAAGGGAGGCCGGCGGAGGTGACAATCTACTTTTTGGCCAATCTTGGCTGGCTATTTTCTTGGATGGCAGAATTGGCCGCCAATCCGCCAGCCGGCGAGCAAGCCTCCGGGCGGCTGCAAGAGCTCGCAGGGGTGTTAAGATATCTGAACGGAAGAGCAACAATGCAACATTCACCTCTCATGTTGGCCGGCGGGACACTTGCCTTGGTCATTCTGGCAGGCTGCCAGAACGACTACCCCGTCCACGAGTTGGGCAAGATTCATCCCGGCATTCCCCGTGTCGAGGGAGTCGAGAAACCGATCCGGCTCGACGATGCGACCGAAGCTCAGCCTCGACAGAAGCCGAAATCTTCGGGACCTGGCCGACGAGCCAACCGGGTCCATTTCGAAAATGCCCCGGAGAGCGATCCGCCGACATCGCATCCCTCGCCCGCCAAGCCAGCCGGGCCATCGACGGCCACCAAATCGGGTAATTCTGGGGCCGGGGCGAGCCTGCCGGCGAAAACGGCTCCCGCGGACGAATAGCGGCCCGCAGACCAAGAGTCGCGAAAAACTTGTATCTCCCAGGACCTCTGTCTAGGGTGGAATTAGCGAGGCGGATGGAGTCGAAGACTCTCCAACCCGCTCGCGCCGTCGCTATATTCCGTACCGCATTTGATGAGGCACAAGACGATGATTCGCCCCTTGAGAACATTGATAATTGTCGCGGTCGTTGCCGCCGCCGGAAGTGTCAGCGACTCGGCCAGCGCCCAATATGGCGGCGGAGGGTTTCCGTTCGCCAACGCCTACGGCTTATACCCGAATTTCTACATCGACCAACGGCCTCCCTACTTCGCGCAGTTCCCGCCGGTTTACTACAAGCACCCGATCATCGCTCGAAGTTACGGCCAGAGCCCGTTCCCCTATCCGCCCTGCGGATGCGATTGCTCCGGCACCATCGAAGAGATTCTGCCGACGACCGTTCGGAATCCTTATGTCACTCCCAGCAAGAACGACGAGACCGACCTGAAGGAAGCGGCCGTAACTCGTGAGACTTCTACCGAAGCAAGCCCTGTTCCCCAGCCGCTACGGATTCAGAATCCGTACTACAAAGCGCCTGCCAGAGAAGCTAGCACGCCGGGTGATCGAACAGCCCAGGTGATCTTCCCGGTAGCCAGGTTCGCCGCCAAATAGCAGCCGCGTTCTCGTTTGACCGCGGGCGCGTGCTGGCGCCCGAGTCGCCCTCGCGGCGACTGCTATCTGGCAGAGAGGAATCGGCAAATTGACCTGGACATGGGTCGTCGGTTCGCTATGGTACCGCCTTGAAAAATGCTCGGGGGGTGCTGCGCGCCGCTGCGATTGGTAAACGACGATCCCGCGGCGTCGATTGGATGAGCATGATCGAGGGTGGAAAGGAGTCCGCCGATGTTGCGGCAATATGCGTTCATACTCGGGGCGTTCGTACTCGGGATGGCAATCTTCAGCGCGAGCGGCTGTCGAAACAACCAGATGGTTGTCGATCCGTTCGGCGCCACACGAATCCCTCCGCCGGCGACCAGTGTGGGAGGTGCTTCGGCTCCGGCAGCGCCCTATTACAATCAGCCGCAGCCTGCGCAGCCGCAGTTCAGTCAGCCGCCGACCTATCCGCAACCGGCCAACACGACTCCTGGCGGACTGGTACCGGTCCCTCAAAATACGCAGCCACCGATCTATCCCGGCGGACCAACCGGGCCCACTTACCAACCGGGCTCCAACTATTCGCCTCCAGGAACCAGTGGGCGTTACTCGCCCAGCCGAGCGGTGCCTCTCGCGCGAAGTTCTCGAAGCCGTGTGCAGCCAGTCAGCCACGAACCGCGACTTCGCCCCGTACCGACCATCGGCGATTCGGGCGTTGGAGATTCTCTGACCGAGGCTACCAGCGAAGCATCCAAATTTGCCCGCGACGTGGACGACCAAGGGAGCGAGTCGGCATTCAAGTCGGTCGTCACCATCGGCGAAGACGGCAACAGCGAGCCGGTCATTCAGATCGAGGAACCGCCGGCAACAGCCCGTGGGGATAATAGACAAACACGATCGCCGAGCGCGTTTAGCGCCGCACCCGCTTCCGCCACCGTGGCGGCCAGCAGCAGCCCTCGATCGAGGCATTCGTCGGTTTTGAAGAATTCCAATTCGACAATCAACAGCGCCGAGAACCCACCGAAATCGATCCGCGTCGTGGCGGACCGTTCTGAAGAGCGCATCGACATCGCCGACTTACCTGGACACGTTGCGGAGGCGAAGTCGCAGCCCAAGTTTCGCGCCATGGCCACGACTCCCGCCGCTCGCTACGGACATGCCGACGATTACAGTTGGCTCAAGGGCAAGCTGGAATATTCCGCGGCCCGCAAAGAGTGGAAGCTGCGATATATTCCCCTCGACGGAACGACCGACGAGTACGGCGGAAGCGTTATTCTCGACCACGTCAATGTCAGCGATTACTCGGCTGGCGATTTTGTCGCTGTCCGCGGCAAGCTCGCCGGTCGCGACGCCGAAGCACGGGATTTCTCCACGTCTTATCAAGTCCAGCAGATGAAGTCGATGTAGTCGGCTCCCACGCGATGTCGTCAGCCGTCGACACAATCCGCCCTGACTGCGAATCCCCTGACGTTCGTTCGTCGGATCGCACTCACGAAGCCAACCGCCTCACTGGGCGAGTTACTTCTCGCTCTCTCTCTCGCGCCGCTCGACATATTCCTCGCATTGCCGAGCGCGAACAGGGACTGCGTCAGTTGGATGCGGAGGCCTTGCATAAGACAAGCCTTTCGCTGCAATATCGAGCCAAGAGTGGCGAGACGAGAGAACAGCTGCTCGACGAGGCGTTTGCACTGGTCCGCGAAGCCGCCCGAAGAACCCTTGGCATGCGGCATTACGATGTCCAGTTGCTCGGTGGCATCGTCATGCAGCAGCGAGCCATTGCCGAGATGCAAACCGGCGAAGGCAAGACACTCACCGCGACTTTACCCACCTATTTGGCGGCGATTTACGGGCGTGGCGCCCACGTGGCCACCGCCAACGACTATCTGGCCAGTCGCGACGCGATGACAATGCGCCCTCTGTTCGAGAGCCTGGGGCTATCGGTCGGGGTAGTCACGGCGGAGATGTCTCCCCAACAGCGGCACGGGGCCTATCAATGCGATGTCACATACGGGACCGCCAAGGAGTTCGGTTTCGACTTCCTTCGCGATCGTCTGACGCAGCGGCATCACGCTTCCGCAGGGCACGACTTCCTCGGCCAAATGCTGGAGCTAACCGTCGACTCCTCCGCCGGACAACAGCTGCAACGCCCGCCTTATTCTGTACTCGTCGACGAAGCCGACAGCCTGCTGATCGACGAGGCACGCACACCGCTGGTGATCAGCGCTGTTCCGGAAGTCGACGCCGAAGTCTTGGCGGCCTATCGCTGGGCGGCGGAAGTCGAGTCACAGTTCGAAGTGGCCGATCATTTTCAAGTCGATCCCGAGTCGCGATCGGTCGAATTGACCAGTGAAGGACGCCGGCTGGTCCGCTCGCTGCCCCATCCCGAAGCGATCAACGGCGTCAGTATGTTGTCGATCTACAATCATATTGAACTGGCGATTCGTGTCGCCCGCGACTATCAACTCGATCGCCACTACGTGCTCCGAGATGGCGAGATCGTGATCGTCGACGAGTTTACCGGCCGTCTCTCGGAAGGCCGCAAGTGGCAGGCCGGCATCCACCAGGCCATCGAGGCCAAAGAGGGCGTGGAAGTCACCGCCGCGGCCAGTCAAGCCGCGCGAATCACGATCCAGGACTATTTCTTGCGTTACGAACACCTGGCGGGAATGACCGGCACGGCCCGCAGCAGTGCCGGCGAGCTGAAACGCATCTTTCAACTCGACGTCAACACGATTCCCACCAATCGTCCAGTCGCCCGCCAGGAACTTGCCACCGAAGTTTACGCTCACGCCGAGGCCAAGTGGGCAGCCATTGTCGCCGAGATCGGCGCCATGCATGCCCAGGGTCGCCCCGTACTGATCGGCAATCGCTCCATCGACAAGTCGGAACACTTGTCTGGCCTGCTTCACGAGGTCGGTATCGAGCATCAAGTGCTCAATGCGCATCGCATTGCGGAGGAAGCCAGCGTCATCGCTGAGGCGGGTGGTCGCGGAAAAGTCACGGTGGCCACAAATATGGCCGGCCGCGGAACCGACATCATGCTGGGCGAAGGAGTCGCGGAGCTGGGCGGGCTGCATGTCATCTGCACCGAACTGCACGAATCGGCCCGCATCGACCGGCAGCTGATCGGTCGCTGTGGTCGCCAGGGCGACCCGGGAACGTTCCGTCAGTACATGGCCTTGGACGACGATATTCTCCAGGCCGGATTGGGCGATCGCCGCGCCGCCCAATTGGCCCGTCGGGCCGGTACCGGTTTCGATCCCCTGCGAGGCTACGAACCCCTGCTTCGTCGAGCACAACGTCGGGTAGAACGCCGACACTTCGTCTCCCGCAAGATGCTCATGTATCATGAGAAGCAACGCAAGAAGATTCAAAAGCAAATGGGGCAAGACCCTTACCTCGACACGCCCGGCTAATTAGAACCACCCCCCTCCCCCCAGATTGACAACGACAACGATGCTTGAAGACTGCTACCGCCACGCTCTCGATGCCCTTCGCCGTCATCTCGACAAGGCGAATTGTCCGTTCGACGAAGATGATGGAGACCTGACGATCGACGGGCATCGTCTCGGCCTGTCGGTCGCCTTCGACGGCTTCGGCCGCCAACAGGGACAGGCGATTGCACCGGTCGACATTTGCATTCATCTCGACGGCGACGAAGGCAACCGTTTTCGCGTCGGCACGATTGGAGTCGGCGAGACACAAGAGGAAGCATTGGCCGCGGCCGTGGACGAGTGGCATGTACTGGCCGCTGCTCCCGTGCTGGCCGCACTGGGTGCCGAGGCGGGTACTCGACGCCGGACGCCCGAGTCGACACAGTTGGCCGGCTGGGATATGTTTCCGGGCAGGGCGGGAATTCGCGGGGCAGTACCCTCGGGTCTACAGGCCGGCGGCCCCTTTCTGGGACAACTGTTACTCACCCTGCGGGGCGAGGTTTCCAACTGGCCGGAGGCCGATGACTTCATTCTGCGGAGCATTTTCGTGATGGGCAGCGGGGGGCCGACCCCCGATTTCCAGGCCGCGGTCGATGGTTATATGAGCGAATCGCTGACCGACACGATTTCGTCCCTGCCCTGGCCCGCCGCCGCCGAGCCCTATTTCTACAAGCAGCTGTTTGTGCTGCGGTGCCGGACAGATCGCTAGGATCCTCGCTCCGCTGCGACGGATCGGCGCCACCTCTCGGGATTCTCTTGGCGCCGAGCCTCGGTTGCGCTTCAATAGAGAGCATGTCGATCGACCTGGAATCCACACGAACGGATGAGACGCTCGCCGTGCAGCGGCCAAGCACTCCGCCTGCGCCCATCAACATCGGTCCGCTGGTGGTCGATCCGCCCGTACTGCAAGCACCCATGGCCGGGTTTACCAACTATGCCTTTCGGCAAATCGTACGCGACTTTGGCGGGGCGGGCCTGCAGGCCACCGAGATGATCAACGCCAAGGGGTTTCTACATATGGACGCCCGTGACGCTGGTTTTCCCGATCGCTTGTGGGGCGTGGCCGAAGAGGCCCGACCGCTGGCCGTTCAAATTTGGGACAACGACCCCGACGACCTGGCGGCCGTGGGCCAGCGACTGGCGAAGGAGTTCGGAGTCACGGTGGTCGACATCAATTTTGGCTGTCCCGTCAGGCAGGTCACCGAGAAGGCCCACAGCGGGAGTTACTTGCTCAAACATCCCGAACGCATGGCGGCAATTATTGAACGGGTCGTGGCGGCCTGTGCACCGACGCCCGTGACGGCCAAGATTCGTCTCGGCTGCACGCGTGATCAAATCAACGCCATCGACGTGGCGCAAGTGGTAGAAGGCGCCGGAGCGGCAGCGCTCACAGTTCATGGTCGCACCGCCCAAGATTACTTCAAAGGCTCCGCCGATTGGGATCGCATTTCTCAGATCAAGCCGTACCTCAAGACGATTCCGCTGATCGGCAATGGCGATCTGGCCTCGGCCGAGGCGGTGGTCGCCGCCTTCGATCGCTACGATGTCGATGGCGTGATGATTGCACGGGCCTCATTGGGTCGCCCCTGGCTGTTCCAACAAGCGGCAGCGGCGCTGCGTGGGGAACCCATCCCGCCCGATCCGACACCGACCGAGGAACGGCGACTCTTACTGCATCACTTTGAGCTGGTCTGCCGACGCTTCGGGGAGACGAAGGGGAGCGTGCTGATGCGAAAGTACGCCTGCTGTTACGCCCAGGGCCGACGTGGCGCGCGGGACTTTCGCAAGCACGTCGCTTTGGTGAAAACACCGGCCGAGTTTCACGCGGCGGTGGAAAACTACTTTCCCCGCGAACCGGCGGGCAGATAGTGGGCTCGCCGCGCGGTCGCCGATCAGGCTCCTGCGATCGCTGATCAGATTGCAGAGCAACGGTGCGAGCTGACAGACTCGTCGTCGGCTCAGTCAGCGTCTTCGGAACCGCCTGGCTCGATCTCGAGCGGCCCCTTGATGTGTTCCTCGACCTCCACGGGCGGCAACGAGAGCACACGATAAAGGCAATAGCTCACTAACGAGAGCACCGAGCCGATCGACACCACCATGACCGTCAGTCCAGCTGCATTGAGCCCTGACGAACTCGTTGTGGCATCCGCTACTAGTAGTACTTCGTGCAGTACCATGCTGTTCTTTCCTCAATCACGCGAACTAAGCTGCGACGATCCGTCTTCAGTCTTTGTCATCGTAGGTAAGCCGTCCTTGGGCTTCCCACCTCTTGCCGGCTATGTGTACCAACAAGAGCAACGTCGCCAGTACAGCTCCAATGAACATTATCGATCCCCGGGCTGCAGGATTTTCCCCTATCGATGTCATATAGCCGGGCAGATTCTGCACACAAAAACCAAACAAGACGACAGACAAATAGACCGGCACTACATACTTCAGCATCAGTTGAACAAAATGGGGAATACGAATATGCGCCCCTTTGTGAGCCTCTTCCTCGCCCTTCTTAATTCCAAATGCCCAGCCATACAGCACGGCTTGAATCAGCGCCAGAACGAACAGCAAGACGCTACCTACCCAGAAGTCGAAGGTATCGAGCGCCACAAGACCCTCTGAGAACCACAACACGAAGCCGCAGCCGAGAGCAGAAATCAGCCCTAGCAACGCAGCAGATGCATGACGCTTAAGCCCAAACCCTTCTTCAAGAAAGGCGATCACCGGCTGGAGCATCGAAACGCTACTCGTAATAGCCGCGATGAAGAGCATGGAGAACCACAAGAATCCAAAGAGCTGGCCTAGGGCCGGGGGCCCCGGCATGAGGGCAAACACGTTGGGAAGAGCCTCAAAACCGAGACTAAACGTTCCCTTATCCTTGACCGATGCGCCGATAAAAATAAAGGCCGCCGGAAGCGTAATGAGTCCGCCTAGAACGACTTCAAAGAACTCATTCATGCTACTGGAAGTGAGTCCACTGAGTACAACGTCGTCGTTCTTCCGGAGGTAGCTGGCGTAGTTAATGATGATTCCAAATCCTACCGATAGGCTGAAAAAGATCTGTCCCGAAGCGGCCAGCCAAGTCTTGAAGTCCGTCAGTTTTTCAAACTGAGGATTCCACATGAAACCCAATCCACCAATGACCGACTGATCGGGCTTGGCCTCGTCGGGTGTACCTAGAGTCAATACACGTACAAGGACAATCAGTGCCAACACCACCATCACCGGCATGGCAACACGACAAAACTTCTCTATTCCCCTGGTCACTCCGCGATAGATAAGAGTGAAGTTGAGACCGAAAGCTATCAGTACGATGCACAGAAGAAATGCATTGCCACCAAAGTTATCGCCGTGGCCGTTCGCACCGACGAACGATGCGAAGAAGTTCTCGTAGCCTTGAACTCCCTGCCCTTTGATCTCCGGACTGACAAGTGCCCCGGTGAGATAGTTGATCGCATAGCCCAGGCACCAGGCTTCGATGACCACGTAGTACATATAGATGACCAGCGGGATCATGAGTGCGATCGCTCCGAAATACTTCGCGAAGCGATTACGCCAGATCATCGAGTAGATTCCCGGGGCAGAATTAAACCCCTTGGTTCCCCCGTAGCGACCCATCGTCCACTCGGCCCAACAGAGCGGGATACCCAGCACCAACAGCGAAATAAAGTAGGGCAAAAGAAAAGCTCCGCCGCCGTTTTGAGCGGCCTGCCCCGGAAATCGCAGAAAGTTTCCCAGCCCGACCGCGGAACCGGCCACCGCCAAAATCACGCCGATACGAGTGCCCCATAGTTCGCGGCCGCCATCTCCTGGACCGCCTTGCTTCGAGTCTGCCACGTGATCGCTCTCCTGCGCTGATAAAGGGGCTCATGCCGATTCGCTGGCAAATTATGCTTGCTTTGCTGGCTGTTCACAACGGCGAATGCCCTCTTTTTCTTCTACGGTCTGCGATTAGGGACCAAAGATCGCCATCCGTTCCGGTCGGAGTGAACCACGAAAGGGATGCATCTTCTGAGGGAGCGACCGCTCATAATTAGGTTCAATCAGGTCCGCTGCCTGAGCCGCTTTGAGTCACCCCATCAGACATGTCGCGACCATTTCGAGGCCGATATGGTTCGCAATCACGACATACATTTAATTCATAAAACATTATATAATAACACCTTACGTCTTCAGGTGAATTGACGGGATTATTTTTCAAATATATACTTGTCTAAAATGTCGAAATTCGTATACTGGAGGCAACGAGCCTGAAGTAAGGACTCGTATCGGCCTCCGGCCAATCTAGAAATCAGAGCAGTGGATCACCCCCAGATGACAAAGATTGTGGAAAGCTCGGACGTAGCCATCCTCGACATGCTTCGGCGTGTCGACGGTCTGACCGTGCCCCAACTCTCCGAAGCGATGGGGGTCACCGCCACGGCGGTGCGACAACGACTCACACGGCTGATGGCTCAGGGCCTGCTGGAACGCCAGGTTCGCCGAGCCGAGGAATCCTCTCGCGGCCGACCGAGTCATACGTACTCACTCACCGAGCAGGGTCTGCGTAAGACGGGTGCTAACTTTGCCGACCTGTCGATCGCACTGTGGCAAGAAATTCGCAATATCAAGGACCCGGAGGTTCGGCGGGGGCTGCTGGAACGGCTGGCCAAGACCCTGGCAGAGATGTACGGGAACCGCGTTGGCGACGGCTCGATTGAAGAGAGGATGGAATCGATTCGAGAACTCTTCGGCGAAAGAGGCGTCAGCTTTAAGGTTGATTCCAACAGCGAGCTTCCAATTTTGACGGCGGAGACCTGTCCCTACCCTGACTTGGCGGAAAAGGACCGCTCGATTTGTTCCCTGGAAAAGATGCTGCTTTCGGAACTATTGGACGAGAATGTCCGGCTCACCGGGTGCCGGTTGGATGGAGCGAGTTGCTGCACCTTTGAAACGCAGTAAGTCGTTGATATATTAGGACCTTTGACAATTTGAACTGCCTCAAGTGATCTGGAGTCACCCGCAGAGCAGTTCATCAGACTGGTAGACGGAATTGAGTCATGTCGCCGAGAGCATCCACCAGACCCTGGATCGAAGGTCGCTTTGAAGAAAACGTAGTTACAACCAGCATTGAGCAGGCCATTAACTGGGCTCGCCAGTCGAGCCTGTGGCCGATGACGTTCGGTCTCGCCTGCTGTGCGATTGAAATGATGGCGGCCGGAGCCAGCCGATACGACATGGATCGCTTTGGAGCGGGTGCCTTTCGCGCCACGCCGAGACAGGCCGACCTGATGATCGTGGCCGGTACGGTGACCTACAAGATGGCCAGCCGCGTACGTCGGCTGTACAACCTGATGCCGGATCCGAAGTTTGTGATCGCCATGGGTGCTTGCACAGTCGGTGGTGGACCCTACTTCAAGTACGGATACCACGTCGTCAAAGGTGTCGACTTGGTCGTGCCGGTCGACGTGTACGTGCCGGGATGTCCTCCCCGTCCGGAAGCCCTGCTGGAAGGCTTGATGCGAATTCAAGACAAGCTCAAAGGCCAAAAAATGAACAAGAAGGCGGACGACGCCAATCGCGCCGGCCACCTGGGCATCAAGCTCGAAGACGAATTACCGGTTCCTCACCACAGCGGCTACGCCGAACCGGAACTTGATGTAGAACCGGTCTACGACCACCAAAAGCTAACCGACTAATTCCTACTCCCCCTTTACTCCCCACCCCGTTCCCTCAACACCTCGGCGTCTTTTCAACGACGCCCATAAAGACGACAGATGAGCAATAGCGAAACACTCACGATCAAAGATTTGCACGTTTCGGTCGAAGGCAAGCCGATCCTGCGGGGTGCCGACCTGACTCTCAAGCGCGGCGAGACCCACGCCTTGATGGGACCCAACGGCTCCGGCAAGAGTACGCTCGGCTTGGCGATCATGGGCCACCCGGCCTACGAAGTCACCCAAGGCACCGTCGAGCTGGATGGGGTCAACCTGCTGGATTTGGAAGCCGACGAACGGGCTCGAGCTGGCGTGTTCATGGCTTTCCAGCGACCGATGGCGATTCCCGGTGTGAAGATGGCCGACTTCCTGCGTCACGCCACCACGAACGTGCGTAATCCCGAGCGTAAGGAAGGTGAGGAGCTGATTCCGATGCGTGAGTTCCGCAAGGAGCTTCGCGGCAAGATGGAAGACCTCAAGATCGACACCGAGTTCGCTCGTCGCTATGTCAACGATGGCTTTTCCGGCGGAGAGATGAAGCGAGCCGAGATCCTGCAGCTCGCCATGCTGCAACCCAAATTCGCCATTCTCGACGAGACCGATAGTGGGCTCGACGCCGACGCCGTGAAGCTGGCCAGCGCCAGTATCGCCGACATACGCGGTGGTGAGATGGGCGTGTTGATCATCACCCATCATGAACGACTCTTGGAACACAATCGACCCGACGTCACGCATGTGATGTTGGGAGGTCGCATCGTGGAGACCGGCGGCCCCGAGCTGGCCGAGGAACTCCACCGCGACGGCTTCGACCGAATTCGCGCCGATTATCCGGAGGCGGCCGCGGAAGAGGCCGAGCTGACTCAACAGACGACCGGAGGGGTCGCCTAACACAAGCACAGCGAAACGCTAGAGATTCGATTCTTACGAGTAACGATCAACCGATGTCGACGCCCTGCTGTGTCGACTTAAGAGAGTGAGATAAACGATGGCAACTGACGTAACCGGCAAGGCATTTGATCCGACCGTTGGCGAAGTCAACAAGTACGATTTCCGTACCGAGACCGAGGGTGTGTTCAAGGCTCGCAAGGGCATCGACCGCGAAATCGTTGGCCAGATCTCGGAGATGAAGGGCGAACCCGCCTGGATGCGGGAGTTCCGTCTGGAGAGCCTCAAGATATTCGAATCGAAGCCGATGCCCAGCTGGGGCGGCGACATCGAGCTCGACTTTCAAGACGTCTACTACTACCTGAAGCCGACCGACGAACAGGGCAAGAGCTGGGACGATGTGCCGTCGGAGATCAAAGAGACCTTCGACCGACTCGGTATTCCCGAAGCGGAGAAGAAGTACCTGGCGGGTGTGAAGGCCCAGTTTGAAAGCGAAGTGGTCTACGGCTCGCTCCAGGAAGACCTCGCCAAACAGGGCGTGATCTTCACCGATACCGACACCGCGGTGCGAGAGTATCCGGACCTGGTCCGCGAGCACTTTGCCACGGTGATTCCGCCGACGGACAACAAATTCGCCGCGCTCAACTCCGCCGTCTGGTCGGGCGGTTCGTTCATCTACGTGCCGCCGGGCGTGAATATCGAGTTCCCGTTGCAGGCCTACTTCCGCATCAATGCCGAGAGCATGGGTCAGTTTGAGCGGACGCTCATCCTGGTCGACGAAGGCGCCAAGGTGCACTATGTCGAAGGCTGCACGGCCCCCATGTACACGACCGAAAGCCTGCACTCGGCGGTCGTCGAAGTGAAGGTGATGAAGGAAGCCCGCTGTCGCTACACCACGATCCAGAACTGGGCGAACAACATCTACAACCTGGTCACGAAACGAGCCCTGGCCTATCAGGACGCCACGATGGAGTGGGTCGATGGCAACCTCGGTAGCCATCTGACGATGAAGTATCCGGCCGTTTACATGATGGAACCGGGCGCTCGAGGAGAGATTCTCTCCATCGCTTTTTCTTCGGCGAATCAGCACCAGGACGCCGGCGCCAAGCTGGTCCATTGTGCTCCGCACACCACCGGCCAGATCATTAGCAAGTCGATCTCCAAGAATGGCGGTCGCTCGAGCTATCGTGGACTGGTCAAGGTGGAAGAAGGTGCCAAGCAGTCGAAGTCGAATGTCGTCTGCGACGCCCTGATTCTGGACGAAGAGAGCCGCAGCGACACCTACCCTTACATTGAAATCGACGAACAAGACGTGACGATCGGCCACGAAGCGAGCGTCTCGCGCATCGGGGAAGAGCAACTCTTCTACCTGATGAGTCGCGGGCTCTCGGAGGCCGAGGCGAGCACGATGATCGTCAACGGCTTCATCGAGCCACTCGTCAAAGAGCTGCCGATGGAATACGCGGTCGAGATGAATCGACTGATTGAACTCCAGATGGAAGGCTCGGTCGGATAACGTTTCCGCCACCCAGCAATCTCCCCCCCTTATTGGCGCGTGATGCGTGGATCCCGGAACTCATGCGGGACCCTCGCTCCGCGCCTCGCTAGCTTTCCCTACAACGCGAAATAGAGATATCGATGACGGATACGGCCTTGCAGACAGGGTTCACTCAAGAGACGTTCGACGCATTCCTGACCACGCGTGACGAGCCCGGCTGGCTCACCGATCTGCGCGTCAACGCCTGGAAGAAGTTCCTTGAGCTTCCCATGCCGTCACGGGCCGATGAAGAGTGGATGCGCACCGATATCCGTCTGTTTCGCCTCGATAAGTTTGCCCTGCCAACGGAGTCGTCCTCGTCGGAGAGCGTCACCGCAGAAGGCTTGCTCCGCCGCGGCGTGGAATTGGGTGGCCATTCAGTGGCGGTCGACACGCAGCACACCGCCGGTTCTCTGAAAGAGAGCCTCCGCGAAAAGGGTGTCATCTTTGGCAATCTCTCGGAACTGGTCCGCGAGCATGGCGATCTACTGAAGCCACACTTGCTCTGCCGGGCCGTCGATCCTCACCAGGACAAGTTCGCCGCCTTGCATGCGGCCTGCTGGTCAGGCGGCACGCTGTTGTATGTTCCGCGCGGGGTGGAGGTGGAGGAGCCGCTCCATCAACTTTCTCTGATGACCAATGGCGGCGTCGACTTTGGACACACCCTGGTCGTACTCGAAGAAGGGGCCAACGCCACCATGTTGGCCGAATCGCTGAGCCTGCAAGAAGACGGCGTCGGCCTTCACTGCGGAGCGATTGAACTGCTCGTCGCCCCGCGAGCGAACCTGCGCTACGTGAATCTGCAAAATTGGGGTACCGGCGTCTGGCACTTCGCCCATCAGAAGGCCCTGGTCGATCAGGATGCCAACCTGCAATGGACGATCGGTGTCTTGGGCAGCCGGCTGGCCAAAGTCAATCAACATGTCGGCCTCGTCGGACCTGGCGCAAATGCCCAGGTGAACGGTGTCATGTTCAGCGAGGGTCGCCAGCACCTGAGCTATCACACCATGCAGCATCACGAGGCGCCCAACTGCACCAGCGACCTGCTCTACAAGGGAGCTTTGCAAGATACATCACGAATCGTCTGGCGGGGCATGATTAAGGTCGACCCCGGTGCCCAAAAGACCGACGGCTACCAGCGCAACGACAGCTTGATCCTCAATCGCGAGGCTCGAGCCGATTCGATTCCCGGCTTGGAAATCGAAGCGGACGATGTCCGCTGCACACACGGGGCCACCACCGGTCGGGTCAATGACGACCAAGTCTTCTACTGTCGTACCCGTGGCATGACCCGCAAAGAGGCGGTGCGGATGATCGTGGCAGGCTTCTTCCAGCAGGTCTCCGATCGCATTCCGATGGAGAGCGTCCGAGTTGCCCTGGGCGAGGCCATCGCCCAGCGAATTCGCGAATACGAATAGCATCCGATTCACCGTTCGGCGATCTGTTGCCAGAACACCAGCGCTGTCGCACCCGGTTCGCCGTGCGGAGCGAAGTGCGACTTCCACCACCCAGGAGCACCGGAAGCCCTCATGCCAGACTTTCATCCCGTCGCCAAAGTTGACGAAATTCCCGATTCGGGGAAACTTCTCGTAGAATGCGAGGAACAGTTGCTTGTTCTGTTCCGCGTCGATGGGCGATACTATTGCCTGGACGATGTCTGTACGCACGACGGCGGTCCGCTCGGCGAGGGCGAGCTTGTCGGCTGTGAGATCGCCTGCCCGCGTCACGGCGCCAAATTCGATATCCGAAGCGGCAAGGCGCTTACGATGCCGGCCACGCAAGACACGCGATCGCACGAAGTTCAAGTCGACGGAGATCAGATTTCAGTTCGCTTGAGCTCATAGCGATTCAATCTTCCCCCATCCAGACACCTGAGTAGAGTCATGACCATTACCGAAGATGCCATCATCGAGAAACTCAAGAACGTCATCGATCCTGAGTTGTTCGTCAACATCGTCGACCTCGGACTCATCTACGAGGTCAAGATCGGAGCGGATGCCGCCCCGCCGGCCGGTGAGGCGGGCGACGCCACACCGACGGAGACCCCCGCGGCGAGCGAGACCGCTGCCGGCGAGGCTCCAGCCGCGGCCGCCACGAATCCACCCGCTGGCGAAGCTTCCGAGGAAGTGTCGGGGGAGCCGATCTTCATCGAGATGACCATGACCAGTCCGGCTTGCCCCGCGGGACCACAACTTATCGGCGGTGCCAAGAAGGAAGTCTCCAGTATCGATGGAGTGGGAAGCGTCGAAGTCAAGATTGTGCTCGACCCACCATGGACCCCCGACCGCATGACGGAAGACGCCAAGGATCAGCTGGGTATCTTCTAAGAACTCGGCGGCCGCATGACCAACGTTTGCGAAGCGATCGCCCGGTACGGCCGGCATGAATATCTTCATCTACGAATTCCTCACCGGCGGCGGATGCTACGCGCTGGCGAAACCGCCTCGGTCGATCCCTTCTCTGTTGTCGGAAGGCCAGGCCATGGTGACGGCCCTGGCGTCCGACTTCGCGTCGATCGAAAACGTGCAGGTCTCTCTGCTCGGCGACCGTCGTATCGGGCTGGAAGTCGAGCACGGCCACGTCCAACAGGTGACCAGCGCGGCCGAGGAGCAAACCTGTTTCGCAGCTCTGGCGGCTGAGGCGGACTGGACCGTCGTAATCGCTCCAGAGTTCGACAATTTGCTGATCCAGCGCTGCGAGTGGGTGCGGGCCTCGGGCGGACGACTCCTTGGCCCTGGCGCTAAGACAGTAGCCTTGGCGACCAACAAGCAGCGAACAGCCGAGCACCTGACGGCTCGAGGGCTGAGGACTCCACAGGGCATCGTCGTGGATGAGGGCGAGCCAGTCCCGGCCGATATCTCCTACCCGGCGGTGCTCAAGCCGCTCGATGGCGCTGGCTCCACGAACACCGATCTGCTGGCCACGCCGGACGAAATCGAAGCTCTTGGGCCTGTGGCGTTTGATGCCCGGGTCGAAGCATACCACCCAGGCCTGCCGGTGAGCGTGGCGGTTCTCTGCGGACCCCGCGAGCAGCGCACGCTCATGCCCTGCGGGCAACGGATCGCTGACGACGGCGAATTCACTTACCTGGGCGGCTCACTTCCGCTCAGCGCCGATCTTACCGATCGAGCCAGTTCACTGGCGAGCAGGGCCGTCGCGACACTTCCGGATGCCCTGGGCTATATTGGCTTCGACCTGCTGCTCGGTGAACAACCTTCGGAGGACGTGATTTTAGAGATCAACCCCCGGCTAACGACCAGCTACGTTGGATTGCGAGCGGCGACCGATTACAACCTAGCCCAGGCGATGCTGGAGATCGCCGACGGCCAAACCTCTGACATCCGCTTTCAGGACCGATCGGTTGAGTTTACGACCGACGGGATCGTGCGGACTACTATCGAGACGGCATCATGAGTTGGTTAGGGTTAGACATTGGCGGGGCGAACCTCAAAGCGGCGGACGCCGCTGGTTTCGCTGTGTCGCATCCCTTTCCCCTTTGGAAAGACCCCGAGGCTCTGCCTCAGGAACTGTCCGCTCTGCTCTGTGATGCACCGACCCACGACAATCTGGCAGTGACAATCACCGGTGAACTGGCTGACTGCTACTCCACGAAGCGCGAGGGGATCGCCGCTATCGTCGAGGCGACCATTGCCGCGGCGGACAGTCGTCGCTGCCTGTTTTACCAAACGACCGGGGACCTGGTATCCGCCCAAGAAGCCAAGCAGGAAACATTGCTGACGGCCGCCTCGAATTGGCATGCCCTGGCCTGTCTGGCCGGTCGTGTCGCGCCGAGTGACTTTTCCTTGCTGATCGACATCGGCAGCACCACGTGCGATGTGATCCCGATCGTCGATGGTGTGCCTCGCCCACAAGGCACTAACGATCCCGAGCGACTGGTCAATTTTGAACTGGTCTACACGGGGGTGGAGCGGAGTCCGGTCTGTGCTCTGGTCGACTCGATACCGTGGCGAAAAGAAGAGTACCCTGTGGCCCAAGAACTGTTCGCTACGACGCGGGACGTCTATCTCTTGCTGGGCGATCTACCAGAAGATCCAGCCGATTCGGCGACTGCTGACGGCCAGGCAGCCACACGAGCGGCCGCCCACACGCGAATGGCCCGGTCCATCTGCGCCGATCGCGAGATGTTCAGCCAATCCGATGCCGAGACGGCGGCCGATGCGGTAGCGGCCGCACAGCTGGCCTTGATCGCTCAAGCTGTGGCCACCGTGATCGACCGTCATGCCGAACCGCGGCAAATCGTCGTCTCCGGGCAAGGTGAATTCTTGGCCCGCCGAGTCATCGACTATCTGGGCCTGGAAACCGACATCGTGTCGCTAGCCGATCGTTTTGGAAGAACGGCATCCTGGTGTGGGCCGGCCTATGCCCTGGCGGTCTTGTGTGAAGAGCGGGTTACCTCATGAACGATCGTCGGCTACGGATCGTCAAGCTGGGAGGAAGCCTGCTGGATCTCTCCGATCTGGCCGATCGAGTGCACGACTGGCTTTCGCAACAGAAACCGGCCAACAACTTCTTCATTGCCGGTGGGGGAACGATCGTCGAGAGCTTGCGGGAATTATGTGCCCATCAACGCATCGATGACTCAACGGCTCACGAACTTGCCATGCGGGCGATGAGTCTGACTGCACGCATCCTCGCCGACCGGCTTGGCTGCCGGGTCTTGTCATTGCATCCGAGCGAGATCACTTCGCAAAAACCATTCGACGAGTTGGCCGTTCTCGATGTCTATCAGACGATCTGCGAGAGAGACCCCCATTCGACGGCGTGCGATCTCCCGCAATCCTGGGATGTGACCAGCGATTCGATCGCGGCTTGGATGGCTCGCCAGTCAGGCTGCCAAGAGTTGGTCCTGCTCAAGTCCGCATTGCCTTCGCCCGGCTGTCAGACGTGGCAAGAAGTGGCCGACAGCGCGTATGTCGACGCCCACTTTCCGGTCGTTGCCAGCGCGGTGGCCGAGGTGCGGAGCGTCAATCTCCGTGACCAGGCGTTTGCAGAATGGACGCCGGGGCAAACCAGCACTACCGGCGTTTGAGGAATCGCGACTCGAAGAAACGGTCCGCGCGGCTCGTTCTCCGCGGCGCTAGTTCCACCACCAAGCGGCGCTCTCAGGCTCGGTCGCGGTGGCACGTTGCTTGCCAACCTCAGCGTCCTGCTCGCGGCGAGCGGCGACTCGCCAGGCATTCAGGCTCACACCTCCGGAGGCCGTGAAGGCGTGGTAACCTCGAATCTTCTTGTGGCTGACGATCGTCGGTACCTGTTTGGCCGCGGCGTACTGCGGCAGTCGAATCGTCGAATCGTCTAGCAACATATCGATATCCATACCCGCTCGTTCTGTCAGATTCTCCGAAGCGATCAGCGCGGCCACGACCGACAAGTCCATGCAGTTTCGTAGTTCGGCGAAGATCGGCGACTTGCGGGAAAGGGCTTCGTAATTCTTGGTCATGTTGTCGGCCCATTTCTGAGCCAGCGGGCTGGCCTTGCCGGTACCCGAGCGAGTTCCGTCCGCGGCCACGACGTCTTCTTCCGTCATGGCCTTCACGCCACCACCACGGATCTCAAAAGAGAGACCTTCTTCGTCCGTGTGGATCGCCTCGTAATCGTCTTCGAGCCACCAGCGTGGCATCATGTTCTTGATCTTCGGCGACTTAATCATGCTCAGGAAGCTGGGCAGCCCTCGGATGGGAGACTTATCGATACCCATGGCGAGTCGCTTCATGCGATAGTCGGCGGCCACCAGCACGCGGGCGAAGCGTGTGTGCGGATCGATGCCCTCCACCGTGACGACTTGGGGCCCGAGAGCCTCTTCAAACTTCTTCTTGGCGACCCGTGGTTTCGGCGGTCGCGCCTGGAGTTGGGCATTAACGGTGGCGAACCGCTTCATTCCTTCAGCGGTCGGATCGATCGAGCAGCTAATCACGTGACGTTTGGCACCGAAGGCAAAACGCAGAGTTGAAATCAAGTCTTCCAGATTCATCACCGGCAGCTGTGTGGTTTCGCCCACGACGACGCCGTCGTCGTTGACCGTCCAACCTTCGCCCGGCCCCACCAGAACAATGTCTTTCTTTTCTGGGTAGACAAATACGTATTGGACTCGTTGGAGACCAGCCAGGTAGCGAATGTGATGGGGAAGCTTGCGCAAATCGACCTCACCGCTATCAGCGATGGCTTGCTGGAGATCTCGCAAAGAGACCTTACGGAGCTTGACGCCGCGTTCAAGGCCCTCTGGAATTTCCTGCGTGGCACGAATGCGAGCGCGACGGATCGCCTCGATGTCGCCGCGTGTCATTTCGCTGATCAGCCCTTCGGCGTTGATGGCGATACCACCTACCGCTCGTCGGCCGAAGAAATCGAAACCCGCGTGGGAGGAACAGGTCATGCCCAGCAGCACGGCTCCAAAGACCAACAACGCGCTGTAACTAGTTCCGATCCGCTTAAAAATCGACATTGTCCTCATCTCCTCAGTCGCGCGATGTGCCCGTCAGGTGAACCTGCTGGAATCTACCAATGAAGAGCTTGCACCCCGACCACCTACAAATCGGGAGATTCGCTCCGTTGAATCACTATTCCGCCGTCTGATCCCACCGCCAGTACGGAGGGGGAGCAGGGCGACGTCACTGCTTTAGTCTAGTTCGGAAGCGACAAAGAATCAACAAAATGCGTATTATGCAGGCTTTGTAAGCATTTCGTATCACAGCGGTTACCGCGATCGACGGGGGGCCCGCATGAACGGCCGAAGGCTTGCGAGACCGGGCCGCCCCCGACTACATTGAAAGGTTGGGGGTGATAATGGGCCTTCCGCCCGAAGAGCGGGATTTTCGCTGTCGTGTTTAGCGACGGAGTCTTCGCTTCATTTCAGTTCGCAGACCGCCCTGGGCGGCAACACCCCCGTTCCAACTTCCCGTCTCGATCCGCAATTTATGCTCGCTTACCTCGTCATCCGCGAAGGGTCGAACTGGACCGACGTCATCCGTCTGGTCCCCGGTCAACCCGTCACCATCGGTCGCGCTCCGACCAATCATGTGGTGATCAAGAGCGAACGCTGTAGTCGCGAGCACGCCGAAATCTTGCAAAGTGACCAGGGCTGGACGGTCCGCGATCTCGACAGTCGTAATGGGACCTATGTCGGCAGCGACCGGGTCGAAGCCCCGGTTCTACTGGAACAAGATGACGTCATTCGCATCGGTGGAGCACAACTCAAGTTTGTCCGCGACGTCTCCAAGGCCTTTCCCGACTCCGCTCGGCGACCGGGAGACACGGCTCACCGTTCCGACTCCGAGGGCTTGAGTGTTCTCGATGAGGAGCCGACCCATATCACCCACCGCGCTGTTCAGACCAAGTTTCTCAGCCCCAAAGAAGTAGAAGAGTCGGAAGCCGTTCCGAAAGTAGGACGGGCCGCGGCAGCGCTCTGTCGGCTCGCCTTCGATCTGGCCCAATCGCCCGACATCAACCGATTGGCCGAACAAGCCTTGGTCGGACTGTTTAACGAGGTGCATGTCGATAGCGGGGCATTGTTGTTGCTCCCGCGTAACCTGCAAGGTGATCCGGAGGGTTCGGACCTCGAGATCGTCGCCTCGCGGACTGACATCGAAGACCGATATCACCGCCTGTCGAACTTCCTCGGCACCACGGTCCTCCGCGAAGGAGAAGCCGTTCTCGCTCGCAATGTCATCGACGACAGCATGCTCGGCGGTCGCGATAGCCAAGGTGAGATTCACGCCACGAGTGTCATCTGTGCTCCCGTTCGACGGGGAGGCCGGGTTCTTGGTTTGGTCCACCTCTACTCTACACAACTCGATGTGGCTCCCGATCAGGACGATCTGGAATTCACACTGGCGGTGGCGGAGACGATTGGCGTCGCTCTGGATAACTTAAGTCGTCGAGAAGAACTGGCTCAGAATCTCAGCTATGTTCAAGTCGAAAACGTCCAGCTCCGTGAGCGACTCGGCGTCGAGAGCGAGATCGTCGGTTCAAGCCTGGCCATGCAAAAGGTCGGACAAGAGATCTCCCGTGCCGCCCCCAGCCGAGCCACGGTTCTCATTCGCGGCGAAAGCGGAGTTGGCAAGGAACTAGTCGCGCGGGCCGTCCACTATGCCAGCCCGCGGGCCAAAGAGCCGTTTGTCTGCTTGAACTGCGCGGCGCTCTCAGAGACCCTGCTTGAGAGCGAACTGTTTGGCCATGAAAAAGGGGCCTTTACCGGCGCCACCGAACGCAAGATCGGTAAGTTTGAAGCCGCTCATCAAGGCACGCTGATGCTTGACGAAATCGGCGAAATGAGCCCTTCGATTCAGGCCAAGTTTCTGCGCGTACTCGAAGGCCACGCCTTTGAGCGGGTCGGTGGCAGCCAGCCGGTCAGTGTCGATGTCCGCGTGATTGCCGCCACAAATCGCGACCTGGAAAAAGAGGTCTCCGAAGGCAACTTCCGTCGTGACCTCTATTTTCGACTTCATGTCGTCGAGGTATATGTCCCCGCCTTGCGAAAGCGCCCCGAAGATGTGCCCGAGTTGGCCGCCTTTTTTCTGCAGAAATTCAACGAAGAGACAGGCCGACGAATTCGCGGCTATTCTCCCGAGGCTCTGGAGGCCATGCGCCGATATCGCTGGCCGGGCAACGTTCGTGAAATGAAGAACGTGATTGAACGGGCGGTCGTTCTGGCCCGCGGCGACGAGATCGGCATCGAAGACCTGACGCTCTCCAATCTCTCGACGGCGGGAGACACCGTCGATCCGGCGCTGCCGATCGATCAGTACGAACCAATGTCGTTATCCGAGATGGAGCAAATCCACGTTCTAGCTACGCTCCGCGCCACAGGCTGGAATAAGAGTCGTGCCGCCAGCATTCTGGGAATCGAACGCTCCACTCTCGACCGCAAGATCCGCCGCTACGAACTCGTCAACGAAGGAACGCGTCGCGCTCGATGACGTCCGTTTCTCTTACGGCTGACTTGAAGCAAGAGGCCCATCGCCTGGGATTCACCCTCTCCGGCGTCACGCCCGCGGTAACGCCCGAAGGCATTAGTCGATTCTCCGAGTGGCTCGACTCCGGTTACGCCGGCGAGATGCTCTATCTTCCGAATCGGCAAGCGGCCTATCGTCATCCGCAGCACGTCCTTGAGGGAGTTCGAAGTCTGCTCATGCTCGGCATGAACTATGGCACCGTCGCCCCCGCCGAGACGGGTCCGGGAGAGGGCCGCATTTCTCGCTACGCCTGGGGGACCGACTACCACGACATGATTCGCGAGCGACTCAACGCTCTGGCGGCCTGGCTGCAAGCGGCGGAGCCGGCTGCCGATGTTCGGGGAGTCATCGATACGGCTCCCCTCTTGGAACGCGAGTTTGCCCAAGCGGCGGGCCTCGGTTGGGTCGGCAAGAACACGATGTTGATCAGTCGCACCGAAGGCAGCTGGTTCTTTCTGGCAGCCCTGCTGACCGATCTGCCACTCGACTACGACGAGCGCTTCGAAGGCGAGTATTGCGGTACCTGCACGGCCTGCTTGGAGGCTTGTCCTACCGACGCTTTCGTGGAGCCTTACGTTCTCGATAGCCGTCGCTGCATTAGCTATCTCACCATCGAACTGAAGTCGGCGATTTCTCAGGAATTGCGCGAGGGCGTGGGCGATTGGCTGTTCGGCTGCGATATCTGCCAGGATGTCTGTCCTTGGAATCGCCAGGCTCCGAGCTCCTGCGAGCCGACATTCCAGGCTGCGGTCGACAGCAATCCAATCGCGTTGATTCCCCTGTTTGAGATGACCGACGAAGCGTTTCGACAGCGTTTTCGCCACACACCGCTATGGCGTCCGCGACGAAGGGGGATTTTGCGAAACGCGGCCATTGTTCTCGGCAATCGACTTCTCCCCGAAGCAGTGCCCGCGTTGATGCGAGGCTTGAACGACGAAGAGCCACTGGTGCGCGGAGCCGCTGCCTGGGCATTAGGGAAACACTCTCAGCCGGCTGCCGAGGCGGCGCTCAAGTCGCGTCTGGCGATTGAGCAGGACGATCAGGTGCGGGAGGAGATTCGCCGCGCGCTGTCTTAACAAGAGCATCCCTATGAGCGCCGTGGTAGAAAGCCGAGGCGGTCCGCCCTACCCCGCGGTGACCGAGGGCTCGCACGAGACACCGCCGCCTGGAGTGCCTGCTTTCTCCGGTTCCGCCGGTGGATGAACGCCCGGCAAGTCTTCCGCGTACCAGCGATCGAGAACCTCGGGCCACTGTCCCGGCTGCCGAACCGCGACAAAGGCATCTCGCACCTCGGCGGCCTGAGGATGTAGTCGAGAGTACTTGATGCCGAACTTCCGCATCATCTGACAGCAGCGAGCTTCACCATAGGTTTCGTCGGCCAGCCGATAGTGTTCCCGAATCACCTCTCGCTGCTCACACAAGCTGGGCGGGGCGGGCAGCGACTCACCCCGCGCTAGCGCCTCGCCTTGGCCGAAAATCCAGGGGTTGCCGATCGCCCCGCGGGCAATCGTACAGCCATCGACTCCGGTCTCGCGAATCATGTCGAGACAATGCTGGGCACTGAAGAGATCGCCGCTTCCGAGAATGACCCGAGAGCCAGCGCGTTCTTTGACCTCTCGCAAGAATTCCCACTTACTCGGTCCGACGTAGCGCTGCATGACTGTGCGACCGTGGACCGTGATGGCCGCCACTCCCAATTTGAACGCACCGTCGAGTATCGTGAAGAACTTATCCCGGCTCTCTTCCGAATCGTCGATCCCTCGTCGCATCTTGACCGTCACCGGAATCGGCTCTGGCACGGCCCGACGGACCTCCGAGACAATCTGTAGAGCGACATCTGGCTGACTGAGATGGAATCCACCCCGGCAGCGACCCAGCACCTTCTTGACCGGGCAGCCAAAATTGATGTCGATCACATCAAACCCGGCGTCGACCAGAATCTTGGCCGCCGGACCGAACTGCTCCGGCTCCGCGCCCATGAGCTGTGCGCCGACCGGATGTTCTTCGTCGGTGACTTTCAAATATCGTCGGGCTTTGTTACCGCGAGTGACCTCAAGCACAAACTTGTCGAGCATCACCTCGCAGATCGTATACGGAGCGCCAAGGCGTCTGGCGATAACTCGCATCGGCCAGTCGCTATAGCCACTCAGGGCGGCCTGCACGAGCGGGAAGCCGATCTCGACGTTTCCGAGTTTGAGTGGCGGTAGGTTCATAGACTTCAAGAATCGTGGGGACAATTCGATCTGGCGGCCGCGGCGAGAAGATCAACTTACTTGAGAACAGGGCAGGTATCAAACCATTGTCGTCCCTGTTCGATCATCCATTCGGTCGAGGCCAATGGCCCCCAGAAACCGGGTTCATAGGAATGAATGCGAGGAGCCGATTCACCGGCCCAACTGGCCAGAATCGGATCGATGACCTCCCACGACAGCTCAACTTCGTCGCTACGTGCGAACAGGCTGGCGTCCCCTTCGAATGTGTCGAGCAGCAGCGGCTGATAGGCGTCTGGCAGCCGTCCCTTAAAATCGCCGGCGAATTGGAAGTCGAGTTCGCTCATCCGCAGTCGCATGCCCCCGTCGGGAACCTTGCTTTCAAAGTGAAGCTGAATCCCCTCGGCCGGCTGTACTTGAATCACCAACCGATTGGCGTCGACCACCGGCATCGTTTGGTTCTTCTCTCGAAACAACAAGTGCGGAGGAGCGACAAACTGGATAACGATCTGGGTTGTGCGGCACGACATGCCTTTGCCGGAGCGAAGATAGAAGGGAACCCCCTGCCATCGCCAGTTGTCAATCCAGAGTCGCGTCGCGGCAAAGGTCGGCGTGCGGCTTCCTTCGGCGACCCCCGGTTCGTCCAGGTACCCTCGATACTGTCCGCGGACAGTGCTTTCTCGCAGCTCCGCCTCGCTCTGCTGGCGAATCGATCGCAGCACCTTCACTTTCTCATCACGCACCAAATCGGCCTCGTAGCGGGCAGGCGCCTCCATGGCCGTGATCATCAACAGCTGCAGCAAGTGATTTTGGAACATGTCGCGAAACACGCCGGCTGAATCGTAGTAGCCGCCACGCCGTCCGACGAGCACCTCCTCGGCCACGGTGATTTGAACGTGATCGATATAGTTCCGATTCCAGACCGGCTCGAAGATGGCATTGGCAAACCGCAGGACCATGAGGTTCTGCACGGTCTCTTTGCCGAGATAATGATCGATGCGATAGACCTGGTGTTCCTGAAACGCTCGATGCACCGCTTCGTTCAACCGATGGGCGCTCTCGCCATCGGTTCCGAACGGTTTTTCGATCACGACACGCCGGGGACCGTGGCTCTCGTCCGCCAAACCCGCCGCCCCCAACTGAGAGACAGCCGGTTCATAGAATCGAGGCGCGGTCGACAGATAATACACACGAGTACAAGCGGGCGTCACTTCGACTTGGCCCAAAGTCGTCTTGAGCTTTTCAAAATCTTCCGAGTTGCCGATGTCACCCGGTTGATAGTAGATATTTTGGGCGAAGTCATTCCAGGTCTTCTGGTTGAACGAGTCGCCGAGAAAACTGGCCGTCGATTCGGCCAATTTCGAGCGCCACTGATCGTGAGAATAGGACGTCCGAGAAAAACCGATCACTTTGGTATCGGCCGGCAAACGATCCTTGCAGTACAGGCTATAGAGCGCCGGGATCAGTTTGCGACTCGTGAGATCGCCCGACGCACCAAAGATGACAATCGAATGCGACATGATTCTCGCTGTTTCTCGCCCTGGCTTGTGTCATGCGAGGGGCAATTGATGAACTCAAATACTCGTCGCCGTAAATCCACCGTCAACGTAGATTTCGGCACCGGTCACGAAACTACCCGCCTGACGTGAAACCAAGAGCAGTGTCGCGCCGACCAGCTCCTGGGGTTCGCCGAATCGTGCCATGGGCGTCTTCCGCATCACGTCGGCGATCCGCTTCTCGTCCAGAATTTTTCGATTCTGCTCGGCCGGGAAGAAACCGGGACAGAGCGTGTTCACGCGCACTCCCGCGGGAGCCAGCTCGCGAGCCACATTCTTGGAGAGACTCAATACCGCCGCCTTGGAGGCCGAGTAGGCAAACACGCGCGAGAGGGGCAGGTGGGACGAGACGCTGCCGATATTCAAGATCGCCCCACCGGCGCCACGATCGGCCAAGTACTTCCCAAAAATCTGGCAGCCTAGATGCGTTGCCCGCAGATTGGCCACCATCACCCGATCGAAGTCCTCCACCTTGATATCGAAGTAAGGATCGGCGGAATTCACTCCGGCACAGTTGATCAAAATATCGACCTGGCCGTAGATCTCCAGAGATTTGGCCAGCAAGGCTTCGATTGATTCGGCTGCGGTGGCATCGACCTCGGCAAAGGCGGCCTGGCCACCAAGCTGCTCAATAGCGGCCACGCGTGCCTCACCACGCTCGGCATTTCTCCCCGCCACGACAACCTTCGCTCCCGCTTGAGCCAGACCGGTCGCCAAAGCACCACCCAATTCGCCCGTGGCACCAATCACAACCGCGACCTGGTCGTCGAGTCCGAATAGTTGGTGCAGAAACTCTTGCGACATGGTCTTTGCCTTGTGCTGTTGGTAGGCGGCCGGAAGGCCTGACTCGAATATTCGTGAAAGAACTCGGGGGTCTAGAGAGCGACGTCTCGCTCGGTTCTACTCCGGCGGCTTTCGCTCGCGGATCCAATCGGTATGGAAGACCCCTTCGCGATCGATTCGCTGATAGGTATGAGCTCCGAAATAGTCTCTCTGCGCCTGGAGCAAATTGGCGGGCAAGCGTGCGCTGCGATAGCTGTCGTAGTAGGCGAGCGCCGCGCTAAACGCGGGCACCGGCAGGCCCAGCAGTGTGGCCGTCGTGACAACCCGTCGCCAGGCGTCTTGCGCCTGGTGAACGGCCTCGGTAAAGAATGGATTGAGGAGTAAGTTTTCGAGTTTCGGATCGGCGTCGAACGCCTCGCGAATTCGATCCAGAAAGACCGCGCGAATAATGCAGCCGCCGCGCCACAGCATGGCACACTGGCCAAAGTCGAGGTCCCAGTCGTACTCTTCCGCCGCGGCGCGAAGTTGCACGAAACCCTGGGCATAACTGCAAATCTTAGAGGCGTAGAGGGCCTGCCGCACGTCTTCAATGAATCCGGCACGATCTTCCGCGGAAATCTCACTCGGTACCGAAGAGGCACCTTCAAGCACCTCACTGGCCCGAACGCGTTCTTCCTTGCGAGCGGACATACTGCGGGCGTAAACCGCCGCGGTAACCAGGGTACTGGGGACACCCAGATCGAGCGCCAATTGGCTCATCCACTTGCCGGTCCCTTTGGCGCCGGCCGTGTCGAGAATCTTGTCGACCAGATCGCCATCTCCCTCGGGATCCTTCACGCTGAAAATATCACGAGTGATCTCGATAAGGTAGCTCTCCAGTTCGCCACGGTTCCAGTCAGCAAAGACGTCGTACAACTCCGCATTCGACAGGCCCAGGCCGGACTTGAGCATCCAGTACGCGTCGCAGATCATCTGCATGTCGCCATACTCGATCCCGTTGTGAACCATCTTCACGTAGTGTCCCGCTCCCCGATCGCCGACCCAATCGCAGCAAGGGATATCGTCGTTCGGCCCCACCTTAGCGGCGATGGCCTGAAAGATCGGCTTGACCAGCGGCCAGGCTTGCTTGCTTCCGCCCGGCATCAGACTCGGCCCCAGCAGCGCTCCCTCTTCGCCACCGGAGACCCCGGTACCGATGAACCACAGCCCCTGCTCCTCGACATATTTGGTTCGTCGCTCGGTATCGGCGAAATGTGTGTTTCCGCCGTCGATGATCACATCGCCCGGCGAGAGCAGCGGAATCAATTCTTCGATAATCGCGTCGACGGCTGGCCCGGCCTTGACCAGCATCATGACTTTGCGGGGTGTGGCCAGCGACTCGACCAGCTCGGCCAATGAGTGACAGCCGACAAAGTTCTTGCCCTGAGCGCGGCCCTCGATCAGTCGATCAACCTTTTTGGTAGTGCGGTTATAGACCGCGATTCGATAACCTCGGCTCTCCACGTTTAGCGCGAGATTTTCCCCCATGACCGCCAAACCAATCAAGCCAAAATCACATTTCTCTGCCATCGTGTTTACTTCTTAGCTTTCTGTTGAATCGGTCGTGGGCCAAGGTGGCTGTTCCGGTAGGCAGCGATCGAACTCGTCGAGCAACTGCTGTTGATAGTCGCCCGCGAAGGTGCCCGCCAGGAATCGGTCGATTCCTTCCTCGAGTAGTCGCCGCCAACTCGCCTCTTCTCCATCGGGATTGATGGGGTAAAAGAGACAATCGTTCGCCTTGGCCGCCTTATAGTCGCCTGGCGCATCGCCAATCATGAGCACATGATTCGCTGGATATTTCGTGGCATTGGAAAGCGTCTCCTTCTTGTTTCCGCTCTCCTGTCCGCAGATGGCGGTGACATACTGCGCGATGCCGTGTTCGTTCCATTCCGAGGTGAGCGCTTCGTTGGGAGTGGCCGAAACGACCAGCACGTCTGCCTTGCCGCGAAGCTTATCCAGGCACTCGCGAACGCCAGGGAACGGAGGCACGCCGCGAACCGTCTCCGAAATCGTCTTATTGACGGCCACGGACCATTCCAGCGCCTGGCGAAGATCGGCATCGTCCGAATTGGCGACCGCCATCTCGAGCGCCGGGTTGCCAAGTTTTGTCTCGGTCTCGACCCATTGCTTAAGTGCGGCGGGAATCTCGATTTCAACACCGCGGGCAGCCACCTCCGGGCGACGCTGCAACCATTCGAGCGCCTCGATGAGGGCTGGAAAGCGATTGATGCCGCGGCTCTTGGAATACAAGTTGACAAACTCGGCCGCCTCGCGGGCGTACTTGCTGATCGCCTGCAACTCGAAGTGATTGATGATTTGAGGGATAAAGCATTCTTTGTGCTTCAACTCCATCGTGTCAAACGCGCAGCCATCGGAATCGATGCCGACGAGGTATTCGTGCTGGGGAGTAATTTCGTACATTTTCCTGATGGTCCCGAAGACCGGAGGGTCGCTCTTGGTTGCTAAGCTTCTTCGACAGGCGATGGACGATCGGCCTGGGGCATGTACGACGGAAGCACCTGTTCGGCAAACGATACGTTCAAACGCGCCAGCCGCTGTCGCCCCTGCTCCATCGGCAAATCAACCATCTCGGTGCCGACCAATGGGGTCGCATAGCGGAGAAACTCGTCGGTCACATCGAACCCACTCTCGCTAATCCACTTCTTGGGAAACTCCCGCTCGCTCAAAGCCACGTCGGCTAACGGGACCTGGTCGTAACGGACTTCATAGGCGTCGCCCGGCTCACGCAGGATGGTAGCCATGAAACCACTCTCGCCTCGGGCTGCCAGTTCGAGAGCGTGGCGGCCGACCCGGTACGCCTCTTCCAGATCGACCGTAGATGCCATGGCGATGGCGTGCCGTTGATCGGTGCCGGGCACATTGCCACGGGCGGCACCTTTGACTGACAATCCTACCTTGTTCAAGTAATTGACTACGATCTGGGCCACGGTCGTCTCACTGGAGCTGAACGAGGTGTGACCGAACGAGTCTTTCAGTTCACCGAGATCCCCCACGTCAAACCCTTCGCTGATCACAACGATGCAACGGCCATCGCGACGGAGTTGGTCGTTGACGTTGTCGGCCAGCTGATCGAGCGTGCAGGGACTCTCGGCCAGGTAGATCTGCAAGGGCAACTCACGGTCGGGGTCGGCCAGTCGAGCCGCGGCCGGGATGAATCCGATCCGTCGACCCATCGCCTGCATCACCATGACCGGATCGGCCGGACTGCTGCCGGCATTCTCCTCATTGGCATTCTGCACCATGTGCATCCAGTACTTGGCGGTCGAGCCGTAACCGGGCGTGTGATCGATGAGCTGGAATTCGCTGTCACCCACGTCGTTGTCGATTGTCTTGGGGACCCCGACGCCGACCAGGTCAAGTCCTCGTTCTCCGGCCAGCCTGGCCACCTTGTTGGCGGTGTCCATCGAATCGTTGCCGCCGATGTAGAGAAAGTAGCCGACATCGTGGGCGCGAAAGACCTCGATAAGACGATCGTAGTCCTCCTGCTGATGGTCGCGAATCTTGTAGCGACAAGTCCCAATCGACCCCGCCGCCGGCGTGCGGCGGAGCAGGCGAATCTCCTCCGCAGGCTGACTCGAGAGGTCCATCAGCTCCTCCTTCAGGACGCCCTCAATGCCATGGTGGGCTGCGTAGACGGTGCCGATCGCGTCGAAGTCTCGGGCAGCTTCGACGATTCCGCAGAGACTGCTGTTGATGACCGCGCTGGGGCCGCCACTCTGGGCGACGATAAGATTCTGGGGCCTGGTCATGCGCTGCGGTCACGGTCCACGAGGGAGAAGTTCGCAAAAGCGGCATTTTATCACCGCTCCAGGGCCCTCACAATCGAGGTCCCCACTAAGCTGAATCGCCCATGGCGACCGCCAATTCGCCAGAGACACACCTCAGGCGATACTGGGAGGAGGCGAACCCGGAGACAACAATCTGCGGCTGGGCTGTCAGGAAGCCGTCGCGCAGTCGATTCCGACAAGGCTGAGTATTAAGCCGCTTGGCGACGAATCGTCGGACCCTGGGCGAGCATTTCCCCGATGATCAGATGGACCACCCGTTCGCAGGCGTGCAGGCCGATCTGTTTCTGCAACTTGGCGTCGATCGCATGGCGTCGAGTGAGACAGACCTCCAGCTGACGCCGGATGACCCCGGTAGCCCGGGCTCGTACATAGCCACGCGCTTCGGCTAGCGGCATGCCTTCGATACGGCCTGCCGTGCGATCCTGGACCGCGGGAAAGCTTCGATCGGATACTTGGCGGACCAAATCAATCAATTCTTGTCTGCTAGGACGGGAGATCAGTTGCGTGAGATACTTGAACAAAGCAGCATCCTTTCATGCAGGACAAGCGTGATAGCGATCGAGTGGCTTCTACCCATATGAAATCGAAACACCCCCGGGCGAATCTTCAACGATTGATAGCTGCGAAGCCGTCTGAGCACGTTTATTCATGAGAAGGAACCGAACAACCGATAAAGTCCACCGGCGGCCCGAAATCGTCGAAGTTGGCCCCTGATTCGCGATCGGTGCTGTCGGAGCAGGTGGACCTTGACGAATCGTTAATCTTTCTCTAGTTTGACAGCCCCAATGGCGCCGTAGGCAAGTGGCTAAGCCAGCGGATTGCAAATCCGCCACCATCGGTTCGAATCCGATCGGCGCCTCTCAAGAAACCCCTTCATCAGCGAGGGGTTTTTTATGCGCGAAGACAAAAGGGGCGGTCTAGGAATTCTGGGGCGGATCGGGAGACTAATTCCATGGACCCCGAGCAAGAGAAGAACTCAAGCCGCGTGAGCCAGGTAGCGCTCTCCCGACCGCAAACTTTCCGCTAGGGCCGGCGGACTTCGAGCACGATCGGCTGGCTCGATTGGCTGCCGACGCCAAAGGTCTCCATAGCAAATTTGCGAGAGAGATTGGGCACCCACTTCTCCGCCGAGAGGAAGATCTCACGTTCCGTCTCTCCGGCGACAATCATGATGCCGTTGAGACCGATGTTGTCGACGATCACACCGTGAGGCAGGTTGAGCGGGCGGAAGTTGATGAGCTTGTCGAAGCCGTTGCGTTCAATTCGTAGCTTGGCCTTGATCGTCGTTCCGGGAGCAATCACCAGTTGATCTTGAGTCTCGTCAATCGGCTCGACAAACACGCGCACCTGGGGTTTGTCGAGCAGCTTGATCTCTCCCAGCGTCCCGATCTCTTTGGTCACCTCCTGGCCGTTCACCATGGCGGTCGCCGTGACGCTGGAGATCTTGGCGTTCTCGGCCGTCGGCTCCAGGGCGTCCTCGTCGGCATGAATCGTGGTGAAGGCTTCCAGCTGTCCCGCTTCGATCGTCACGGGCGAGATAATGCGGAAACCGGGAGGCGTGCCTTGCAAATCGACCCGAATCTCGCCATCGAAGCCATCGATTCGATTGGCTCGCACACGGATTCGTTTTCCACTTCCCCGGGCCACCTCGGTCCTGCGTTCATCGGCTTTGCCATCGAGCAACACCTTGAAGTCGGGCTTGCGGGGTCGGACGGTCAGTTTGTATTTGAAGTCCTCACCGTGAAATCCTCGAACATCGGTGACGCGAACGAGATAGGTGCCATCTTCTGGCGCCGTGAAGGTGAGTCGCGAGTCGCGACGAAACTTGCGTTGGCTCTCGTCATCGTTTTGGTAGTAGATCTTAAAGACCGGCAACCCGTTGGGCACCACCTTGGCCTCGGGATCCAGCGGCCGCACGATGTAGACTGTTTCGTTCATCGCGTGCGTCGTTCCCGATGTGCCAAAGTAGCCGTACCGTAGCCCATCGTTGGGATACATCAAGAAATCAGAATCGGGACCCCGCGGCATTCGATAGAGCTTACAGACCTCGCCGCGCATATAGAGGTACTGATTCAGCTGCATCTCTCCGGAATTGGCCAGCCGAACGCCACGCCCCCCGGAGTCGATAGGCCGAAAGGTAATGTACGAATCACGCAAAGCCTGGAGCTGAACCCGCAGGACGGGCGACCCGTCGGCATGAAGCACTTCAATCTTGGTGTCGAGTGGCGACTTCATCCGCTGGGCATTGGTCTCGATCACCCATTGCTGGTTCTTCTCGGCTTCGAATCGGTAGAGGTCGGAATCTTGGGTCGCACCCGCTTCGTGCGGATGGATCGTTCCGGTCGCAATTGCGGGAATCGACAGCGCGGTAGCGGTCTCCGGCGTACCGTTGGGCTCGACCTCGGCCGTCTCAGGCAAATCACCTTCGGGAAGCTCGACGAGAATCGGACCTTCGGTGTCGCTCGCACTCGAATCCTCGCCGGCCCGCGTCGGCAAATCCAATAACTGCAATGAGCCGTCCATGCGGCCGATGGCGAAACGTTTGCTGTCGGGCGTCAGAGCCAGAGCGGCCATCACGTCAGGCTGATCTTCCAAGAGATAGGTTTCGGTATATCTGTCGGTCTCCCACACCTTGATAGCGCGCTCTTCGCCCACAGTTACCAGCGATCGGCCATCGGGTGTAAACCCAAGCTGTGTCACCGCTCCCTCATGAGCAAAACGAGCGAACAGGACGGGATTGATCTTAGGAGTATCGATCGAGAGCAGTTGCCATACGCGAATTCGATTGTCCGCACCGCCGGCTACGATCTGTCGACCGTCGGGACTGAAGGCGACGGCAAACTGTTCACTTAGAGGCTGGCTCAGCGTGTCGAGTCGTTCTCCGCTGTCGACGCGCCAGATCTTAATCGTGGCGTCACCACTCGCGCTCGCCAGCACCTGCCCATCGGGCGAAAACGCCAAGTCGTAGATGGCGCCGTTGTGCCCTTTGAACTCGCGAACCTGCTCTCCGGTGGACAGATCCCAGAGGACAATTGCCCGATCGTAGCTTCCGGTCGCTAAATAGCGACCATCGGGACTCGGCACCGCCGCGTAGAGCGTATCGCGATGTCCGCGTATGGTTTTCAGTAAGGAGCCGTCGGTTGCGTTCCAAAGGCGAGCTTCTCCGTAGAGCCCCGTGATGCCGGATGCCGTGATAATCTGTGAACCGTCGGCGGAGAACCGAATCATGTTCACTTTGCCGGCGTGATCCGACAGGGTTCGATAAACTCGTTGTCCGTCACCGGTCTTTAGTTCGACATCGCGAAATCGGCCTACCGCCAGGACCTTTCCATCAGGCGAATATCGCAGCGACGAGATGGCGTGGGTAATCGACTCGGAAGGTTTGATTTCGGGTACCAGCAGCGTCGTTCGATCGGGCTCACTACCCTTGGGACCAGTGGCTCCCCCATCGATCCAAGCTTTCAAGATGGCGATTTCATCGGCGGTGGGCTGGGCTTCGCCCTCGGGGGGCATGGCCGGCTCGGCATCGCCGGTCAAGACTCGCGTCAGTCGACTGGCATCACTCATGCCGGGCGCGAGCGCCGGGCCGCTCTCCCCCCCTTTGAAGATGTCGGCATAACTCTCCAGCACCAGTTCGCCTTCCGCGTCGTCGGCATTGTGACAACCGACACAGTAGGTTCGCAGAATGGGCGCCACCTCGGAGTTGTAGTCGGGGGCAGCCTCCTTGGCCCAACCGGCCGACACGTCAGCGCTCAAGACCACCATCATGACAAGGAAAGCGAGGCCAGCCGATTTGCAGAAACGAGATTTCATGAGAAAGAGCGATCTGGGTGATAACTGGGTCGTTAGCAAGCAATGAAACGAGGCGCCGGGCGACATCGCCACCCAAGCGTCTCACACACAAACAGTTCTAATGATGAAACAGAAACTCGCGGCTGCTCAGCAAGCTCCAGTAAATGTCTTCCAACACGAGCCTGCGCTCTTCGCCGGTAGTTCCCTGCAGCGCTTCGAGCATGGTCTGTCGCTCCTCGTCCGTGGGATATCGCGACAGACTACTCAGGAAAGCCACCTCGACCATCGCCTCATCCGTGACATCGGTCTCCAGCAACTTATCGACCCGACTCTCCTTAGATTGCAGCTTCTGGTTGATCGACTTTCCGTTGACGATATGCAAAGCCTGGACGATGCTGGGCTCGCTGGTCCGTTCACATTCGCACGTGATGGCCCGATCGTTGCGACCGAACGTGTTGAGGAAGTATGAAACAACGGCCGAGTCGTAGAGCTGAATCGCCCGTGTCCCCTTGGGATAGACCTCCGTCTTACTGCGAGAACCATCGGAGGCCACGATCTGATTGAACTCGCTCGGCACACCCGTGACCTGTGAAATGGAATCGAGTAGCACTTCGGCCATCATTCGACGCGGGTAATATCGGGAATAGAATCGCGTGTCGCCCTGATTGCCGGGCAAAGTCTCACTACTGCGCTGATAGGTCTCCGATTGTAGGATCAAACGCATCAGCGCCTTGAGATCGTACTTCTGCTCCACCAGATAATCGGCCAAGGCGGACAACAACGCTTCGTCACTGGGTGGATTGGTAGCCCGCATGTCATCGATTGATTCGACAAGCCCGACACCGAGATAGTTGGCCCAGACACGATTGACGATCGACCGCGTAAAGTACGGGTTCTCGGGCGAGACCATCCACTCGGCCAGGAACTCGCGGCGATCTGTCGGATTGTCCATGGCGATCGGCTCACCATCGAGCGGAGTCGGCGGCTGAGGCTTCCCGGTACGCGGCTGAATGAGATCTCCCTTGGTCATCACGAAGACCGAGCGATGACCACTGCCATCGCGGGGATCGCCTCCCCAACCCTTGGCGCGCACGCGGGCGAACAAATTGGCCATCGCGTAGTACTGGTCGTTGGTCCATTTCTCCATCGGGTGGTTGTGGCACTTGGCGCATCCGATAGAGAGACCCAAGAACGCCTGACAGGCATTCTCCGTCATGTTCTCGGGATCCTGGTGCAGGGCGTAGAAGTTGGTCGCCCCGTTCTCGTAACTGCTACCGCGAGCGGTGATGACCTCGCGAACGAATTGATCCCACGGCTTGTTTTCCTCGACACTCTTATGGATCCACTTGTAATAGGCCTCGACCGCCTTGGGGCGGAGTCGACGTCCATCGATCGTGAGCAGATCGGACCACTTGAGCGCCCAGTAATCGGAGAATTCGCTCCGGACGAGAAGCGATTCGATAAGATTGTCTCGTTTTTTCGCGTCTTCATCGGCGAGGAAACGGCGAACCTCACTTGCCGACGGCAAGGTGCCGATGGTGTCGAGGTAGGCACGCCGCAGGAACTCGGCGTCTTCGCTTCGTGGCGAAGGTTGAATCTTGAGTGTCTTGAGCTTGGCCAGAGAGAGTTCGTCGATGAAGTTTCGGCGCGGGGCCTGCCCATAGACCTCCTCAGACACTTCTCGCGGATAGGGCGAGGTGACATGTCCCATGGCAATCTTGCTTTGGAACCAAGCGGTGACCGCGCCTTCCCCGTAACCGGTAATCGTCAGCAGGCCTTGTTCATCGACCTTGGCCACGGTCTCGTTGGCCGAGGTGTACTTAGCCCAATGGGTCACGTCGCGCTGGCTACCATCGTCGTAATAGGCCGTGATGGAAACTTGCTGCTCGTCGCCAGGCTTCACCGTGGCGTGCGCCGGGCTCACCTCAATTCGTTCCACCTGCGGATCCTCGTCCGACGGTGCCAGGGCTCCTTGGGCGATCCAGCGGGACAAGACGCGATATTCATACGAATCGACCTCAAACTTGAGGCCACCCTTGTGCGGAATGGCGGCCGTCGGTTTCGCCAGTAGCAGACTTCGACCGGGATCAGAGAGTTCGATTCGGCGGCCGCGGGCCTGACGTGTAATGGTCAGGTAGTCGGTCATCGTGTCGTAGCCGCGAAGCGAGAGCTTGAGCCCGCCCTTGCCGGCCAGCGCCCCATGGCAGGCTCCGCTGCTACAACCGAATTTGGCCAGAATCGGCTGGACATCGTTGCGAAAACTGGGATGTTCGGGGACATCCTGATAGGTTTCTGCCCACAGGCCCGCGGGATTCGCAACCATCGCAATGGCGACGAGCACCAAGATTGCGATGCGAGAGAGGTTCCCAAATGCGAAACTGTTCATCTTTTTCTCACCAAGAAGCATGCCGTCTCACCTCGTTAGAACAACTCTTTGATTTCACTCTTGCCGATGTCGACGATCGGGAACGGTCGCCCACCAGGACCTGGCAACTCGGTGTGCAAGTCGAGACCCAAACTCTTGAAGACGGTGCCGACAATTTCTGGAGGCGTAACCGGTCGATCGGCTGGCACGCCACCGATCGGGTCGCTGGCGCCGATGACACGTCCACCTTGAACGCCGCCGCCGGCGAAATAGCAGGTCCAACATTGCGGCCAGTGGTCGCGGCCGCCGGCCGGGTTAACCTTGGGCGTACGACCAAACTCCGAGACATTGGCGACCATTGTGTCGTCGAGCATGCCACGGAAATGGAGGTCCTCGATCAGCGCGCTGTAAGCCTGATCGTACATCGGCGCGACAATGTTCTTCATGCCCTCGATCGAGGTGAAGGGTTTCGAGCCGTGGATATCCCAAGTGATTTCGTCGAACACAGTCAAGAAGGTATTGATCGTGATGAAACGGACGCCCGCTTCGACAAGTCGCCGAGCTAGCAGGCAGCATTGGCCGAATCGCGTCATGCCATACCGCTCGCGAATCTTCTTTGGCTCCTTGGATAAATCGAACGCCTCGCGCGCTTGCTTGCTGGTCATCAAGCGATAGGCGTTGTCGAAATTGCTATCGAGCAGTCCCGCATCGGCGCTCTCTTCAAAGTGTTCAACCGTCTTGTCGATGACCTCGCGAAGTCGTTTGCGTCGCTCCATCCGCACCGTGCCAATCTCCTGAGGCGGCAGCATGTCCGGCACCTCGAAGTTCTCCTTCGAGGGATCGGCCATCAGCGCGAAAGGATCATGGGCTTTGCCAAGAAATCCGGCCGCCTGTCCGCTGGGCATGTTGCCTCCGCCACGGCCCATCGGCTCCGGCAAGAGAATATGGGCCGGCAGGTCGGAGCGTCGCCCCTTCAGATAACTCGTCACGCAGCCAACATGCGGCGTCTCCACGCCACCCGTAAAGATGCGTCCCGTCTGCAGATATTGCCACCCGGCGTCATGCACCGCGGGAGCCGTATGATGCACACCCCGGACGAGCGAGAACTTGTCGGCGATGTCGGCATGCTTCGGCAAGATCTCCGTGAGATTCATGCCGGGGGCCTTGGTGCTGATCGTCTTGAAGGGGCCACGAACCTCGGCCGGGGCGTTCGGCTTGGGATCGAAGGTATCGATATGACTCGGCGCGCCGAGATTGAAGATCATGATGCAGGCACGTTCGTCGTGCCCTGGCTTGACGGCGCCTTGTTCTTTGGCCTGCAGATACTGAGGAAGCGAGAGCCCGATTGCTCCGAGTGCTCCAGCCTGCAGAAAGTCACGACGGGTCACTCCGTTGCACGTCTGAGCGCGGCCCTTGCCGGTGAATTGAAGCATCGTTGCGGTGCTCCTGGGGGAGGGAGATAAGGCGGGAGAAACAAGCTGATATGATAGCCTGAATCGCCGCTTTACGCAATCATCTGCCCCCACCTGAGAGCCGGCAATCGCACCGCTTGGGACGTGAAATAAAGTCGAAACGCCACGCCGCATAAAGAATCACGCTCAGTCGCCGCAGCTCGCCAAGAACGCTCTACCAACTACGTCCGTTCTTACGTGTACCACAGATGGCGACTTCCATCCCGAGCGCACGCGCCATACTCGCTTTGGCAAACATCGCCTTGTCGGCCGCTGCTTCGCTAGTTCCGTAGGCGACCTGAATGTGATTGCTCTTGTGACGCGCCATCATCTGATCGCGCGAAACGCCGTAGGTCACGCCATGCATAATCGGCCACTGAGGCGTCGTGGCATCCCAGCGACGCTGCGTTTCTTCGATGGGCAACTTAACGACCCCACATCGGCCGAGGTCCATCTTCAGGCGATCGTCCTCTACGTAGATGCGAGACCAGACGACCTCGCCAGGCTTGGAGATACCTTTGAGCGTACCGCCCCCGGAAGGGAAATACATCTCCGGCTGACGCTCGCTGGAGGCGCCCTTCCAACCGCCGATGAAATGAGCCGGTGGCGCCGACCCACTAATTTCGAAGACCCACACGTAATCGTCAACGGTGCCGGTCGCGTCCCAGTCGCCCCACCGCAAATCGTGCAGTGTGTTCTCGACCGGCTGTCGCATCGCTTTGTGAACACGATACGTCATCAAGGTGTCGAGCCCGGCGCACTCGTCGACCTCGTTGAAGTGAGGTAGCGGCTGCCCTTCATAGAGAGTGCGCCGCCCGTCGCGGCTTTTCACCGGGGGTCGATCCTTGTTGTTGAGCGTGCCTTCGACAAGATCGCTGGCGGGCAGAAGATCCTTGAGCCCCTGCTGATACTGAATGCCGATCGTATCGCAGCCGAAGTCGTCGGCGATACGCAAGGCCGAGATATACATCTTGGCCTGCAGAAGTAATTGGGCCTGGGTGAGGTGTTCCTTGTGTCGCGGTCCCGTGTGAAAGGTCATGCCCTTATTGCGCATCCACTTCAATACATCACGGGCCTGAGAGTCGGAGGTCTGAGTGACTTCGTAATAGAGTGCCGACTGGCTTAATCGCTCCTTGAAGACTCCCACCGGATTGAGCAGATGGTCCGGGATGATGGCGTTGAACATGCCCATGCAACCCTCGTCGAAGACGCCCATGATCGCCTTCTCTTGCAGCATCTGCTCCGCCAGAGACTCACCAAGACGGCGTTCCGCCGCCGGAACTTTGATCCGGCCAAGCGACTTCACGTGCGATGTGCGGTGACGCACGACACCCTTCTCAAGCCAGGTCTTCAACTTGCGTTGGAACGCTCGATCATTCTCGAAATCTTCGCTCCAGAGAGTCGAGTACTCGACACCCGCCTTGGTTAGGGAGCCATTGAGATTGAGCATGCCGACCAGCCCCGGCCACTGACCCGACCAATTGGCGATTGTCAGGATCGGTCCCTGGTGGCTCATCAAGCCATGCAAGACATGATGTGAATACTGCCACACCGCTTCGGCGACGATGAGCTTGGCGTTAGGATCGATATTCGCGAAGACTTCCATCCCCTCACGCTGCGAATCGATGAAGCCGTGTCGCTCCTTCTTCTTGTAAGGATGCGCGCGAACCAGATCGTAGCCCAACTGGGCCATGGCTCGGCCGAGCTGCTGCTCCATGTCGTTTTGGGCAGCCCAGGTCCCTTGGTTGGCCGACAGCCGTAAGTCGCCACTGGCGACCAACAGCACCTGTTTCTTCTTGGCTTTCGGAACGCGGGCCCGGGTGGGCATCTTGTAGGTCACCATGTCGCATAATCCTGTTGCTTGTGCCTGTTGGGCCATCCCATTTTGGTGTTCGACAATGTACCCGGTTCGCTCGGGTGACTCCAGACGTCCGAAACGAAGCGTCAGCGGGAAAGTCTTGGATTTGTCAGCGGGGTATCGGTCCCCAGTTCATCCTGCCACGCTTGCAGCAGCTTCATCATCCGCTCGATGCGGGGCTGTTGCTCGGGGTCTTCCGAGAGATCGTGCTGTTCCGCCACATCGATGGCCAGATCGAAGAGCTGCGTCTTGTTGATATGCGTGTAGCGGATCAATTTCCAGCGATCGTCGCGGACGGCCCGTTGAACCTTGTAGGCGGTGAACACGGAATCGCGCACCTGTAGCTGTTCGCCTCGCAGCACCTTCGCCAGACTCTTGCCTTCGACCGAGTCGGGAATCGGAATTCCACTCAAGTCACAGAGCGTCGGATAGATATCAAATAGATAGGCAAACGCATCGTTCTTCTTCCGTTTTGGCAAACCTGGACCGCCGATGATAAGTGGCGTGCCCATACTGTGCTCGTAGACGTTTTGCTTTCCGAGCAGGCCATGACTCCCGACGGCCAGCCCGTGGTCGGCGGCGAACACAACAATGGTGTTCGCTAGTTGGCCGTTGACTCGCAGAGCTTCGACCACGCGACCAATCTGCTCATCCATGTGGGTGATCATGCCGTAATAGTCGACCAAGTGCTGACGAATGACCTCTTCTGTTCGAGGCCAAGGCGCCAGCTTCTCGTCGCGGATCGTCAGTTCGCCGTTGTCGAAAGGGTGTTCTGGCAAGAAGTTCTTCGGGAATCGCACCCACTTCGGTTTGTACATCGCCCGATACTTCTCCGGCGGAGTGCGCGGATCGTGCGGCGCAGTGAACGAGACATAGGCGAAAAAGGGACGAGCGGTTCGCTGCTTGGCGTGTCGGTCGAGAAACTCGATCGTGGCGTCGGCGAACAACTCGCTGGAAAACTTCTCCCCTGCACGCGGATGGGAGCGATACTCGCCAGCGGGATCAAAGTCATGAATCGGAACTTGGTCGTGGTCGGACATGCCGCCGAAAAAGATTGCTCCGCCCGCAGAAAAAGAACGGGCAAACGATTCCTTAGAATGATGCCACTTCCCCGTGCCGAAGGTCGCGTAACCTTGCTCACGAAGTAGCTCAGGAAGCAACTTGTGCGGAGTCCCCTGCGTGGCTCGAAACAAGGTTCGCCCAGTCAGAATCATGGCGCGACTCGGCGCGCACACGGCGGGGTTCATCGAGCCCATGCAGTAGGCGCGGGAAAACGAGGTCCCCTCCTTTACCAGGTGGTCGAGATTGGGCGTGCGAATTCGGCCGTTACCTAACAGCTGAATCGTATCTCGCCGTTGATCATCGCTGAGAAGAAACAGAATATTTGGTCGGGCCGTGCGGGCTGCCGGCTGCGCTTCTTCCTCTTCCGCCAAAGCGAGAGAAGGAACGCAGAGGTACCCACCCAGCACGATCGACAGCCATGCGATCATCCGTTGCATTTCGTTTCCCCCATGTCCGTTCTCTCTTTGCCGCGTTTCGCCCATCGCCGCAATTCGCCGCACGTGGTTCACTCGTCGCTTCCGGCCACCAGGCAGACATGGAGTGATCGCGGCCCTTGGGCGCCAATCACCAGGGACTGCTCAATGTCGGCTGTTTTGGAAGGGCCGGAAATAAACAACCCATAACCGGGCAAGTTCGCTCCCAACCGCTCATACGCCTGATGCATATTGTGCACCAGCTTCGACTCCGACACCACAAGTACAAGGTGCTCCGCAATAAACAAGACAGCGCGATGCCTCAGGTCGGTCGGATTCACCCAAACGGCTCCATTCTCGGCGACAGCCCACTCGCCCCGCACAATCGCCAGCCCTAGATTATTGAGTTCCTTGGGATCCGCGATCTCGGACAATGCGACATTTCCGGCAACCGCCGCAGGCAGGCTTGAGTAGAGACGCTCGGCCTGACGTACTACCTCAAGATCGGCCAACGCATCGGCCAGATCGACCGAGCGGGCAACGCGGATCAACGAGCCTCCGACTGTTTCCAGCGAGGACTCGAATTGCGCGATCGGGTCCTCGTACTCGCCGCCGAATCCGCTCAGCTCAGGCAGCGGCGGGGAGTCGTAGCGAGCTTCGCTTAGCTCAGAGAGTATGGCGTCGCGACCACTCATCCCCTGCCCTCCCCTGCCTTCTCGGCGTATCGCTGGCGGAACGATCGTCGTGGGGCCGGCGGCAATTCACGCTGTCGGCCCCAGACATTGAGCCGGGAATAGACCATCCAGCGGGGCGAGATACGCAGGGCTGTTCGCACTATGCCTCCACTAAGTCGGTAGAGCCAGCCGTGGCGCAAGACGCGACTGAGCAGTTTCATAGCCATTCGTTTTCGCCAAGGCAGTACTTTCGTCGCGGCGATCTCTTCCCGCCACGCCAGCAGTTGATGATGAAGGTCGATCTTCACAGGGCAGACGTTGGTACAAGAACCGCAGAGACTCGAAGCGTAGGGAAGCGAGTAGTGCTGTTTGGCGTCGCGGGACGGCGCGAGAATGGAGCCGATGGGGCCGGGCACCGTATATCCGTAGCTGTGCCCGCCGCTACGACGATACACGGGACATGTATTCATGCACGCTCCACAGCGGATGCAGTGCAATGCACGGCGAAACTGCTCCTTGCGCAGCATCTCACTTCGGCCGTTGTTGACGATGACGATATGAAGTTCGCCGCCGGCGATGGGGCCGTGATAGTGGGTCGTATAAGAAGTCACCGGCTGGCCCGTGGCCGAGCGGGCGAGCAGTCGCGTGAACACCCCCAAATCCTGCGCCCGCGGCAGGAGTTTCTCGAACCCCATGCAGGCGATGTGCAACTTGGTCAAGCCGGTTCCCATGTCGGCGTTTCCCTCGTTGGTACAGACAACGATCCCACCGGTTTCCGCCACCGCAAAGTTCACACCGGTGATGGCCGCGTCGGCGGCCAGGAATTCCTCTCGCAAGGCGTGTCGGGCGGCTTCAGTGAGATACTGCGGATCGCTCGCTTCCGCCTCGGTGCCAAGCTCGTCGTGGAATAAGTCGCCAACTTCTTCCTTCTTTATGTGAATCGCCGGCAGCACGATGTGACTCGGCTCCTCCTTGCGCAATTGCACGATACGCTCGCCGAGATCTGTATCGGTAACCTGGATACCGTGCGCCTCGAGATGCGGGTTGAGGCCGCACTCTTCGGTCAACATCGACTTGCTCTTCACGATCCGCGTCGCCCCGTGGTCATTCAAGATTCCGCGAACGATGGCGTTGTGTTCTGTCGCGTCTCGCGCCCAATGGACCTTTGCCCCTCGGGCTGTCGCGTTCAGTTCGAATTGTTCGAGATAGTCGCCGATGCGTGAGAGCGTGTGGGCCTTGATCGCGCTGGCGTGCTGGCGAAGCGCTTCCCACTCTGGCACTGTGGATGCCGCGCGATCTCGCTTGGAACGCACAAACCACAGCGCGCCGTCGTGCCAGTGAGCACGATCTTCATCAGCGACGAACTCGGTGGCTTGTGTGGGATGATCCATAATCTTCCGCAACGGTGTTCGCGGGAATCTGGGGTGACTGGTACGCCTGAGGAGCGGTGTCGCCGTTTCTGTCGATCAGGGCTCGCTGTCTCTAGGACTTGCTGTCTCTGCCGATCAACCGTGTGTCGATCTGTCCTACGAGCAGACACAAGAAAGTTTGTGGCAGTTTAGTCGACCGACAGGCTTGAGTCCAAGTCGCACCTCGTACGACGGATCGCCGGTGCGCCGGAAAACGCCATGCCTGGTACCCCCTCCGGATCACCAGTGCATCGTCGGTTGGTCCTCAGAGAGAGAATCCGAATGGGGCTCCTTGGGCCGCACGTCGTCAAGTAGTGACATATCGATCATGAATCGGCATACTATAGGGGTAGGACCCAAGGGCCTTACAAAATGGACAGAGAACGAGGACCGCTCAGGGGCGGTGAAGGGAACCGCGGAATGAAGGCAAATCGCAGACACGCGTTTACGCTTGTCGAACTGTTGGTGGTATTGGGCATTATCGCAATCTTGGTTTCCCTGACCGCGGGTGCGGTCATCTACTCCCAAACCCTGTCACGACTCACGGAGTGTCAGGCTCAGCTGCGCGACATCGGCCATGCCATTGAGCAAGCCAAGATGAAACGAGTCCGCTTGACCTCCAGTTCTTTCGACGAGGACGACCCAACATGGGCCCAGAAGCTAATCCCCTACGTCGATGAAGAAATCGACGTCTTTCGCTGCCCGAGCGATGCCGATCAAATCGACCTCGATGCCGCCGAGGCGCCCAGCTTCGGAATCAGCAATCGATTCCACGTTATGACCTCGGAAGGTGACGGCGATCGTATTGTCATGATCGACTACATGAAACCGATCGTCGACGTAGTGGGTGCCGATCCCGAGGACATTTCGCCCAACGCCGATCCCGACGCCAGCGAGGGTTGGGACGAATTCATTCCGATCGAACGCCACGGAGGAGAGACTAACGCCCTGTTCTACGGTGGCCAGGTCACGCAGTTCGTGTTTGAAGACATCGATCCTCTCAACTGCGATCTCTATGAACGCCTGTGGCGACCGATGGCCGACGAAGCCATCGTGCGCAGCGACTGCTTGACCGACGACGGCGACGATGACGGCACCTAAACCCTTGATCCGCCAACTCACATCAGAATTCCCGTCGGCTAAGAGAATAGACCCTCGCCCAGCCCCTTCCCCCGATGCTGGATTCGGGCACGGCCGTTGTGTATCGTGGTCAAAGTGAAGACGGCAGGCCCTTTGTCGAACAACGGCCCCACAACCCACTCGGCCGAAACTTCTTCAAGGCCGCCTCAACACAATCATCCCCTGATCCTCACCGAGAGACCCTGATGAATCGCAAGATTACTCTGCTGTTGCTAATACTGTTCACGGCTCTTATTCCCGCCCATCTCCGCGCCAATCATCATGCTCGTAGTCTTGCCGCGGGCAAGGCGATGCTCAAACGTTTTGAAGCGCAGCACAAGACACTGGCCCAATGGACGGCTCTGGCGGCTCACGTCCGCGAGCACGTTCTGAAAGGAGCCAAGCTCGACAAGTATCCGGAGAAGACACCCCTAAATCCGATCGTTCACTCCAAGCGGGAATTCGATGGCTACACGGTCGAGAATGTCGCCCTGGAAACCATGCCGGGCTTCTTCTCGACAGGCAACTTGTATATCCCTACCAAGGCCGCCAAGCCGTATCCGGTTGTGCTATGCCCCCATGGACACTTCCGCGACGAAGAAGGAAACCTGAATGGAAGAGGTCGCGCCAGCATGCAGGTTCGTTGCGCCATTCTGGGGAAGATGGGCGCGGTTGTGTTTGCCATCGATCAAATTGGCGCGGGCGATTCGAAGCAGACCGTCCATCACGATCCGCTCTCCTTGCCTCTCCAGATCTGGAATAACGTCCGCACCCTCGATTATCTTCTCTCGCTGAAGGATGTCGATCGAACCCGGGTCGGGGTCACCGGCGCCTCCGGGGGCGGGTCGCAAACAATGCAGCTGGGCGCCATCGATCCACGAGTGACTGTCTGCTGCCCGGTGGTCATGATGGCCGCTAACTTCGACGGGGGCTGCGTGTGTGAAAGCGGGCTACCGATTTTCCGCAGTAAAGACCATGAGACAAATTTAGCGCAACTCTCGGCCATGGCCGCGCCGCGACCCCAGTTGATTATCTCTTGTGGAGCGGATTGGACCGTTCATACGCCGGAGGTCGAGTATCCCTACATCAAGGGCGTATACGCACTTCACGGGGCCGGCGACAAAGTCGACAACTTGCACCTGCCCAACGAAGAACACAACTACGGCCCCTCGAAGCGGAAGGGAATGTATCCCTTCTTCGCCAAACATCTGGGACTCTCGATGGCCCCGCTAATCGACAAGAACAATCCCGACAGGATTGCCGAACCGGCCATCACGATCTTGTCGCCGGAACAACTCAGCGTCTTTAACGAAGAGCACCCCCGGCCGCAACATGCCGTCGAGGGTCGCAAAGCGGTCTATGCCTTGTTCGACAAAGCGACCGGCCGTGACAAGGCCGACGACTAAGATTCGCGCAGCCACTTCGGCTGTCGGGCTGTCCCTCGAAAACCGCCACGCCCGGCGACCGGCTCGTCGCTGCCAGGCGGACGTGGTGCAAGCGCCAAGGCAGATCGCACTCTACCGATCTCGCTGGCGCAGGTGACGCTCCGGCTAACTTAGGCCGTTAGATCCGGAACCTCAAAGCCCTTGCGATACGGACGCGTGAGAAGCTGATTGGCTTTGCCGTTGTTCGTAAACCGCTCGGTCTTGGGATCCATGTTCAGCCAAGGTCCAATCGTCAGCACGCTGCCTTCGACATCGACCTGATTGGCTTCCAGGTGGGCCACCATGCGGCTGAGCGAATCGGACGCCACGTCATTCGACTTAATGGCCGAGGTAATATCGGACAACGGTCGCTTCTCACCGAGGAGGTGAGAGATATTGCCCGTGTGGCAGAGGGCACTGGAGAGATGCCCTTCGAGGATATCCGCGTTCAGATCGGTGTGGTTGCGCGATTTCACGGCCTTCAGGAAGTTGGCGTAGTGGTCGCCACCACGTTCCCATTTCTTGATTTCCTTGCCATCTCCGTCGTAGGCATAGGCCGCGTGGTACGAAGGCACCAGCACGTGACCTTTTTCGCACTGCACCACAATTCCGACTCCGGAACCTCGATAAGGCTCGGTCACCAGGCCACGCGTCTCAAAGATGATCGGGGCCTTATCGTAGTCGTGAATGACCGTCTGGGTGTTGGCGGTGTTGGCCGCATCGGTGTAACCGAGTCGTCCACCAATGCTCATCACACGGGGTGAAAGTTCGTTAACTCCCAAGAACCACCGAGAGACGTCCATCTGATGGATACCCTGGTTCCCCATGTCACCGTTGCCGGTGTTGTAATCCCAGTGCCAATCGTAGTGTAGCTTCGGTCGATAGAGATCGACCTTTTCAGCCGGACCGCACCACAGATCGTAGTCGATGTGATCGGCGACCTGGAGCGGCGCATCGAGTTGACCAATGCTGCCGCGTCGTTTGTAACAGGTTCCGACGATATACAGAATTTGGCCCAAACCTCCGCCTTGAACCCAGTCGACCGCTTCCTTGATTGCCGCGCTGGAGCGAATTTGAGTTCCGGTCTGAATCATGCGTCCGTGCTTGCGGGCGGCGTTGACGATTTGACGGCCCTCCCAGACGTTGTGCGAGACCGGCTTCTCGACGTACACATCTTTGCCCGCCTGAGCGGACCAGATGCTCATCAAGGCGTGCCAGTGATTGGGCGTGGCGATGCTGATCACGTCGATATCGTCGCGATCGAGAAGGCGTCGGAAGTCCTGAACCTGGTCGACGCCCGGCAGGTTCTCGCCGACGCGGCCCATAACCTGCTTGTCGCAATCGCAGATCGCCACGACACTGCCTTCAAAGCCCTTCAGGTGGGATCGACCGCGGCCGTTGATGCCGACGACAGCCACACGAACACTGTCGTTGGCGCCCAATACGTTGGATGCGGTGGCTAGCGGTACGGTGGTGGCAGCCGCCATGGCGGCCGTATGCTTCATGAATCGTCGTCGCGAAATGGCCATCTGCTACTTCTCCTGTACGGCGGTTCTTCCGTGGATGGGGAAATTAAGGTGGGATTGAAGGAAGGAGGCGGCTGTCCGCCTGTCGAAGTGCTGGATTGATTATAGCCAGTCGTCAGCGGCTGGCCACGGTCACCAGGGTGCACGGCCACTCGGCGCCTGAATGGCACGGGCGACAACACGGTAACTTTTTGCCAAGACACAACTTAGCGGGCATAAACAAGCCGCGTTAGCGTCTGCGAGACTGGGCTTTCACGAACTTCTTCTGATCGCTGATGGCCTTCTTGTGTTTTCTCTTTAGCTGGGAGTAGAGCTTGCCAAACGACTCGGAGGGACCCAGGCCTTCGCCCAGCACATCCATCGCGGCCAGCACGTTGTCGTCGCCCGCCAGCTCCCCGTATCGATCGCCGATGACGATCGCCTGTTCGAGGGCCTTGTCCAAGAACGCGACTTGATCTTCCAACGCGATGGCCAGCCGATCTTCAGCGGCCAGCAGTTTCTCTTCTTGATCTCGGATCTTCCACTCGAATTCCACTTCCTTGCGTTTCTTGTCCTGCCACTTCTTTAGGCTTTCCAAATCCCCGGCAGTCACTGCCCAGCCTTGGTCTGTGACCTTCTTCTTGATCTTGTCTTGTTCGGAGTCGAGAACTTTGCGAGTGGCTTGAAGACGCTTCTTGGCGTTCTCTAGTTGCTTGCGAAGCTTAGGCTTCACTTGCGAACGAAGTTTGGCGATGCCCGACTCGTACTCTCGGGCCTGTTCCACTCGTTTGGGGACCGCATCCTCCCCTGCAAGAATCCATATTCCGTCACGCTTTTCAAAGCTGCGAGCCTGCAGATACTTGGCCGGCTCCTTGGCGGGATCGATGCCTTCGACGATGGGAATATCGAGATCGGTCACGAAGTCGGACTTGGCAAACTTAACCTTCGCCAGATTCACCTCGAGTTTTTGAGAGTCTTTGCTGGCCTGTTTAATCTCGTTACGCATCACCGCCAAGGCGCGAGAAGGACCCAGCCGCCCACCCGCCTGTTCGAGGGCAGCTAAAACCTGTGCGTCGGCCTTAAGCGTTCGATACTGCTTATGAATCTGAGACGCGAGGCCGTCGGCCGTCGCAAAGACCTGGGCGAACTGGTCGATGTACTTTTGTCGCTCCGCCACCCTCTGCTGCTCGCCAGCCTGAGCCGGCAACCACTTCTCGTTTACAAACTTGGCGTACTCTGGAAAAATCCGTTTATTAAAATCATCAACCTCGTCCGGAATTCCGAACGACCGATAGGCACGGACCGCTTGTTCAAGATGGAATTCGTGATCTTTCTTCTTCCATTCCTTGAAAGTCGTGTTATAGGTGTCCCGAATGGCCACGACTTCCGGTAGCGCGTCGAAGGCTCGCAGGTTGGCCAGCGACGCCTTCAACATTTCGACGGTCTTGGCGAGTTGGGCTTGGTCGTTAAGAACCCACACCACCCCGGCCTTGTCCTCCTCGCGATGCAACCCTCGCGACTCGAGCAGTTTCGCGGGATCGGCCGCCTGGAGTAAGGCGGGCGAAAGCAAGCTTCCCAACGAGACCACTGCCAAGACGGCCATCGTCAGGACATATTGTGGATTGACAAATGGGCAGACCAAACTCAGGGCACAACTCGGATGCTTCATCTATTCGTCTCGATGGAAGTGGTGACTGGTAGGTCGGTGCCACACTTTGCCCAAACCCCTCAGCGATATTCTAGCAGTAACCCACCGGGCGTTGGCAACCTCTTCTGGAAATGAGGGCGATTGCCGTTATCGCAGGCTAGATTCTGGCCCAGGGACTGCCGGAACCTTGATAGACACAGAGAGGCCCGAAGAGCAAGCTGGGCGAAGTTAGCCCGCTAAGGGCGATTGACCATCTGTTGGATCTTGCTGACCGCGGAGCCGAAAGCCGGGGAGGGCTCGATCCTTCCTCCGACAAGTCCGAGGGCTTCGATGACCTCATCATCGGCGGCGATATCGCCATAGGCGATACCGATCTGATCGGCTCGTTCAAGTGCGGCGGCCAGGAAATCGGCACGATCTGATTTGAGATTGGCGACGGCATCATCGGCGGCCACAAGTCGTTCCGCAAATTGTTCAACAGGATGAGCTTTGCGCAGATACTTTCGCAAGTTGTCGCGGAAACCTGGGAGAGCATTCAGATTTACGGAAGAGCCGACAAACACGCCCTTGTGCTGCTCGTCGATCTTCTTCTTTGCCGCCTCCATCTGCCTCTGTTTGAGAACGTGGGCGGCCCGAAGTTCTTCCGGATAGGCCTCGACAATGGGGGTGACGACTTTGCTATATTCCGAAGAGAACTTCAGGTCTTGTTCTACTTGCAGTTCGGCGGCGAAACGCCAGTTGTCGCCTTGGCGAATTAGTCCGCGACCGATCAAGAAGGCCTCAGGGTCATCGACAGCCCGAATATCCGAATAAATCGGATCTGGCTTTCCAAGCGTATCCCAACCGTCGGAAGCGAGCAGTAGCTCATGCCTGGGCATACGGAATAATGGATCGGAAAAAGGCGTCAGCCGATCTGTAAGTTCCACAAGCTTGTCTTGAGAAAGCGAAGCAGCACGTTCTGTCTTGCTGCCGAGAGATGTGAAGCTCTTCGTTGGCCCGAGCTTACCACCTGCTTCCTCAATTGACTTCTGAATCCAGGACGCTTTCGATAGCACAGCGTACTCGTGGGACACACGCTGAAACTGTGCATAAGCTTCGGCGCCGACGGCCGCCAAATCGAGCGCGTTCTGAACGTCAACAGCATGCATCTCAGTAAAAGTCGTCGTCAGTGCCTCGATCTTCTCTTGCTTCTTCGCGAATTCCGTGTCCAGTGCCGCCACAGCAGCGCCATCACCACCGGTGGAAAGCCCTTTGTAGGTCAAAGCTGTTCGCTCAACCGTATGGTCAAGCTCTGCTTTGTCATAGAATTGCTGGAATTGTATCGAGGCCCTTTTTCGATCCTTGGGATCGATGGGCACCCGCCGCGAATCTTGCTCTTTCTTCTCAGCCCACTCGGCGGTGAAGGCCTCCTTCGCAGCCTTGGCCTCCGCGGCACTCATCTTGCTGAGCTTCTTACTGAGAATCTTCTTTTCCTTACCGTAGAGTTTCGACAATTTCTTCCTGTCGGACCTCAACTTCTTCTTCGCCGCGTCTCTCTCTCCAGAAATCTCCTTGCTCATACTGTCGAATTCCTCGACCAGTCGAGTGACTTCGTCCTCCAGCACCAAGGCCCAGACGCCTTCCCGCTCTTCCAGGCCGATCGCCTCGAGGTAATCCTCCGCCGATTCACCTTCGCCCCGGGGCCTCAAATGTGGGCTCGATTTGACCTGGGGTGGCTCGATCGAAACGACGACCCCCTCTCCCTTATCTTCCGCAGGTTTTTCGATCTCTTGAACAGGTTTGACCGGTGGGGTCTTCGGCTGAGCTGTGGGTGGTGTTTCATCCGTCGAAGGCTCTTCACGAGGGTCATCGAAGGATTCCTCATCCGGTTCCTCCGACTCATCGCCCGAAGGACTTTCATCAGGCACGATCGGGTTCACACCCACGGTCGGAGTTTGACCGTCGATATCGACAACCGGCTTGGCGGCAAGGGTTCTCCCCAGCGACTCGCTGTCGCTTTCCTCCAGAGGACTGACTGAGGGAAGTTCGGAGTCCCTCGAGTCTCTCAAAGGCTCGGGGTCCTCGGCTGCGACAGGGGTCACCTTGGGCGAGTCCGCTTCGCTGCTCGTCTCCTCATCGGCGTTATCGGAGAGGTCGGAATTCGAGGTTGCAACCTGCCGACGATCGTCGCCATCTCCCGCTCCCAATGACCAGACCATCGAGCCAATACCGATGGTGGCGGCCAAAACCGCGAAGGCCAGTACCGCCAGTTTCATATTGCGGCCGGACTCTTCTTCTTCACCAACTCCCTCGCTCTCAACATTCTCGGCGCGACGTTGGCTGCTCTTGGTCTTAGAAGATGATTTCCGTCCTCGGGCTCGATCGGTCACGGAAGAAGAGCCTGTGTTGGTCAGTACCGGCATGCCACCGCCGGTGGAACCTGAGCGGCTGTCACCGCTGCGCACTTTGGAAGGTTCTTCACTGGAAATGACGCGAGCGGTCCGTGTCTTGCCGCCGGGTGCCCTGTTAGATGAGCGTGATTTGTTACCGGAACCGGAGCCCTTCGCGGCGGCACGTTTCTTGCGCAGCTTCGAGTCGTATTGCTTCTTTTTTTCCGGATCAAGCAAGTCGAGTCTGGCCATGGCGATTTCGCCAAGCAGCTTTTCGGCCAGCGCCGTATTGGGCCCGTTGCTCTGTTGGCGCAGAAAATTCATCAACCGGTCCGCCGCCGATTCAATGACGTCCAGATCGGACTCGAAGCGAGCTACCCCCAAGAGTCGATATCGATCGGGTGGCTGATGCTCAGGCGGAATGCCAAGCCACTTGTGATAAGGATCGAATCCGCCAGCCATGACGTATTTTCTCTGGTGACAGGAACTAGTCGTTTTGATGCCCGGCGCCAACCACGTCCATGCTCTCTATTTCCATCTTACGCTCGTAGCGCCAGCGTTACAACTGACGAGTGGACGGCCACAGGGCACGGACAGAAAAGTGGCGGTCCATGCCAGGAGCCACAATCTCTGCCGAAAGTCCCTCGGCCGAAGACCTCTTGAGGCCCTCCGTGTCCAGCTCTCCTAATTTGTCGCATTCCGCTCGAAAGCCTTGCGGAGCTTGGCAATCTGCTTGAATTGTTTGTTCAGCTGCGCCGATGGCCCCAGGGAGCCTCCTGCCTCGCCGATGGCGTCAAATATTAGTTCGTCTTCGGTGAGTTCCCCATATCGCTCGCCGAGCTTATCGAACATCTCTTCCGCTTCGTCGAGCAGCTTGGCACAGACGTCATACGTGGTATCGACGTTGGAGTTGGCATCTTCGAAGGCCTTGCGCACCGGCGTTACCTTGGCGTCAACTTGCTTCTGATACGCTTCTCTCTTCTTCTTCAAACCATCGGCGTTTTGTCCCCAGAACTCTTTCTCGCCGATCTTGCCGTTCAGTTCGCCAATCTTCTTTTGAAGTTTCTCATCGAGAACGTCCACCTGCGGCATCGCCTCGGCAATGTCGCTTACCCTCTTGCGGGCCTTATTGAATTCAAAGTTTGCTTTGACAGCCGCTTTGATCTTGGCTTTTAACTCGGCTTCGCCAGGCAAGATCCAAATATCGGCTTTCTGGACCAGGTTCAGCTTGGCAAGATACTGGGTCGCTTTTTCCGATCCATCACCTGGCTTGAAACTGGGTTCAGCTGGACTTGCCGCCGGCTGAGCAGCAGGCGGGGGAGTCCCTGCAGTGGCTGCTGCGTCGGCAGCCCCTGGTGTCTCCGGCAAAGCCGCGACCGCCTCCGCATTCTTGCCCGCGACAAACAGGCCGATCGCTTCGGCTTCGTGTTTCGACAAGTTGCTCCAGAACGCTTCATTCATGCCGACATAAGGTTGTAATTGGCCGTTGGCCGGGAACTGCGTTCGATAGTTCAAGAACCCTCTTTGTCGGATTTGATTGATGTGTGTGGCATTCGCGAAGTCGACGCCCTGCTTCTTGAGCGCTGAGTAAAAGGGCAACAAGACGTTATTGATCAAGTGAACGCGATCGACTGCGCGACCCGCTTCGGCAACAACCCAGATTTGAGCACGAACGTCCCCCGGCATGTTGGGATTGTTCAAGTTTCCGATCAGTAGTTGAGCCGAACTCGCCACTTGCTCGGATGTCGCTTGAGCGTCCTTGAAGACGGCGAACGCCGCCGTCAATTCTTCAGGACTGGCGGCACCTGGCTCGGCAGCCGACAGATGGTTTGAAGTCCAAGACAACAACAGACAGAAAATGACCAGTAGGGAGCTTGCCAGCCGTCGAGAAGCGCCTTGCGACGGGGCACGGCGACTATGAAGAGCACCAAGAGTATATTGCCGGGAAGACGGCTGGAGCCGAGAGTCATTCGGTCTCCAGGAACTCAATGCGCCGGGCCGCCGATGATTGGGGTCGAATCCGCCTGCCATGAAGTGCTCTCTTCTCTGACATCAGCCAGTATTACCTGGTTCTCATTCTGATTCGTCGCTCGATCTGCCCCAAGCCATCATTCTAAGGTTGGCTCGCAAATGATTCAATAATCGAAAGTTATGACAATTATACCGAATTTCCTCTCCAGACTCCGCAGCAGTCCAAGACTGTCCGATCCAATCCCCCAGCCGGTGCTTTTGCCGACCGTAAGCGCGAAATCCCATCCATAGTCTGTGATGAGTGGGAAGACCGATAACGACTTCGAGTTCCTCTACCGCCTTCACCGAAGCTCATGGCATCGCCCGGGTTGCGCCGGTCGAAAAGCCACCATCGACCAGGAGGGTCTGTCCCGTTACGAAGCCACTCGCCTCGGCGGCCAAGAACACAACCGTGGAGTCCATATCGTGGGGCAGACCGGTTCGCTTGACAGGCGTCCGCTCAACGATCGACTCCACCCAATCTTTATTCTCGTAGAGGATCCCGCTCTGCGCCGTACGAAACCAGCCGGGAGCGAGACAATTGACGGTTATTCCATGGGGCCCCCAGTCGTCCGCCAGGCTCATTGTTAATTGCTTTACTCCACCTCGACTTGCACAGTAGGGCGCCATTCCCGCATAGCCGAACACTGACGTCACCGACCCGACATTGATCACTCGGCCGTAGCTGCGCGGAATCATCTGTTTGGCAACCTGTTGTGCGACAAAGAACTGCCCGCGCAAGTTGGTGTCGACAACTTGATTCCAGTCCTCCCAAGTGACGTCGACCGCCGCTTTTCGCACATTGCAGCCGGCGTTGTTGACCAGGATATCGACCTGCCCAAAGGCATCGCAAGCTACGGCGACCATGGCCTCGATACTTTCAAGTTCTCGGACATCGAGTGGCAGCGAGACCGCTCGCCGCCCCAACGATTCGATCTCCGCCTGAAACTCGGCGAGTGATTCAGGAGTGCGCGAGGTAATTACCAGGTCGGCTCCGGCGCGGGCCAAGGCGCGGGCAAAGTATTGCCCTAGACCGCGGCTGGCCCCGGTGACGATCGCCACTCGGCCGCTAAGATCGAAAAGTTGTTCTGACATGGCTTCGCTCCAAGATGCCAATAATATTGCGTGCCTTACTTCGACCCACAATCGAAGGGGGTCGACCACGTCAGAATGAATGGGGCTGACAGGAATCGAACCTGCACTCCCGAAGGAACTGGATCCTAAATCCAGCGCGTCTGCCAGTTCCGCCACAGCCCCGTGGCGGTCGATGTCAAAATTGCACGACCGCGGTTCATCATAGATCGACGCCGGCTCTGTGCCCAGTCCGCTGGCGCCCAGTCCACTGGGTCCCTAATCCGCAGGCCACCTGGTGAGCTGCTCGCTAGCGAGCGGCTTTCTTATGCTTGGAGCGAGACTTCTGCCCAGCCTTTTTCGTCGGTCGCTGATCGGCCGCGGCACCGCGCCCCTCTCGCACCGCCTTGGCGTTGGGGTGATCGGCCTGCCCCGTCATTTCATAGAGATAACGACTAGGCTGTGTGGGGCGACTCTTGCCCCATTTCTGTCGGCCGAGTGCCATGCTGATGGTCAGCCGATCCTGAGCCCGGGTGAGGCCGACATAACAGAGTCGCCGTTCCTCGTCGATGGCGTTGTCACCATCTTTCACGGCGCGATGATGTGGCAACAGTCCTTCCTCCAGCCCGACCAGATAGACATGGGAGAACTCCAGGCCCTTGGCGCTATGCAACGTCATGAGCGCAATCGCGTCCTGCTCCAGCTGCGACTCCTTGTCCTTTTCATCTTCCCGCCCGGCTAGCGCCAAATCGTCGAGGTATTCCTTCAACGTTACGTCGCCGTTGTCCTGTTCGTATCCACCCACAGAATTGACCACCTGCTCCACCGCCGACCAACGGGCCTCGCGATCATCGGGCTCCTTATAGATGCGATCAATCTCCTTACGATAGCCAATCTCTTCGAGCAACTCTCTCAATGCACCGGCAAGATCGCCACGCTGGAAACGGGCAGTGTATCGCTGGACCAGTTGTCGAAAACGGCCCGCTGCCTCGGCGGCTCCGCGTGAAACGCCTTCGACCTCGGCGGCCTCATTGAGGACCTCCCAAAGCGAACAGCCACGCGAGACAGCGGAGGCCAGCAGCGCCTTGACCGCCGGCTGAGACACCCCCCTGGGTGGCGTATTGATGATTCGCAACATCGATGTCTCATCCGATGGGCTGACGAACATCTTGAGATACGCCAGTAGATCTCTTACTTCCTTGCGGTCGTAAAAGGACATGCCACCGATCAGCACATAGGGGACGTCGAGACGTCGCAGTTCCATCTCAAACGTGCGCGGCTGTTCATTGGTTCTAAACAGAATCGCAATATCTCGCGCGCGCACCTGGTTCTTGGCAATCAACTCGCGAATGTTCGCCACGACCTGGCGGGCTTCCTCGGTCTCGTCTTGCATCTGCACGATCCGTACGGAATCGCCACTCCGACGGGCCGGCTGAAGGACCTTGTCGTGCCGCTGCTGATTGTGAGCGATTAGTGTATTCGCCAATTCGAGGATCTCCGGTGTCGACCGATAGTTGTCCTCCAGTCGCACGACCTTGGCCTCCGGCCAGTCGACCTTAAAGCGAAGAATGTGCGCCACCTCCGCGCCTCGCCAACCGTAGATCGCCTGGTCGTCGTCGCCGACGACACAGAGATTTCGGTGCGGAGCGGCCAGAGCTTTGACGATCTGATACTGGCTCCCGTTCGTATCTTGATACTCGTCGATCATGACTTGATCGAATCGAGCCGCTTCCGCCCGACGCACATCTGGATGTTTTTCAAACAGCTCGACCACGAGTAGTAGTAGGTCGTCGAAATCGACCGCTCCCGCATTCTTGAGACCCGACTGATAGCGCCGGTAGGCGAGCGCCGCCAGATGCTGCTTGTCGTTTTCGACCGTCTGTTCGGCCTGCTCGGGACGAATGCCATGCGTCTTCCAACGACCGATATGGAACAGCAAATCGGAGGGTCGCAGCGATTCGCCCGGCACGTTCATCTCTCGCAGTGCCCGTCTCGCGATGCTCTCCTGGTCACCGCGATCGTAGATCACGAACTGCTCCGGGTAGCCGAGCTTGGCAATGTGCCGCTTTAGAATCCGCACGCAGAGCGAATGGAAGGTCGATATCTCCGGCTTGGGTGCCTTCTTCTTTGCTCCCAACAACTGCCCGGCCCGTTCCCTCATCTCGCTGGCCGCTTTGTTGGTAAACGTCACGGCGAGAATTCGCGAAGGATCGGTCCCGCGGCGAATGAGTTCAGCGATTCGATAGGTGACGACTCGAGTCTTCCCACTACCCGCGCCGGCCAACACCAGCAGCGGGCCGCTATGGGTCATGACCGCTTCATGTTGTACGGGGCTGAGTGCCGGTGTCATCGATGTGCATCCATGCTGTGCATTCTTTGAGATCTCGCGACAGAAGACCTACTACTGGGGTGTGAATCATAGGGCTGCGACTTCGCCTTCTAAATTCGCCCGCTGCGCGGCACACCAACAGAGTCGCTGGGGGCGAAAAAGACAATAGCCCTCGAATCAGCACCCAGGTGCTCCGCTTCAGCGAGAGATCCGCGGGGCAACGCTCAGCTAAAGTTGCCAATCTCTAGAGTTGTCACTCCATCGTCAGGGTCGCGCCATGGCCGGGCTCGTATTACCGCCTATGCCGGAGTAGGGCCTCTGCCTTCCCACGGTTCGGCCTTGACCGGTGCGCATAAGCGGCGCTATACTTTCCCCGATATTCCGTGCTTCGGCGACGTCGGGCAACATTCTGACGAGGCCATTTGTTCCCGTCGTCTCACACTGAAATCGCCGCCGTCATATCGGCGCGAGACGCCCCCATCACGCCTAGACGCGGCCCCAGTGGCCGAAGACTCATGAAATCTGAACGACGACACGAGCTACAACAGAACTCGTTAAAGAACTGGCTGGAGAGCAAATCAGGCACCCTTGGAGCCCAGTCCTCATGGATTATTGCCGGATTGATCGCGATCATCCTGGTGTTCGTGTTTGTTCAGATTTCGTCTTCGCGAAGAGCTAACAATCTGACCGAAGCGTGGAACGATCTCTATTCTCTCAGAACCGAAGCCCGGACAACGGACCAGTTTCAATCTGACAGAGCCATCACCGGCTTGGAAGCGCTCGCCGACGAACACCGCGGATCGGAAGTGGGACGATTCGCGAAGATGGCAATCGGTGACACTTATATGTTGCGCGGCGGCGCGGCCCTGTTTCAGAGCCGGCAAACATCTCGCGAAATGTTTGGCAAGGCCGCGACCTACTTCAGTCAGATAATTTCGGACAGCAAAGCGCCCCAAGACATGATCGACGTCGCCCGCTTCCGTCGCGCACGTAGTTATGAATGGCGCAACCAGATCAGTGACGCCATCGAGGACTACAAAGCCACCAAGGACAGTGGAAGCCCTTACGCCTCCCTCGCCGAGAACCAGTTGGCACTACTCAGTCAACCGAACATTAGAAAGTGGTACGATGAGTTCGATGGCCTCGACCTGACTCGTCGCCCCGCCGCCTCCGCTGAGTCTTTCCCCGACACTGAGTTCTCCTCCGGCCCAGACGCGATCGGAACAGACCAAGATCGTCTGTTTGACACTTCTGCCTTCCCCAAGACATCCGACACGGGCCCCTCGCCCGATTTTGACTCGCCGCTCGGTGACGATCCACTCAAGGGAACGATCGTCACCCCCGAGCCGAAAGAGACCGACGAGACAGCTGAAATTGACCTGACTGTCGAGCAAGAGGACACCACGGCGGAAGCGACGAGCGAGAGCCCAGCGGAGCCCACCGATGGTGACACTCCCGAGGCGACTACATCTTCTTCGCAAAGCGACTCGAAGTCCTCGCCCGACGATTCGAGCGAAGCAGCTCCGACTGAAGATAACTCAGCGGGCAGCGAAGAAGACGCCACGGACAGCACGGACGCGCCGAAGAGCGAGTAACAAGGTCGGTCTCGCGTGGCCTTCGATGATGGCAAAGACCAGCTTTCGCGCTCGTTTCATGGATACGCTTCATGTCCGAACCGCAGCCCCCGCCCGAGTCGCACTCATTTGAAGTCGCCGAGGCCGATGTCGGCCAACGTCTGGACGTCTTTCTCAGCGTCCGATTTCCCAACTACAGCCGAGTTTTCTTGCGCCGGCTGATCAACGACACTCACGCCACCGTCGGCGGCAAACGAGTCAAAGCGGCCTATCGACTTCGACTGCACGATAAGATTGCGATCGAATTAGTCGCTCCGCCTCGCGAAGGCCCCGAACCCGAAGAGATTCCACTTGAGATTCTCTACGAAGACGATCACCTCGCGATCATCAACAAGCCCCCCGGTATGGTCGTTCATCCTGCCAAGGGTCACTGGCAAGGAACGCTTGCCTCGGCCCTGACTTTTCACTTTCAACAGCTGAGCACGGTCGGTGGCGCCAATCGCCCCGGCATCGTGCATCGTCTCGATCGTGACACGAGCGGTGTTATTGCGGTGGCCAAGTCCGACCTGGCTCACAATCAGCTCGCCAAACAATTCGAAACGCGACAGGTCGAGAAAGAGTACTTCGGAATCGTTCGGGGCGTACCCGATCGCGATCGCGGCGACATACGCGAGCCGATCGGTGTGCACCCTTATCAGCGAGAGAAGATGGCCATTCGCCGCGATCACCCTCAGGCTCGCGAGGCCCATACCTTCTATGAAGTCATCCAGCGGTTCAATGGTTTTGCCGCCCTCCGGCTGGTTCCCAAGACCGGACGTACGCATCAGCTTCGAGTCCACGTCGGCCACCTGGGACACCCGATCCTCTGCGACCGCCTCTACGGAGGGCATGCTCAGATCACGCGAGCGGAACTTGTTGGCGGCGCTGATGATGACACCCTGCCGCTGCTCACGCGACAGGCCCTTCATGCCCGGCGACTGGCCCTGATCCATCCCATCACGGCGGAACCGCTGGCGATGGAAGCCCCAATTCCTGACGACATGCAAATCGTTCTCGACGCGCTCAACGATCAATCTCGATCTTCACGCGCCAAACGGTAGCCTTACGAGGGGAACAGCTGCTCCATGAGATGGCCGGTACCCAGCACACGAGGGCTGATGAGCAGCTCACCGGCTCCAAACCCGGCTTGCGATCCGTAATGCAGGGCCATCGCCTTCACGCGCTCGATAACGTATTGCTTTTCCGAGGGAAACTGCGTTTCGTAACAGCGAATCGATTGCAACTTGGCGTCCAGCTGCTCTCCGATATCAACGATCAACTCGCCTGTCGCTGGCAGGTCGTGAACCGGCCCCACATTGAGCGTGCAGTAGAGATGCCTGTCGATCGTGTGGACTTCGAGCCCGTCGAACTCATGATCCCACTTGGTCAGTCGAGAGTAAAAAATGGCCGCATCCGTGATCTGCATCGCCTGCCAATGGTCGGGCGAGGCCATGGGGGTCCTTCCCCCGAGGCCAATCACCAGCCGTGGTCGATGCCTGCGAAATTCGCAAGCTAGCGCGACTCGCGCTTCAAAAGAGTCGAACAAGCGACGATTCGGTAGCTCCAACGTCTTGCGAACCTGGACACCGAGCACCTCGGCAGCCGAGCGGGCCTCGGCAAGTCGCGTCTCGGGGTCAGGAGAGTTCGGCGTCGGCTCGCCATCCGTGAGATCGATAATTCCCACCTGGTAGCCCTGGCTAACCAGTCGGGACAAAGTACCCCCGCAGGCAATTTCGATATCGTCGGGATGCGCTCCCACGGCAATCACATCGAGCGGCAGGTCGTCATGCATCTAATTCATCCGATTCGGCTGGAAATGTCTCGACGATTACTCGATGTGATCGCCTACTCTCCGTGATCTCCTGAAAAGCTTCGCCACGAAGAGCAAGAAACTACGATATCGGCCATCGAAGCGAACGCGATTCTAGATCGTGCCGGCATGACGGACAACAGTCGCCCTTCGGCTGTAGTGATCAGGTCTTGGCTCTGGGCTCTAGAGGATGAACATGTCGAACCGCTGCGCCAAGGCATGCCCCTAGAAGGACGGGAGACGGCGCCCTAGAGGGCGGGCCTTTCATTTCAACCCTGACAACCGATACGCCAGCGTGGCCGGTTGCAGGGATTCTATCAGTCATCTCATGCGGATATCCGCAGGCCCCCTTCGTAAGAGCCCCCCATGCAATATCTACCCGAGATTTCCTTCTGTAAGACCTAATCTAATATTGCGAAACCAAGAAGATCGACGGGTAGCCGGAACACCGGAAAATACTGGGGCCCAGAGGCTCTCGTCAAGCAGAACCCCTCCACCGACATGAAGCAGATTTCAGACTATCTTTCGGAAGTCGAGTTCTCGCCGGAGCTGTTCGAGTCTTTGCAACTCGGCATGCTGATCGTCCGGTCGGACTGGACCGTGGTCGCCTGGAGCGAGGTTCTCGCTACCTGGACCGGCACGGCGGCTGCAGAGATCGTCGGAACGAATCTCGCCGATCGATATCCACAGCTTCGAGAATCCCATCTGGCGATTCAACTCGAATCGGTTTTGAGAACAGGGAACCCCGCCGTTTTAACTCCGCCGGTGGTGCCCCATCTCTTGCCCGTCTCGGCACGAGGGAGCTTGGCCACCCTGCCTATGATGCAGGAGACTCGAATTCACCGCCTCGCGACCGAGCCGTGCCAGGCACTCATCATCTTGCGCGACATCACGGCCGAACAGTTACAGCGGGAAGCTTTCCATCGCGAGCACGACGAATTCATCTCGCTGCAGAACCAACTCGCCGCCACGAACATCGCACTCCAAGAAGCGGCCGCCTCGGCGGAGAGAGCTAACGAACAGAACAGCGATTTCCTGGCCAACATGAGCCACGAGGTTCGCTGTTTGATGACCTCCATTCTCGGTTACGCCGATCTGCTGGCCGACGACCCCAAGGGCAGCAACGTCTCTGCCACCGCCGAGACAATTCGACACAACGGAGAGTGCTTGCTCGGCATGGTTGACGACGTCCTCGACCTATCGAGACTCCGGGCGGGAAAGGCCCCCTTCCATCATGAGTCGGCCGATCCATGTCAGCTTGCTCGTGACGTCGCCACCATGATGAGGTCCCGAATCCAGGAAAAGGGGTTGTCGCTCAGCATCAATTGTGATGGGGAGCTTCCGTTTGCCATTCAAACCGATCCCACCCGTGTGCGCCAGGTCTTGCTCAATCTACTGAGCAATGCCGTCAAGTACACGGAGACCGGCGGAATTTCGGTGCGAATCCACTTGGTCAACCAAGACCCTTCGTTGCGAATGATCGCCTTTGACGTCGTCGACACAGGATCCGGACTCGATCCCGAGCATATCGAGAGTATCTTTGAGCCCTTCGCTCATACGCATGGAAGCAACGTCGCTGCTGATCACGGTGCCGGGCTCGGCCTCACAATTTCCCAACAGCTGGCAAAGCTGCTCGGTGGCAATCTCACGGTTATGAGTACCGGCCCCCAAGGAACCATGTTTCGCTTTACTGTCGGAACCGGATCGTTGGAAGGAATTCCGCTCCTGGAACATCAAGCGGCCGATGAGCTTGAGCTCGCGGCTCCGTCCGCCATTGACCAGACGATTCCGAGTCCAAGACACTCGCTGCGGTCTCGACGAATACTGGTTGCCGAAGACGCCCATGAGAGCCGGATGTTCATGTGCGCCTTGTTCCAAGAAGAGGGCGCCGAAGTCACACTTGTCGAGAACGGCGTAGCCGCGGTGGAAGAAATTCAAACGGCGATCGAAGCCGACCGTTCCTATCACTTGATTCTCATGGATGAACAGCTGCCCCTGATGAACGGCCCGCAAACCGTCTCCAGACTTCGAGAGGCAGGCGTCAAGACCCCGATTATCTCCATGAAGTCCAGCGACCTTCAAGGCAACGAGGAATGCCCCGTCCCGGCAGGTTGCGACGCCCAAATCAGAAAGCCTCTCGATCCCCAGGCCTTGATCGAGACCGCTTGTCGATTCGTTGCGCCCTTGGGATCTCGTGGCACCACCATTCAACGAGACTCCGTTCCGGTTCAATGCTACTCCAGCCCCTTGAGGAAATCGCCGAGCTGAGAATCATCCCCAGGATCAACCCCCTGCTCGTCCGTGTCGTCATCCTGTAAGAAGCCGAAGGCCACCTCGTCGGCATCATTGACATCATCACCCGAGTCAAATACGGCACCGACTTCTACTTCGCTCTCGTCTTCGTACTCCTCGTAGTCATCTTCATCGGCGTCGTGGAACATTTCCTCGTCGTCACCGTGGTCATCAAATACGGCGGCCAGTTCTTCCTCACCTTCTTCCTCAGCCCCATCGGCGATATCTCCCGGCTCAGGCAAGAGGCGATTCTCGCGAATCCGCTCGGTCCACATTTCGAGATCCTCCTCGGTGAGGCCCGAATCGCGAGTGATCTCTAATGTGGCGTCGCGATCCGCCTCCGCAAGTCGGGCGCGAACTGTGATTCGACCGTTTTCTTCGTATTTGAAAACCACATCGACCGGCGTCTTGGATGGCAGATTCGGCGGTAGATCGGTTACCTTGCAGACGCCGATCGGCGTGGAGTTCTTGCCGCTATCGTCGCCTCCTTCCACAATCTTCACAACGACACTCTTTTGATTGTCTTTCTGAGTCGCGAATCGACCGCCGCCCTTAGCGGGCAATTTCGTGTTTCTGGCGATTATGACCCGCCGCCGTGGCCGCCCGGTCGCGGCCTCGGTTCCCATCACTCCCAGATCGTGAGAACTCACGTTGGTAATCTTTCCAACCGCGCTGACTTGAACCGATTCGCCATGGCCAGCCTGGAGAAATCCGGCATAGATGGCCGCCCCGTGAGCGACCGCCTCATCGGCCGCCAAGGAACGGTCCGGGGTAAGACCGCTTTCTTTCGTGAGCATGGTGGTGACCATCGGCATCCGGCTCGAACCGCCGACCAGCAATAGACGCGAGACATCCTTCCACTCTTTATTGGCATCGCGCAGCACGGTCCGCGTCGTAAATCTTGTTCGTTCCAGAAGATCCTTGGTAATCAATTCGAATTGCCGACGCGACAGTGGAGCACGCAGCAGCTTGCCGTCATGCTCGAAGGAAATCTTCACTTCTTCACGAGCCGTCAAGGCTCGCTTGGCATCCTCCGCTTCCTTCGCCAGACGAATTAACGCGCTGGCGTCCTCTCGCGGATCACCGTCGCCATGTTCCTCGATGAATCGCTCCGCGACAAAGTCGATGATGCGCCGGTCCCAGTCGAGTCCTCCCAAGAAGACGTCACCCGCGGTCGCCAAGGCAGTGTAGTTGTGGCCTTGCAGATGCATCAGGGTGACATCGAACGTTCCGCCACCCAGGTCATATACCAGCACCATCTCATCGCTCTTCGCTTCGCCTTCGCCCGTTAGAAATCCCTGAGCGACCCCATACGAAATCGCCGCCGCCGTCGGCTCGTTGATAATGTCCAGCACATTGAGATTGGCCAGTCGCCCGGCGTCCTGAGTCGCCTTACGCCGCGGCTCATTGAAGTAGGCTGGCACGGTAATCACAACGTCGCGAATCTCACCCAGTTTAAGTTCCGCGTCATGTCGCAACTTGTCCAACACGAAGGACTGGACGACTTCCGGGGGAAGATGTGTACCTCGCAGTGCTCTGCCGAAACGCGAAGCACCGATATCACGTTTTGCATAGGCCGCGACCGCATCGGGCTCGTGTGCCGCCAGCTTCACCGCCTCGCGACCAACAATAATCTCCGAACGCTCGAACAAGACAACACTGGGGGTCGTGCTATCTCCTTCGGCATTCTGGACCGTCATCGGTCGTCCTTGGGCGTCGAGTGTAGCGACCACCGAGTAAGTGGTCCCCAAATCAATACCGATCGCGGGATGCTGGCTTGCCTGACTCACGTTCTCTCCACTCCTATATTCCGACTTACCACATGCGACGCCCCAATTTGACGCTCCATCTTAGCAGAATCCAGCCAGGCGCGGGACATCCTGCATCGTCCAACGTCGGCTACCAAGGAACGTTTCCGGGTGCTGCCTGACCAACACTGCTCGCCCTAAAATGAACAGGCTAGAGAGCCCCTCGTTCGGCGGACCTGCGGCCTCGCGAATGAACTGGAATTGGCGAAAATACGAAAGGAGTTGTCTTTTGCGCCCCCACGACAGATAATGATCGTGAGTGGTGAATGTTGGGCCGCAGCGCCGCTCAGGCCACACGTTGGGGCACTTACCCCGTGCATTTTGCGCGACAACCTGTAGGCATCCCCATGGCTCAAGAATTTGACGCATATCACAAGTGGCTCGGCATTCCTCCCGAGGAGCAGCCGCCGAATCATTACCGTCTCCTCGGCCTGGCCGACTTTGAGTCGGACCTGGATGTTATCGACGCCGCCGCCAACCAGCGGATGTCCTACGTTCGTGAATGCGCCACAGGTCCCTACGTCGATCTCTCTCAGAGCATCCTCAACCATATCTCCGGGGCTCGCCTGGAGTTGTTACAGCCCGAGAAGAAGGCGAAGTACGACACGGGACTAAAGGAGGCCGCTGAATCTCACAATCTGGCTGCGCAAGCCGCCGCCGCGCTGGGCGGTGTCACCGATTTCCAGGGAGCCCATCGGCAAGCCCTGCAGACCGCAGCCCCGCCGCCCGAAGGAGTCACTTGGCACCTTCCTGTCTATGTCGTCGCCGCTTGCGTATTGCTGGGCATCGGCATCTTCGTTGCCTCTTCCGTCGGGTCCAAACTGCTCGCCAAATCGACCACCTTCACCGACTCGATCACTGCCGAGACGATAGAACTGGAAGAACAGACGGCCCGCCAGAAACGAGAGGCGGATACCGAGATAGATAAGAAACGGGAAGAACTCGGGAGCAAGGTTTCCTCGAAGCCGCTCGTCGATGACCCGAATGCCGGTTCGCTTCCACAACCGACTCTGGATGACAGCGATGTCAATGCTGGCTCTTCCCTTGCTACTGGCTCCGGCGACATCGCCCTACCAGCAGAAGAAAAGGAGCCGGAGATTGAAAAATTCCCCATACCCACGACCGAACAAGTCAGGAAGGCGAAGGAACGGCTCAAGAAGCGTCACGGTCACATCAAGCGGTCCGATCAGCCGATTCACGTCACGGTTCTCCTCAATGAAGTAACCCAGATTTGGGAAGGCGATCCCAACACGCAGTGGGAGAGTCTTGACCAGGCCATGAAGCTTGCCGTCGCTCACCTTGACTATGCACGCTCTATCAAAGCACTTGAGCAACTCGAAAAGCGATACTTCTACGAAGAGGGTGATATTGAGAACCTGCGCGCCGATGAAATCATCCGACCGATTTCGCGAAAAATCAAGCCCAAGGACGATCTCTACAAGTATTTCTGCGATGAATCGCTGCAGTTCCTGGATAGGCTCATCGAGAAGGATCGGCTGGAACTGGCGATGGAAGTCTACGAGTCGTTTAAAGATCTCCGATCACGCACGGAGTCAAAGCGTCTCGAGCGGGATCTGAGGGAACGCCAGCCGGCCATGCAGATCGCCAAACAGTACGCCAAGCCCCTTACGGTTTGGAACAAGATGCTGAACGACGACAACGAGAAGAATGACGCGGTCGCCAATAAGGCGCTCGGCCTGTTCTATCTCTGTGTCAAGGAAGACAATAAGAGAGGCTTCGAGTTCCTCAAGAATTCTAGCGACAAAGCCCTCGTCCGCGCCGCTGAATTGGCGAGCAAAGAGCCAACCACCACGGAGGACTTCATCGAATTGGGAATGGCTTGGCGCAAAGCAGCCAAGCGGCTCAAAGGCAAAGGAATCCAGCAGCACAAGTCGACCCTCGGCGGTTTTGGCCGGGCCCGACTCATCGAGGGCTACACTCGAGCCATCGACGACGAGAAAAAAACCGTCGAAAAAGTCATGAAGGATGAAGGACTGCTGATCGTCAACTCGATCGGCATGCGGTTGATGTACGTTCCCGCAGGCGAGTACATTATGGGCACGCCAATTACTGAGCCTCGCCGCCAACAGTTCGCTCTTCGCGATGAGATCTCCGGCAAGAGGATACCCCTGCCGGAGGACGAGCATCCGGTCCGCCTTACGCATGGCTTCTATATGGGCATGTATGAAGTCACCCAGCGCGAGTTTGAAGGCGTTATGGGCCATAACCCGAGTGAGAAGAACGAGGCTCGGGCACCTGTGACGAATGTCAATATTAAAGACGCCAAGAAGTTCCTGATGGCTCTTTCTCAAGTAGACAACGGACGACCCTATCGGCTGCCGACGGAAGCGGAGTGGGAGTACGCCTGCCGGGCGGGCACCACATCGGCTTTCGCTTTCGGCGCCAAACTCAAGCAAGACCAGGCCACATTCGGATTAGGTGAACAAGAGGCTCCAACTCCCGTAGGCTCTTATCAACCGAATGCGTTTGGCCTGTTCGACATGCATGGCAACGTTGCCGAATGGACCAATGACTATTACCTGGAAAGCTACTACACAAAGTTCTTGCCGGGTGTGGCGACGAATCCCACGGGACCCAAGGTTACCGGCCTGCGAATCGTCCGCGGAGGTGGATTCGACAATACGAGCGGTTTCTGCCGCAGCGGTGCCCGCTTTGTGATAAGCGGCAACAAGATGCGGCCCTGGCTGGGCTTCCGAGTTCTCATGCCGGCCTCCAACTGAGATTCTATTCCTCCTTGTGCCTACATGGTCCAAGTGTTGGTTTAGCTCAAGACATTGCGCGTGACGCGATTAGTCGAAGCCGACAGCCTTAGCCACTCCTCTCCGCCGGCGAGAGAAACAGACCAGCCCCAGTAGCGCTAGCGTGGCTAACAGCGCCGTCGCCGGCTCCGGAACCGCCGGGCCCAATACAACCAGGTCGAAGGGCACCAGTGGTGCCCCCAGACCAGTGCTCACGGTATTCTCTGTCAGCAGCGCCATCAGGGCCCCCAGGTCGAGTCCGGTCGGCAGCACGAAGCCGATACTGCCGTCGCTCGAGCTGAGCGCCGCTTCGGCCAGTTCAGTCGATAAGCTCGTCGAAACCCCTCCTAAAATCGGCGTATGGCCTCCCGCCAGAAAGGCGCCGGCGCTCTTGAGCGAATAGCCGATAATCGCCGAGCCGTCCGCCGAGAGGATGACTTCTCCCGTCGCTGGGTCGTAAATCAGGTCGGGCACACTCGGGTCGCCCGCCTCAGCAGGCCCCACGAGTCCCGCTTCATCAGGCGGCGGACCGGTAAACGCCCCAAACATCGTCAGGATATCAGTCACGTCGACATCACCATCGTGTTCCTTCAGATAGACCGTCGGCCCCGTGGCGTCTCCCTGGATATCCCCTTGATACCGTTTCTTTCCGAAAGATCCTGGTCCGGTGAAGTTGGAGAAAGCGACCAGGATGTCACTGCTGACATCGACGTACCCGTCGCAATTGGCGTCCCCAATGATCGCCACAAACACACAGGGTCGAGGTGGATTCAAACCGGCATTGGGTCCCACAACAACGCCACTGATCGACGTGTCGATATACCAATTGATGCTTCCCGGCTCGTAAGGCGCCACGATCCGGATCGTATGTTGCAGGGCGAGCGGACCGCCGCTGAAGACCGTCGTAAATGATTGCCAGGCAACGCCCGTGTCGTCCGTAATGCCCGAGCTGCCGAAGTTGGTGCCTGGCATCATGAATTCACTGCTCACACCATATTCGCTCGGCTTGTGCCAGGGATTATCGGCCGCCCACGGAATCGGATCGCCGGCCGGAACCGTCGCCCCGTCGTTAAACCAGTTGTTCACCGGATTGAAGGTCACACTCGTATCCCAAGTATTGAAGCTGGCCCGAGTGTCGCCGACCGCGGCGCCATCGGTCTCCGTCCAAGCAGGCGTCGACGTGCTGACCGTCGCTCCTCCAAACAGTCCTTGTTGGTGGCTGTTCGTGCCGTCGTCCGTTACCGTTGTATTTCCCCACGTCTGCCAGATGCCGCGAATCGAAGGATCGCCGGGCGTGGCCCGCCACCAGGCGGAATCGTTGGCTCTGAACTCGCCATCGGTGCCGAGGGGACCGATCGAGCCGCCCAGGTGAAACGAGCCGCCCTGGCCACTCTCCATGAAGACATCGTAGATGTACTGGTAGCCAGTCACTCCGTCTTCAGTAAACAATCCATCGGCCAGCGGATTGTTGCAGAGCTGAATTGTCGCCGTGGTCGGCACCGGGTCGTAGATGGGATTGTCACAATTGGCACCACTGACCGCCGGGAGCGGCTGTGCCTCGGCCGTCGTCGAGACCAGCAAGACCGTGAGCAGACCGATGGTGGCAAGTCCCGAAGTTCGCTTCATGCTGAGATCCCCTCGTCGATAACCGCTCGCTTCCGGCGACGTGCTCCCATTGCCGCCAATCCCAACAGCGCGACAGCGGTCAGCATCACCGCCGCCGGCTCCGGCACCGCCGGGCCCAATACAACCAGGTCGAAGGGCACCAGTGGTGCCCCCAGACCGGTGCTCACCGTGTTCTCACTCAACAGCGCCATCAGGGCCGCCAGGTCGAGTCCGGTCGGCAGCACAAAGCCGATACTGCCGTCGCTAGAGCTAAGCGCCGCTTCGGCCAGTTCGGTCGATAGGCTGGTCGAGACTCCTCCCAAGATCGGTGTATGGCCTCCGGCCAAGAAGGCGCCCGCGCTCTTCAGCGAGTAGCCGATAATCGCCGATCCGTCGGCCGAGAGTATGACCTCTCCCGTCGCCGGATCGTAGATCAGGTCCGGCACACTCGGGTCACCCGCTTCGGCAGCACCCACGAGCCCCGCTTCATCCAGGGGGCCGGTAAACGCCCCGAAGATGGTGAGGATATCCGCCACATCCACATCCCCATCGTACTTGTAAGGGCAAGGGTCAAAAGGAAAAGGAGGCAGATGCCCGCCCTCGACATCGCCTTGCTTGCGAGTCTTCCCGTGTGAACCAGGGCCGGTGAAATTGGGAAATACGATGAGAATATCGTCGATATCGACGTCACAATCGCAATCGACATCGCCCAACACGCAGCAGCCAACGGCCTCCTGGCCGGGACCGGCGATGGTCCCTTCGATGGCCTGACCGTTCCAAGAAGATGTGCTCCAGCTGACCGTGGTCGGTTCGTTCGGATGGACCACACGGAAGGTCAGCCCCAGACCGCCAGCCGTAAACTGATTGGGGCCGGATGGATTCCAGACGTCAAATCGAACCGTATCGTTCCCTGCGATTCCCCCGTCGCTATCGGCCAGGGCGCCAGGTGTGTTGCTGTAAAAAATCTCGGCGTTGTTGTACTCAAACGGATTGTGCCAGCGGTTGAGATACTCGTAGGCCACGTTCTCACACCCTACACATGCCCCGGAGGAGGGCAACTCGTAGAAGTCTTCCGGATTTACTCCGCCGCCGCCGTTGTAGTAGGAGGGACGAATGCTCTTGTCCCAGAATCCGCCCCAGCCAACCCATCCTCCTGCCGCATGGCCATCCCACCGCTGATAGAGTCCCAACCCGGAGCCGAGATCATGAAGGTTGACGATGGAGTCGGCCGTAACGCCACTTAACTCGACATAGTTCTCGAACGTGCCTGCCGCATGGTAGAAGTCGTAGACGTACTCCCACATGCCAGGATGATCGTCTGTCGGCCCCAAGAGTGTTGGTGCCTCGGCCAGCGTGAGGTAGGCCATCGAAGAGTCAAAAGGATCGTAAGTGACCGCGGCGGCCTGCCGCGCTGACGAAACGGTCGTTGCCAAGACGGCCAGGAAGAGTGTCGCCCGCATCATCGTGTTTACCCCCGTAGTTAAGAGTCCTCGCCGATGAGTCGGCCGCCATTGAGTTGGCCATCCCCATCCGCTTCCTCTGCACGAGCCTTTATACTCTCACACGTCCGGCATCATCGTCAATAAAGAAAGCGCACCAAATCAAGAAAAAGGCCGCTCCCAGCAGGGTATCCTGGCCGGTCCCCTCGCCCTTATTGCGAATGGTCCCGCAGCTCTTCGTTCGACGAATGTCCGGCATCTGTCGGCTCGTCATTCGCAGTTGGTTCGCGGTTCGTTGGCGGTTGGTTCGCCTGCGGTTCGCCCGTCTCCGTCTCCGCTGGCGTTCGGCACGACAGAGCGAATGTCCTGTGCGGCGCGGGGCCCTGAGCAACTCACGAGGACACTCGCCCTGCCGCTTGCCAGTTGAGCTACTTCCAGATTGTCAAAGAACGCCCGCGCGGAGAAATCTCTGGCGGCCAACTGTTGTGCGGTGGCCTCCTGTTGTGCGGTGGCCAGCTGTTGTGCGGTGGTCTCCTGACCGCCGCACCTGCTCACCTTGTTGTAGGGCGATCTCCCGACCGCTGTTGTGTGGTGGTCTCCTGACCGCCGCACTGTGTCCACCGTGGCACCGACAGAACACCCCTCTGAGCTTCTCCAGCAGTAGCTGAAACATGACATCCCAGCCGCCGGTCAGTATAGCGAATAGTGTTCACATGTCAATGTGTCGAAATCGTCCACTCGCAAGACTCGCTGGTGATACGAGGTTGGGCGCGGCCCGTTTCGTCTTGCACGATTCGGCCATCTGTGGGACCTTTCGCTCTCTCACTTGGGGCAGTGCTAGCTGCCGGTGTTGGCGATTTTCGTGTGGGGTGATGCAGATGTTGAAGAAGCCTGAATCGTATCGATTGAATGCCTGCCAGCGCCGGTTCCACTTGGCGGCGTTTTTCTTTTCTCTGTCTCTCTGGCTGACGCTACTGACGGCCCCGTCGCTCCTGGCGGAAGAGCCGGGCGGGGACGCTGCGGGGGCCGGAAAATCACCAGCGGCCAATTCCGAGCCGTCGAGTGAAGGCCAGTCGAAGGATAAACAGGTACAGGACGACGCCCATCATCGCACCAATGCGACCTGTCTGAACGAGAATTATGGTCCGCTGATTGATTTGCGCCGCGAGTTTGGGCGCATCCGGCGGGGCGAGGTCGCAGGACTTTCTCTGCCCGACTATCGAATCGACGGTTGGGAGGAGACTCGACGGGCGGCCATCGAAGCGTGTAATCAAGGAGACTATAAGCAGGCGGCGCGGTTGGCCAAATCACTCCGCATCGATGCGCGGAGCATGCTCGGCAGAAAGCACCTGGGCTATGCTATCTCTACGGAGATTGAGCTGAATATTCCTAATGTCATCCGGAAGAACTCTACTGCAGAGTACCATGACCATCTCGTGGTTGCCCTGATTTACCGCTTGTACTACGGAAAACAACACCCTGTCTATGCTGCCTGTTTGACGGCAATCGGCATGTTTCTGGCAAACTCATCGGATGTCGAAAAATCTCTGAAGGCACTCGATGAAGCGAGAGAAATCCAAGAGGCTTATTACGCAGGGCCTCATGCGAAGACAGCGCATACTTTCGGAGTGATCGCCTACGCACATGGGATGGCTGGACGTACGGAAGAGGCGATACAGGCATCCAAGCAATGTGAAGAGTTGTTCAAGGCGAGCCAAGAGACCTTGGACGTCGTGCATGCGTTGGATCTCGATACTTACTCGATTGCATTGATTCGTCACGGGCGATTGATGGAGGCGGAAGAACTGCTGGATCGCGTTGATCGGATTCTGCAGCAAGTGACCCATGAGAAGGATCCACGTAGGTCAGCCGCGCGAATATCGCGGGCCATATTCTATAGGTACAGTTCAGATCACATGAAGACCTACGAATACCAGAAAACACTCCTCGCGGAGATTCAAGCTAGTTATGGCCGCGAGAGCCCACTGTATCTCGATGTCCTCGGCT